>ENA-OFCE01001096-OFCE01001096.1-metagenomes-genome-assembly--contig:-NODE-1096-length-14865-cov-6.554625_pt1 | contig 14865 bp, 16 predicted proteins | sample MGYA00153388_OFCE01 | MGnify analysis MGYA00153388
CACTCTTTCCCTACACGACGCTCTTCCGATCTAGAGACACTTATAAGGAATACCCAATAAAAGACCCTAAAACGACTTCGAAGCCCTTCCAGAGAAATACCCCAAATTAACTCTAAACCCAAAAAAGAACAACGTGAGGTGATTCTATATGCTCAACAACCTAATCCGCCCCGAATTCAGAGACTTCACCCCCTACAACGCCAACCAAATCCCCTATAAAATAAAACTGGACGCCAACGAAAGCCCCTTCGACCTGCCGCAGTCCGTGCGGCACAAACTGGCAAACTGGCTGTTGGAAGACCCCGGGTTGAACCTCTATCCCGACACGGACTCCATAGAACTCCGCAATGCCCTGGCAGAGCACTGGGGACTGGACCCCCTATGCTTCGTAATCGGTACCGGTTCGGACCAACTGATCCAGGTACTGATCCACCTGTTCGTCGGAAAGGGCGATAAGGTGCTGTGCCCCGAACCCTCCTTCAGCATGTACAAACTAACCACCAAAATCGCGGGAGGAATACCTGTAGACTTTCTACTGAACAGAGAGGATAACTACAGTTACTCTGTAGATAACCTGGTGGAGGTTGTAAATAGAGAAAAGATCAAACTGGTATTTTTGTGTACCCCCAACAACCCAACAGGAGGCATTCTCCCCCAGAAGGATATCATAAGAATCATCGAGACCTGCAGTAACTCAGTGATTGTAGTTGACGAGGCCTATGCTGAGTTTTCGGAGGAAACAGCAATTCCACTTGTAGGGAAATACCAGAACCTTGTTGTCCTTCGCACTTTTTCCAAAGCCTACGGACTGGCTGGAATCCGGTGTGGGTACTCGGTTAGTGGAAAAGAAATGACGGATCAGATCAACAAGATAAGACCTCCCTACAACATCAGCTCTCTTTCACAAAAAGTGGCTAAATGGATACTGGAAGAGAAGCGGGAACTGAATGAAAACATACAGGTGATTGTAAAGGAAAGAGAGTATCTGGCAGATGCACTTTCGAAGATCCCCAGTGTTACCGTCTACCCATCCGAAGCCAACTTTATTTTGATAAAAGTACAGGACAGCCATTCCCTGAATAAAAAGCTGATGAATAAAGGTGTTCTGGTTAGAGCCTACGGCAATACACCTACGCTGGAGAACTGCCTGAGGATCACAGTGGGAACCAGGCCGCAGAATGATACGGTGATCAATACAATAAAAAGTGAGAAGTGAAATTTTGACTTACCCGAACATTTTTTCAAAAAATATGGATTTTGTACGGTAAATTCTGATATAATGATTACAGTTAAAAAGGCTTGAATCGATAAGGAGAGTGAGTTTTCGTGGGAAGAAAAGCAGAAATCAATCGAAAGACAGCGGAGACGAATATTCAGGTTTCGTTGGATCTGGATGGAAACGGTACAGGAAACATATCTACCGGCATCGGCTTTTTTGACCATATGCTTACGCTGTTTACCCGGCATGGACTCCTGGATCTGCATGTGACGGCTGAAGGAGACCTGGAGGTGGATGCGCATCACACGGTAGAGGATGTTGGAATTGTCCTTGGGCAGGCCATCAAAGAGGCATTGGGAGATAAAAAATCCATCCGAAGGTATGGGACTGCTTATGTTCCCATGGATGAGACCCTGGCTTTGGTTTCGCTGGATATCAGCGGACGCCCTTTTCTGGTGTTTGATGTAAAGTTCACCACGGAAATGACCGGTCAAATGGAAACGCAGCTCTTTGAAGAATTCTTCCGTGCCCTTGCTTTCAATGCAGGAATTACACTGCATGTAAAAGTACTTTACGGGAGCAACAGCCATCACATGGCCGAGGCGATCTTCAAAGCCCTCGGTCGTGCCCTGGATGAAGCTACCCGGCTGGATGAAAGAATTGAAGGCGTCATGTCTACAAAAGGAAGCCTGTAAATTAATTGAAAGTTGGGAATGGAGAATCGAAAATTAGTAAAAACGCAGTTCATTTTCCATTTTCAATTCTCAATTTTAAATTTATACTTTATGGAGGGGTTTACCGTGACAAAATTGATCAATGACACGAGTTTTATTGAATTTCCTTTATTGATTAAGGGAAAGGTTCGGAATGTTTATGATTTGGGAGAGACACTGCTCATTGTAGTTACCGATAGGATTTCTGCTTTTGATGTGGTTTTTCCAAACCTGATACCGAACAAGGGGAAGGTTTTAAACAGCATCTCGGAATTCTGGTTCGATTACACCAAGGACATTATTGGAAATCATGTGATCACAACCGATGTAAGCAAGTACCCTGGAAATCTTTCCAGCTATAAGGAAGAGCTGCAAGGTAGATCCATGCTGGTGAAGAAAGTAGAAATGCTGCCGGCAGAATGCATTGTACGCGGATATCTCGAAGGGTCAGGGCTAAAGGAATACCAGAAAACAGGAACTATTTGCGGAATCAAGCTGCCGGAAGGCTTGAAACAAGGCGACAAGCTGCCGGAACCCATATTTACGCCTTCTACAAAAGCTGTAGAGGGGCATGATGAAAATGTTAGTTTTGAGGCTTTAGCAGAGAAAATAGGAGTAGAGATGGCGGAAAAGCTGCGGGACGCCAGTATCGCACTGTATAAGAAGGTTAGCGGGTTTGCCGAAAGCAAAGGCATCATCCTAGCCGATACAAAATTTGAATTTGGTCTTTTTGACGGAGAGCTGGTAGTAGCAGATGAAATGTTTACTCCGGACTCTTCACGATTCTGGGATAAGGCCGACTACGAGCCCGGCAGGCCGCAAAAGAGTTTTGATAAACAGTATCTGAGGGATTATCTCGAATCCATTCAATGGAACAAACAGCCACCGGCGCCGGAGCTGCCGGAAGAAGTGATAAAAAAGACGGAAGCAAAATATATCGAAGCATATGAGCGATTAACGGGAAAAACATTGATCTAATTGAAAATTGAAAATTGAGAATTGAAAATGATGTAAAATGCTGGAGTAAAGCAAAATATCATTCTCAATTCTCCCTTTTCCATTCTCAATTCTCTAAAAGGGGGTTGATAGTGTGATCGCAATTATTGACTACGGCGTAGGTAATCTGCGCAGCGTTGAAAAAGCTTTTCAATTTATCGGCAGTGAAGCTGTCGTATCTTCAAATCCAGATTTTATTTTATCTGCGGACGCAGTGGTCCTGCCAGGAGTAGGTGCCTTTGCCGATGCCATGGAGAGCCTGAGAAAGGCGCAAATGGTGGATGTTGTTAAAAAGGTCGTTGAAAGCGGGAGGCCTTTTCTCGGCATTTGCCTGGGAATGCAGTTGTTATTTGATTACAGCGAAGAAGGCGGAGCGCGTGTAGAAGGTTTGGGAATCTTCAAAGGAGCCATACGGCAGCTGCCGCAGGAGATGGATTTGAAAGTACCCCATATGGGATGGAACTCTATAGGAATTAAAAAAGATTCTCCTCTCTTCAGGAACCTTCCGGAAAATCCTTATGTCTACTTTGTTCATTCCTATTATCTAACAGCAGAGAATAAAGAAATGGTTGCAGCAACCACCCGCTATGGGATGGAATTTGATGTAGCTGTTGCTGCGGATAATGTATTTGCAACCCAATTTCACCCCGAGAAAAGTGGAGAAGTGGGGTTGACTCTTCTAAAAAATTTCACAGCGCTTACAGGAGGTTGTAAATGATTATTTATCCGGCGATCGATATTAAGGATGGAAAGTGTGTACGATTGTCCCAGGGGCGGTTTGACCATGTTGCCGTATATGGTGAGAATCTGGTGGAAATGGCGCTGAAATGGGAAGCAGCAGGGGCTCAATATCTCCACATGGTAGACCTGGATGGTGCCAGAGGAGGAGCTCCTGTGAACCTGGAGGCCATAGGGGAAGTAGCCACAGCCATTAAAATTCCTGTGCAGATGGGCGGCGGTATAAGAAACCTTGCAGCCATTGAAAGTGCCTTGTGCAAGGGCGTTCAACGTGTGATCCTTGGAACCTCCGCTGTAAAAGATCCGGAGTTTGTGAAAAGTGCGCTGCGGGAATACGGATATAGGATTGTTATCGGTATTGATGCCAAGGATGGAAGGGTTGCCATTGACGGGTGGGAGAAAACCAGTAATTTTACCGCGGTAGACTTTGCAAGGAAAATGGAATCGCTAGGCGCTAAAACCATCATTTATACAGACATCTCCAAAGACGGTATGCTGGCAGGTCCAAACCTTAAGGCCATGGAGGAGATGGCGGGAGCCGTCGAGATGGAGGTCATCGCCTCGGGAGGAGTCGGGAGCCTCCAGGATATCAAGGATTTGAAAGCCATTGGAATGCCGGGGGTTATTGTAGGAAAGGCATTGTATACCGGAGCGGTGGATTTGGAAGAAGCGATACAAGCCGTAGGTAATTGAAAATTGAGAATTGAAAATGGAAAATGAGGGGTTTTGTAATTCTCAATTCTCCATTTTCCATTCTCAATTATAGAAGTTGGGGGGATGGTTATGCTTACGAAACGTATAATTCCCTGCCTGGATGTGCATGGGGGACGGGTTGTTAAGGGTGTGAACTTTGTAGACCTGCGGGATGCGGGGGACCCGGTGGAAGTAGCCGCAGTGTATGATGCGGCAGGAGCGGATGAGCTTACCTTCCTTGACATTACGGCGTCTTCCGACGCGAGAAGCATCATGCTGGATGTGGTGAGCAGGGTTGCAGAGCAGGTTTTTATTCCTTTTACCGTAGGCGGCGGTATTCGAACGGTGGAGGATTTTAGAGAAATACTCAGAGCCGGTGCCGATAAGATTTCGGTAAATTCGGCTGCATTAAAAAGGCCTGAGTTGCTTTCAGAAGCCGCTTGGCGTTTCGGCAGCCAATGTGTGGTGGTTGCCATCGATGCGAAGCGCAGAACGGATGGCTCCGGGTGGGATGTATACCTGAACGGTGGGAGGATAAACACCGGAAGGGATGCCGTAGAATGGGCTGCTGAAGCGGAGAAAATGGGAGCCGGTGAGATTTTGCTCACCAGCATGGATTGCGATGGAACGAAAAACGGCTATGATTTGGAACTCACCCGGCAGGTCTCGGAAAGCGTGAAAATTCCCGTCATTGCTTCGGGCGGTGCCGGAACCATGGAGCATTTTTACGATGCACTGACCCGGGGAAAGGCTGATGCCGTACTTGCAGCATCGTTGTTCCATTATAGGGAGATGGAGATTCGGGATTTGAAGCGGTATCTGCAGGGAAGAGGCGTGGAGGTAAGATTGTAGTGGAATAAGGAATAAGGGGTTTGATGGTGTGGAAGCATTGTTGAAACAAATTAAATACGATGATAAGGGATTGGTTCCTGTGGTAGTGCAGGATTATAAAACCAATAAAGTTCTCATGCTGGCTTATATGAATGAGGAATCACTGCTCAAAACTATTGAAACCAAGCTGGCTACATATTGGAGCCGCAGTCGACAAAAACTCTGGCTCAAAGGAGAGACTTCAGGGCATTACCAACATGTAAAATCCATATATATAGATTGTGACGAGGATACCCTGTTAATAAAAGTAGAGCAGGTAGAAGCTGCTTGTCATACGGGGAATTATAGCTGCTTTTACCGGGAAGTGTTTTAAAAAAGGATGAAGGGAGAATGAAGCCATGTCCGATAACGAAAAAATCCTTCAGGAACTCTACGAGGTTATCGTAGATCGAACCGTAAACCCAAAGGAAGGCTCTTATACAAACTACCTCTTCGATAAGGGGTTGGACAAAATCCTGAAAAAAGTGGGTGAGGAAACGGCGGAAGTCATTATCGCCGCCAAAAACCAGTCTAAAGGTGAAATCGTATACGAGATTTCAGACTTGCTGTACCACCTGCTGGTGCTCATGGTGGAAAGAGGAGTAAAACTGGAAGATATTTACGAAGAATTAAAGAAGAGAAGATAAAATGAATTGACAATTGACGGCGGTAAGGGAAAGAGGTAAAATACTTAGATAGGAAAGAAAATTGAAAATTGAGAATTAAGAATGGAAAATGCCACTCCGCTTGTTTGTAATTCTCCATTCTCCATTCTCAATTTTCAATTATTTTAGGGGGATTAATATGACTAGTTTTTCTTATACGACCGCAGGGGTCTGTTCAAAAAGGATCACTTTTGAAGTAGAAAATGAAGTAGTTAAAGAAGTTACTTACGAAGGTGGCTGCAATGGAAACCTTCAAGCGCTCAGCAAGCTGGTGGAGGGTATGAATGTTAAGGATGTAGTAAAAAAACTCCGGGGTATCGACTGCCGTGGCAGAGGTACATCCTGTGCGGATCAACTGGCACAGGCTTTGGAAGAAGCGTTGAAAACCAGCACCGAGCCGAAAGCTGTGTAGTAGTATAAAACATGTAAAAGGTTGATGGGCAGCAACTGCCCACAACCTTTTATGCATTTTAGGGGGAAGGGCTAAAGGGATGGGCCAAAATACGAATTTATGTTTTTCAAAAACTTTATTTGCAAACCTTTGTTTTTAGGATATAATAATTAATAATATCACCCATGGGGGCGAACATTATTTGAAATTTCATCATGAAAGTTCGGATAATAATTTTCCTTCCAAACATTGAAAAAGGAGTTGTTACATTGAAAAACGAATTAGTTCTGGTTATTGACTTTGGCGGCCAGTACAACCAGCTCATTGCCCGAAGAGTCAGAGAAGCCAATGTGTATTGCGAAGTGGTTCCTTATAACGCTTCCATTGAAAGAATAAAATCAATGAATCCCAAAGGTATTATCTTTACTGGAGGACCGGCTTCAGTACTGGACCCTAAAGCCCCCTTCTGTGATATGGAAGTATTCAACCTGGGTATCCCGGTGCTGGGAATTTGCTACGGCATGCAGTTAATGAGCGTTATGCTGGGAGGCTCGGTAGACAGGGCCAATCAGAGGGAGTACGGCAAGGTGGATATCACTGTAAACCCCGCCAGTCAGTTGATGCAGGGCGTTGAGGGAAACACTACCTGCTGGATGAGCCATACCTATTTTGTAGACAAATTGCCGGAAGGCTTTGTAAATATAGGACAATCCTTAAATTGTCCGAATGTTGCCATGGAACATGCCGAAAGAAAGTTCTATGGAGTACAGTTCCACCCGGAGGTTATGCATACGCCCAAAGGACGGGAAATGTTGAACAACTTCCTTTATAAGGTTTGCGGCTGTAAAGGCGATTGGAAGATGTCCTCTTTTGTGGAACAATCCATAAAGGAAATCAGGGAAAAGGTTGGGGACAAAAAGGTCCTTTGTGCACTTTCCGGAGGTGTTGATTCTTCTGTTGCCGCCGTCATGATTCATAAGGCTGTCGGAAAGCAGCTGACCTGTATTTTCGTTGACCACGGTCTTTTGAGAAAATACGAGGGGGATCAGGTGGAGGAAGTCTTCAGAAACCAGTTTGATATCAACCTTGTAAGGGTAGATGCCGAGGAGCGCTTCCTGGGAAAATTAGCGGGGGTAAAAGACCCGGAAACCAAGAGGAAGATTATTGGGGAAGAATTCATTCGTGTCTTTGAAGATGAAGCAAAAAAGATCGGTACAGTGGACTTCCTTGTACAGGGAACCATCTACCCGGACGTTATCGAGAGCGGAGTGGGAGATGCTGCTGTCATAAAGAGCCACCACAATGTCGGCGGGCTGCCGGACTATGTTGATTTCAAGGAAATCATCGAGCCCCTGAGAAATCTGTTTAAGGATGAAGTTCGTAGAGCCGGAGAAGAGCTTGGAATACCGCATCATATCGTGTGGAGGCAGCCATTCCCGGGACCTGGGCTTGCCATAAGAATCATCGGGGATATAACCAAGGATAAGCTGGATATCCTTCGGGATTCCGATCATATTTTCCGCGAAGAGATTGCCAATGCAGGACTGGACCAGGAAATCAACCAGTACTTTACGGTTCTGACCGACATGCGGAGTGTAGGTGTCATGGGGGATGAAAGAACCTATGACTACACACTGGCTTTGCGTGCTGTCACCACCACAGACTTCATGACGGCAGACTGGGCGAGAATTCCTTACGACATCCTTGAAAAGATATCGAACCGGATTATAAATGAGGTAAAGCATATAAACAGAATTGTTTACGATGTAACCAGCAAGCCGCCGGCTACCATCGAGTGGGAGTAAATCAATCACGTATTGCTTGAAACGATAAAAATTAACGTAGTACTGTCTATTTTAAGTTAGTTAAATTCTGTAGGGAGGAGAGTCGAATAATCGAACTCCTCCCTACAGAATTTAATTTTTATTTGTCAATTGTGTATGGAGGGAATTACCGTGCAGCACGTCTATACTATCATAAATCAAATTGCCCTTTTAAGCATTATCGGTATCCTCGGGTTTATAGCTGGAAGAAAGAAATATCTGCCGGAAAACACCGGAATAGTCGTTTCCAGACTGATCGTTAAGGTAACAGCACCGCTTTTGGTATTGACCACCATGACAAGATATAAGTTTTCCCATAAAATGCTCATGGATGGAGCTTTGGTGTTCGGGTTGGGAGTTGTCTTTCTTACCATGACCTATTTTCTGGGTACCTTGGCAACGAAGATCTTTGGGATCAAAGGAGCAACTGCCAATGTGTTTAAGATGCATTCCATGTTTGGAAACGTAGTTTTTCTGGCCTATCCGCTGATTGATGCCATGTTTCCGGAGAAGGGACTCATTTACGCCGTTTTCTATTCCATTGCCAATGACACCATGTTCTGGACCGTAGGTATCTACCTCGTTAACAGCCATAATACCACGAGTTGGAAGGATAACCTGCGTCAATTGATCAATGCCAATACCATTGCTTTTGCCCTTGGGTTTCTATGCATGCTGTTCAATATTCAACAATATGTGGAGAGCAGCTGGATTGTCGGGAGAGTCTATAATGCCTTGTATGATTCCCTGAATCCTTTAGGGAAGACAACCATTTACCTTTCCATGATTTTTATCGGATTGATCCTGTCGGAAGTTCGGCTTAAAGGCTTTAAGGATATTGCCGGGAGACTGCCCGTCTTAGCCTTGGCGCTGTTGAAGCTGGTGGTGACACCTTCCATTGCTATTCTTATTCTCAGTGTTGTGGGAGGGGGGATCGATCCGTTTATTAAAACCATTTTAGTACTGCAGCTGGCAATGCCTTGCGGTACACTGGTAGCTGCTTTGGCAGCGCAGTATGATTCGGATTATCGATTCGCCAGTGAAAGTGTATTTTTTTCCACCATCATGGGTATGTTTACCTTGCCTTTCCTGGTTTATATCGTAGAGATTATTAAAGTTTGGTGATGAAATACGAATATTACAAAGCTAAAGTTAAAAAATGTTCGTATTTTTCATTGACAAACCCTTCGAAGATTTGGTAGTATATTTATTGTGAGGTCGGCAAAAGGAAAGTAAAATCCATTGAAAAATGTATTTTAGGGAACATGAAAATTGTTCGTTTGCTGGTAATTTTTTTAGGCCGGTTGGAGAAACTGACCGGACTGTCTTACTGTACTATATACTTACACAAATCTTAGGAGGGGTCAAATTGTTAGAAAAGTTTTTTAAACTCAAAGAACATGGTACTAACGTAAGAACTGAAGTCATCGCCGGTCTTACTACCTTTATTACCATGGCCTACATCATTTTTGTCAATCCGAATACGCTTTCCATTGCGAAAATGGATTGGGGTTCCGTCTTTGTTGCAACCATTATTGCTGCAGCCATCGGTACTTTAATCATGGGGCTATACGCAAATGTTCCTTTTGCACAAGCTCCAGGCATGGGATTGAATGCCTTCTTCACCTTTACCGTGTGTCTCGGTCTGGGTTATCCCTGGCAGCAGGCATTGGCCATCGTATTTATTTGTGGTCTTATCAATATCCTCATTACAGTTACAAAAGTTAGAAAAATGATCATTAATGCCATTCCTGAATCGCTTCAATATGCCATCAGCGGTGGTATTGGTCTCTTCATCGCATATATCGGAATCAAACAGGCACATTTTCTTACATTTACTTCCGAGCATGTAAATATTACTGAAAATATACCGAATGTAAAAGTAGTAGCCAGGGATGTCATCCCTGCTTTGACAAATTTCCGTGATCCGGTTGCTCAAATCGCCTTGATCGGCCTTGTCATTACAGTCGTTCTTATGCTTTTGAGAGTTAAAGGTTCCATCCTGATCGGAATCCTTGCAACAACCCTGGTAGGTATACCTTTGGGGGTTACGAATATTGATTTGTCCGGAGCCAACTTCTTTCCGCCTTCATTGGCGCCTACCTTTCTGAAGTTGGACATTGCAGGCCTTTTCGCAGATCCTGCAAAGCTGTTCCAGGTGTTTACCGTAATTCTGGCCTTCAGCTTATCCGATACCTTTGATACTATCGGTACCTTCCTTGGAACCGGTAGAAAGTCCGGTATTTTTGACCAAAAGGATGAAGATGCCCTCCACAATGGAAAAGGTGTTTCTTCCAAGCTGGACAAGGCGTTAATTGCAGATGCAACAGCTACTTCCATCGGTGCGCTTTTCGGAACCAGCAATACGACAACCTACGTTGAAAGTGCTGCCGGTATTTCAGCAGGTGGTAGAACCGGTTTGACTTCCGTTGTAACGGGAGTGCTTTTCCTGGCATGTCTTTTCATTGCACCTTTTGCAGGAATGGTTCCTGGTGCAGCTACTGCGCCTGCCCTGATCGTTGTGGGTATTCTTATGATGGAGTCCATCGCGAAAGTTCGTTGGGAAGAGTTTGAAGATGCGGCTTCGGCTTTCTTCACTGCTGTTGTAATGCCTTTTACTTACAGCATCGCAAACGGTGTAGCTGCCGGATTCATCTTCTTTGTGATAACCAAACTTGCAAAGGGCAAGGCAAAGGAAGTACATCCCATCATGTACGTCGTAAGCATCTTGTTCGTTCTCAATTTTGTGATCAACGCTGTTGTTTGATAAATAAATAATTTCCTATGAAGTCCGCCTTATTTAATAAGACGGACTTCAAATTTTTAAGCACTGAATTACTTTTCAGTGTTCAAAAATTTGAAGTCAATATTATGAAGAGAGGATGAATGCAATGAACAGAAAACATAAGGTTGCAGTTGTCATGGGAAGCGACTCTGATTTTCCCGTATTGAAAGGATGTTTTACGACGCTGAAGGAGTTCGGCGTAGAATTTGAGGCCATGGTATGTTCAGCCCACAGGACACCGGACAAAGCCGCAGAGTTTGCAAAAAGTGCCAAGGAGAACGGGATTGAAGTCATTATTGCAGCGGCAGGAAAAGCAGCACATCTGCCCGGCGTTTTAGCCGCTTTTACAACACTTCCGGTCATCGGCATACCGGTAAAGTCATCCACCATGGATGGTCTGGATTCTCTTTTATCCATTGTTCAAATGCCTGCAGGAATTCCTGTTGCGACAGTAGCGATTGACGGCGCGGAAAATGCAGCGTTGCTTGCAATCCAGATTATGGCCTTGCATGATGCCGGATTGAGTGAAAAGCTGACGGAGTTCAAAGAGAAGCTGGCGCAGAAGGTGGAAGAGAGAAATAAGGCATTGCAGGCAAAGCTGGAGGAAATATAAATGTGGGATGATATGAGATTGGATAAGTTCAATGAAGAGTGCGGAGTATTCGGAATCTTTGACAATGATGGCCATGATGTTGCCCGGCTTACCTATTACGGGCTGTATGCCCTGCAGCACAGGGGACAGGAAAGTGCCGGTATGGCTGTCAATGATGACGGAACCATCCTTTATCACAAGGATATGGGGCTTGTTAATGAAGTTTTCAATGACGTAGTGATCAATCACCTGAAGGGGAAAATGGCTATCGGCCATACCCGCTATTCTACAACGGGAGCCAGCCTCAGAGAAAATGCGCAGCCCATGGTGATCAAATATAGAAACGGACAGTTGGCTCTTGCCCATAACGGAAATCTTGTCAATGCCTCGGAAATCCGCACGCGGCTGGAAGACACGGGTACCATATTCCAGTCTACCATTGATTCGGAGGTTATTCTTAATTTGATTGCCCGGTACCGGATTTCCAGTGAGACCTTCGAGGACGCCCTTGTAAAGGTAGTCAATGAAATCCAGGGCTCCTATGCATTGGTGATACTGACTCCCAAAAGACTCATCGGTGTAAGGGACCCTTTGGGGATACGACCCCTCTGCATCGGTAAATTGGAAAACTCCTATGTGCTCACGTCGGAAAGCTGTGCGCTGGATGCAGTGGGTGCCCAGTTTGTTCGTGATGTAAATCCGGGAGAGATGGTGTTGATCGATGAAAATGGAATTACTTCCATCCAGACGGAAACGCCGGAGCGGAAAAAATTATGTATTTTTGAATTTATATATTTTGCCCGTCCCGACAGTACCATAGACGGGGCCAGTGTCCATCGTGCGAGAATGGAGGCCGGAAGAAGGCTTGCCATCGAACATCCTGTAGATGCCGACCTGGTCATTGGTGTTCCAGACTCAGGCCTTACTGCCGCACTGGGCTATTCCATCCAATCAGGAATTCCTTATGGAGAAGGTCTCTTGAAGAACAGGTATATTGGCAGAACCTTTATTCAGCCGGACCAGGGACAGAGAGAGACAGGAGTTAGAATAAAACTGAATCCGATCCGGGATGCCATCGAAGGAAAACGGATTGTTATGATCGATGACTCTATCGTGCGGGGGACTACCAGCCGGAGAATCGTGCAAACACTAAAAGCTGCCGGTGCAAAGGAAGTGCACATGCGGGTGAGTTCTCCCCCGATAAAATATCCTTGTTACTTTGGAATTGATACTCCCTCCCGCCAACAATTGGTTGCCTCCAGCAAATCCGTAGAGGAGATTCGGGAGCTAGTATCGGCAGACAGCCTGGGTTTTCTGAGTCTTGAGGGATTGCTGCAAACTCCGGTAGGGTCCCGCTGCGGTTTCTGTGATGCCTGCTTCGAAGGAAATTATCCAATCGAGGTACCAGCAGAGGGGAGCAAGTATTTGACGGGAAAGTGTAAGTAGGAATTATACTTCACGAGGGATTAAATAAACAGCAAGCAGAGTGTAAAGCGCTGGTACGGGTGTCGTAAAGACCGGAAAGAAATGAATGCCTGTACGTGATATAACAATAGGGATGGAGGTTTTATCATGATCACATATAAAGATGCCGGTGTGGATGTTGAAGCCGGTTATGAAGCCGTAAAATTAATGCGAAATCATGTGAAAAGAACTTTCAGGCCGGAGGTTTTAACGGATATTGGAGGCTTTGGAGGACTTTTTGCGCTGAATAAAAACAACTATGAAGAGCCCGTTCTGGTTTCAGGAACCGATGGTGTAGGTACCAAATTAAAAATGGCATTTCTGACGGACAAACATGATACGGTTGGAATTGATTGTGTTGCCATGTGTGTGAATGATATCGTATGCAATGGGGCGGAGCCACTGTTTTTCCTGGATTATGTGGCTGTAGGCAAAAACAGGCCGGAAAAGGTGGCAGAGATCGTAAAGGGAGTTGCGGAAGGCTGTGCTCTCTCGGGATGCGCACTCATCGGGGGTGAAACTGCTGAAATGCCCGGCTTTTATCCGGAAGATGAATACGATGTTGCCGGTTTTGCGGTGGGTATCGTAGATCGAAAAAAGATCATCGATGGAAAGAGCATCAAAGAGGGAGATAAGCTCATTGGCCTGGCTTCTTCCGGCATACACAGCAATGGCTATTCTCTGGTAAGGAAGCTGTTAAACCCAACCCGTCAGAGACTCCAGGAGTATGTGGAAGCGCTTGGCTGTACTCTGGGTGAGGAACTTATCAAGCCTACGAAAATCTATGTAAAAACCATTTTAGATATAAAGGAAAAATACACGATTAAAGGGGTTGCCCATATTACCGGCGGGGGATTTATAGAAAACATCCCCAGGATGATTCCTGACGGGCTGCGGGTTCAAATCCGTAAGGGAACCTGGCCGGTTCTTCCTATCTTCAACCTGCTGCAAAAGCTGGGAGATTTGGGGGAAAAGGACATCTACAATACCTTTAACATGGGAATCGGCATGGTGTTGACGGTGGATGCTGCTATCGCAGAAGAAGTTGTGCAGTATCTCAATAAGGAAGACCAGCAGGCGTATATCATCGGTGAGGTTGTCAAAGGTGAAGCCGGGGTGGAATTATGCTAAGAATCGGAGTGTTGGTATCCGGGGGTGGAACCAACCTACAGGCGGTGCTTGATCGGATTGAAAGTGGGACCCTCGGGAACTGTGCCGTCGTCACCGTGGTATCCAGCAAGCCTGGAGTTTATGCGCTGGAAAGGGCAGCGAGGTATAATATTCCTTCAGCAGTGATTTCCAAAAAGAACTTTGCGTCGATAGAGGAATACGACAGGGCATTGGGGGATCATCTGGAAAGCTGCGGAGTGGATCTGGTGGTAATGGCAGGGTTCTTGTCCATTCTCGGTGAGGATTTTAACCGGAGGTTCAGGAACCGGATTATTAATGTACATCCGTCCCTGATTCCTGCGTTTTGCGGGAAGGGGTACTATGGGTTGATTCCGCACCAGAAGGCGTTGGAATATGGGGTGAAGGTGGTGGGAGCTACCGTTCATTTTGTGGAACTGGAGGCGGATGCCGGGCCCATTATATTGCAGAAGGCAGTTGAGGTCAGGGAAGGGGATACACCGGAGTCGCTTCAGAAAAGAGTTATGGAAGAGGCAGAATGGGTGATATTGCCGGAGGCCATACGGCTTTTTGCCGAGGGAAGGCTTGTGGTTGAGGGGCGGAGGGTGAAGGTTCTCGACACTCCTTAAGGTATCGAGAATCTTCACATTAGGCGGATTTTTTGAGCGATGCCGTTGAAGAGGCTTCGGAGGTTTTTTTGGGGTATTCCTTTTGGGTGGCTCTGTAGTGCCTTCGAAGTTCAAAGGGGAACCCATTCCGCATCGGTTCCCCTTTGGATGCCCTCCCCG
>ENA-OFCE01001097-OFCE01001097.1-metagenomes-genome-assembly--contig:-NODE-1097-length-14861-cov-4.413143_pt1 | contig 14861 bp, 20 predicted proteins | sample MGYA00153388_OFCE01 | MGnify analysis MGYA00153388
TTTGACAGAATTCATGGTTGTAAAAATTAAAATCTTATTGAGTAGCAATTAATAAATTTCTAACTCGATCGATACTCACGCCGCCACTGCAAACTTCGATCGTTTAATGACACGATGTGCAAGTTTGGTAGATCGACTAAACTTTGAGCTATATTTATTGCTTGCTGTAACTGAGCTAAATCTAGTTGTTTGTAGGCAGCAACGCGATTGACAGTTAAGTAATTATACCAGCAGCCTTGAAAGAGGTTATCTAGGACGATCCGACCGAAGCAATGATTTAAGTTGACAGGGAAACCACGCGCGATAGCAACAGACGGTAAAATGTCGTTAATTAATTCTAAATACCTCGCTCGAAGCTCATTGATATCAGTTTCACCATTCATTTTTCTACTTTAGGAATAATGTTGTGAAATTTAGGGTGAAGGGCGTTCGAGGGCAGCCCCCGCCGTTTGAACTCAAGTAGGATCGATAACTTCACCTTGACCATTTACCAGCCAAGCATGAGCGATAATCAATCCAAGTCCTTCATGTGTGGCAAATCCTTCGCAGTAATGGAGATTATCATTGGCGCGACGAGAGCCAGTTAAATTTTGGAAGCAATTTTTATAACATTCTTTAGGCTTGCCTGAAAGTGGAGAATCAATTTTGGACTTAAAGTTAATTCCTAAATCTAGAATTAGTCTTTGAGTACTACAATATTTAAGTTCGCCACGATTATAGAGCCGATCAAAGATATCAGCATATTGCTTTAGATCCGATCTCAATGATTCTAAATTAGAATTTATCATCTTTTGCCAATCAATCTCCTATAATTCCCTAGTTGAGGCGCGAATAAATATTATCGAGCAAGCTTTGGCTCTGCCAATTTCGGAGTATGATAATGCGAATTACTTGAGCCTTTAGATCTTCACCTATAAAGTTTAGAGCAAAATTGCTATCAATTAATTTATATGTACAACCATTCAAATCTGTTCTAAATTCTAATCCTGTTAAAACAAACCCATTATTTCCAGTTTCAGTCTTACCATAAAATTCTAGAATTGACAACAAACGTTGATTGCCATCAACAACAGCATATTTACCACGTTCTTTTAGATCGGCAGCTAATAAAATTTGGGGGATAGGAAATCCAAGTATAATAGATTCAATAAATCTACTTTTTACAACTAGATCCCAAGCATGTCGCCGCCAAGAATTTGGATTGATTTGGATATGTTCACTGGCAAAACGATCTAGAATAGTCTCTACCGACCAGTCACTACTAGATAGAATAACTTCCGAAATGTTTATATTCTCCATTTTACTTCTCTTTTTTTAATAAATCTCGAACGCGATCGATCTCTTCTCTTGTATGAGGTGTACCGCCAGCATTTATTTCAAGGTACCACTGAATTACCGCCCTACGGGTCAGTAACTCATTAATCCGAAAGGTCAAATATATTTCCCTTAATAGAAGTTCAATACCTTCAATCTGCGATCTGGTATGTCCAAAGACAGGTAGCTTATCCTCCAAAAATAGGAGTAGAGCCGTTAACCGCTGCAATCCGTCTACACAGACAAAATCTTCACTAGTGCTAGCATAATTCCCCTTGGTGTTAAATAAGAGTTCTGATGTCTTTCCACCACGTAGGATGTACTCAACGAATTCGGTCTGTTGCTGGGGAGTCCACACATGACCACGTTGGAAATCTGGGTAAAGATCTAACCCTTCTTCTTGCCATTCTTGAATTTCTTTTTGTAAAGATCCCAATCTGAAATCAAGTTGATAAGTGCCTCGATTGATAAGTCTTTCGATATCACTAGCTTTCATCATTAATTAATACCCCTGATTTTCCATTTTCATTAACTTCTCTAATTTACGCCTTATAAGAGCTGCATCAGTTTCGGGCTTCCCATCATCTCCCCATCGCTCCTCCTCTAACCACTGAATTAGTTCGGGAGTAGGTCGAAATGACACAATAGGGTTCTTACGATCGTATTCAGCTTTAGACTGTCTGATCGCATCGGGATTCTCGGCATCCCATTCTTTCCGCTTTAGAGCATTACGAGTTAGGGGTATTTCAAACTCAGGCATTGGTTCGATCTTTAACCAACCACCCTTACTAGAAAAACGCCACCTCTCATTTTCATTATCAAAAAGCCTCTCTGCTCCTTTAATAGTTCTCCACTTTTTAGCCCAATGTAAATCCGGTGGATTATTTGTATATGTACAAGATCTACCAGAATAAGTAGTGTAAAACCACCCTAAAGCTATACCTTTGTTGTCATAACATCGATATCCATAATATTGAGTCATAGTTACTGATTTAGTATTAGTTTCTCTGAGGATGGTTTACTAGAATCCGCTCTAGTTACAGACCAATCTTTCAAATCACCGTGCTTTCTACTCGCTATCTGGGGGCGGCACGACCTCCTTGGCGACGCGCTTCGCAATCGATTTCCCTGACTGTATTGACTCTGCACCATTTATTTCACCCTTTGCTTTTCGTTTTGATATTTTCTCTTCTTGTCCTAATTTATCTAATACCCGCTTACATAGTCGATCGTCTTCTAAATCCCAATTATCGAAAGCCATAAAAGTACTATCACCTAATTGGAGTAAACATCCGCCATTAGATAGATATTTGAATAACAATCTACGATGGGTAACTTGCACGTCAAACACTTGCTTATCGAGGGAATCACCCACTCTCAGAGTAGAACTCCAGATTACATTACATCCTGAGAGCGGAGCGGGGGGTACCGCTCCAGGAAAAGTAGAAAGGATTGATAAAAGCTTGAAAACTGACTCTGCTTCCAGTTTAGTAACTCCACTGAAAAACTCGGAGCGTTCTCGATCGATCGCCGCTTGTCGATAGTCTATTTTTATCTGTTTTATTCCTTTGGGCATAAATTTATTTATACTTCCTAGTTGTCAATTACTTTGCACCCAATCGTTACTAGCTCCGTTGCGGAGTCGAGGTCAAGGACGGGAAGCCCGCCTGACCCCAACTCCACAACTTAGTTTATTCGCCAATCATTAAGTCGCTCATAAGTAGTCTGTTTGATGACTTCAGGATCGAATTCAGCATCGGGGTTCAGTAAAATAGTTGTTATATGCAAATATTTTCTATTTAAACTATCTCTAATTTTCCCAGGCAGTGTTTGATAAGTCATTCCATTCAAACCAACCCATGATTCCATACCTTCAAGCTGAAAATTATTGGCGAAGAAATCGACAATTGATAGAATCCTCTGTTCCCCATCGACAATTTCATCAGCTTTACCATTTAACTCGCATAAAATGACGGGAACAACAGGAATATTGAGTAAAAAAGATTCGATTAATCTTGATTTTTGAATCAAAGTCCAGGGAATAGATTGTCTGTATGGAGCCGAACTAAAAACAAGCTTGCGATACTCGATCGATAATCCTGAAATTTCAAGTAATGTCAGACGACTTAATTCAGTAATATTTTGTCTATTACCACGTTCGTACAGATCGTTCAATTTTTGGTTTAACAACTGATTTGAGATTAATGATGAATCATTTTTCATGGTTTTCTATGCCTTTAATTAATTTATATAAACGATTGATATAGCGCAATTTTCTTTTTTAGTCTGTTCGCTAGAGCGAGATTAGCTGGGTGCAGAGCATCATAAATAGAGATCGCCTCCTGGCGGTAACTCTCGATTTTTTCTGACTTCCAATAGTAAGGAGGATGATGTAAATTAATAACCCGATCTGCCATCTTCACCATCCAAATCTCTGAGGGCTGCTGTTGAATTCTCTTGAGACTGTCTGCCATTTGCTCGGCTTTGGACAGCAGGGTACTATCCTTAGTCAGTGCCATCACTCCATCTGCAACTGCCCGACCGAAGTTTTCAGCTACTAGATCGTAAGTAGCTTCAGCATCTTCGATCGTATCGTGGAGCAAGGCGCACTGAATCGCCAAGTCTCCATCTAATTCTGGTGCAGTGGACAAAGCCCAAATCACCTCGACCCCCACACTACCAATATGGTTGATGTAAGGGATTTTCTGCCCCTTCTGGGCACCACCATAGGTTTGCCCCTGATGGTATAAGGTGGCAAAGTTCCAGGCTTTTGAAAAACTGTCAGGGTTCCAATTACTCATACATTTATAGGTTCTAACAACTGTCCCAGATCCTCCTCAAACTGGTCGAAGAAGCCATCCGGCCAGCGATCGATCCTACCTCTTCGATCTATCTGCGGCGATGCTACTTCAATTACCCGTCGTCCTTGCGACTCCATAGCTTGAAAATAGAACATGCCAACGGCTTCAGGTTTAATTTGACCGCCATGAACGGCGACTCTAATCCCATTAAAAAGATGGTCATTATGAGTTTCGACAATAATCTGTACCCCACGAGCTGCGGCTCTGGCAATTTGTTCGCCTAATTTAGCGGCAAGGGATGGATGGAGGCGATGTTCGGGATGCTCTATTAAAATCATGCTCCCAGGTGCGAGGCGATCGAGAAGATCGAAGTCTAGTGGCTTCGATTGGGCACAAGAACTCAAGTAGTGAATTTCGGTATTAAAATTGATTACTGGAGGAGAGAGCAAAGATAAGACATTTGCATCCCGCTCGGATTGAAACTGCCAGATTCGTTTAGTGCCATCATCTTCAATAATTTCAAATTCAACGATATCTTCATCAGCCCACTCATTGAGTGCATCCCGACCAGTCCCAATCGAGACTAAATCGCCATTGAGTGCCAAACCAGTATCAGGTAGTAGCCGCTGTTGGTAGGACTGTTGCAACAGTAAGAGCGACTGCAACAGACACGATTTACCAGTACTATTCAAACCGGAGAGTAGAGTCAATGGTTTGAGATCGAAGGTGCGATCGGTAAAAGCTTTAAAGTTGACCAGTCGTAGTGATTTCATATTTTAAACTCCTCAGGAACATTGATGGACTAGATGAATCATTACTCATCATCTAGATCGCTCCAGTCTACAGAATCCCCAGCAAGCGAACGATAAATATCCTCAGCCAAATATAGAGCCTCCTTTTCTCTACCATGCTGACTATTTAGAAAGTAAGTAGCTGTCTCTTGCCATGTATGAAAACTAAGAGTATAACCCTGAGTTTTATATATCTTTTTAGCAAGTTCAGTAACAAATTGTGCTGGATTCTGACTTTGGTTCTCGTAATTAATAAATACTGCCATTATTTTTCCTTGTGTGTTAGTTTCAACGATTGATATCCTTAGTTAATGAAAGTATCGGTTGTAGTATTAAACTTGCTCTTTAGCGATAGTAGGATAAGCAGTTTCCGTAATTATCTGTGCTGTAATAATTTCGTCGTTAACTGACAAATAAATCTTAGAGCCTTCCTTGACGTTTTTAACAATCGTTTCAGTCGTACCGTCACTGTTGACAATCTCTAAAGTTATAACCATTTAAGTATTTACTCGTTTAAAAATAATCGATTTGTTTTATCAAACATCAAGCGATCGGCTTTAATGCCATCAATGACTAAAGATTCAAACTCAGCTTCCATCCAAATTGTCGCACCGGAGCAGCGGGCATTGGTGGCATCTTGAACTAACTTACAGCCTTTAGTAAATTTAACCTCTTTCCCATACACTACTCCTAAATAGGTGTTAACACTGATTGCCGCTTCATCAATTGGCACACTATGATCCTTGGTTGCTTTCTTGTTAGCCGCTACCACATGACGGTTGATGTAAACTTGTGCTTTCATAGATTTATCTAAGCCAACTCCTTAATCTAATTATACTTCGTTTACGAAGTAAACCCAATGGGTAAACTCAACTTTATCAGTCCAGAACCAACATTGGCTGAATACTGGCGATCGGTGATTCTGTTTGGAAATAACGTCGCATCTTACAAATTTGCCCTAGCTAAATCCCTCCTAGAAATCGCCCCAACACAGAAAACGATTATTACCCTAGATGAGCTAGCTAAACCCTTCGCAAAACATATTTGTGACCACCTCAAACTAGAAGACCAGCAAACCACATCTAACTCTAGTAAATTTCTCAATGTCTGTCGCCAATTTAATGTGGGAGCGATTGACGAGAATGCACTGATTAGAGCCACGGTTAAAGATGGCTTCAATAATGTCATCGATGCTTTTCATCATGTCAATAAGGCAGATGTACCCCAACGATTCTTCAGCGACGAACGGAGCAGCCAACACCAAGGAATCATCATTACTGACGAACTGTTTCAACTATTAGAGGGTGGAGAGCTAGATAATTTAAATCAAGAAGTAGAAGCTAGATGGCGATTGGTAGAAACAGCATGGAGCCTAAAGATTTCCCGCAATCTGATTAAAATCCATCATGACGAAGATACTCAACTCCTCTACACAATCGACAAACTGCGACGAGTCAATGTCACCTCTTGTCGGGATGCGCTCAACGGTTATCAGAAGGGAAAATGCTTTTACTGCTTCGGGGAGATCTTTTTGCAATCAGGACATCACGAATTAGTACATGTAGATCACTTCTTCCCTCACGCCCTTAAATCTTCGGGTATCGCACACCCGATTAATGGGGTCTGGAATCTAGTTCTAGCTTGTCCTAGTTGCAATCTAGGTAAATCAGATCGTCTCCCATCCAAAAGGCTAGTAGAGCGACTTCACGATCGCAATGAGTTCTTAATCGGTAGTCATCACCCATTGAAAGAAACCTTAAAACAACAAACGGGAGCAACGGAGCCTCAAAGGAATAAATTTCTAGCCACTAGCTATGAAGCTGCTAAAGTTTCGCTAGGGTATGGTCAGTGGGAACCGGAGTCCAAGGGGATTCCCACATTTGACAGTTCTACCAGTTAGCAAACGATTCGGCAAAGCCAATCCTATTTCACGTTCGGGGATAACTCGATCTAAAATAAACTGATCCCCTAGTTCGCAAAATCAAGCCATCATGATGCGAGAGTACCGCTGCACCTGTAACGCTCCCTACCAACATCCATGTGCTGGACAATTAGACATCCGCGAACGTCAAGGTTACTATATTTGGGCTGATTGTGAGGAGGCAGCATGGGAACAGATGGCGCAGAAGTTTCCTGATGAAACTAAAGCTGGGTTTACAACCCAGGAATGGGAAGGCTTTAATGTCCGCATCGTCGAACACCGAAAGGATTGAGTATTGAAAATCATCCGAAAGAATAGTAGTAAACAACTCTCGATCGAAGGGATTGAATAGGGATATGGATACTCGATGGAATTGAAGCTATTTAAGGTCCTCCAATTCTTGCCACCAATCATCAACAATATCTTCTGTTTCTTCATATTCAGAAGTAATTTGGCGAGCATACTCATCGCCTACTTCTTTCGAGTGTCCGATCAACATCCCAAAAGCCTCAGTAATATCTGGGTTCCCAGACCGACGAATATGCTTCTCAGCGATGTGTCGTAAGGTGTGAGGGTTAGTCCATCTTTCTTCTCCCCATAAAGCCTTGGATGCAGTTGCAATTGCTCTGGTCACAACTCGCCAAATACTAGATACATCCTGAGGATTACCAAAAACCTCCACACCGTTCTTCCGATTCTTCCCAAACATGAAGAATAAATGGTTATGGCTTTCAAAATTATTCTTAGCTACTGGCCATACTGCAAGACGCTGCTCTATTGACTTCAATCTATTATTTGTAGAATTAATATACTCTTCTGGAGATGTTTTAATTTTTTGATTAAATATCCCTTGTTGGGCAGATTTTAGCCTCTGTTGAAATCGTTCGATTTCATTAGAATCATGACCCCAAAACTCCATCCACCCTTCTGAAGTTTTAATTGATCCCTCAATTATCGGTCTCCACTTATAAATCCATAGATCGAGGTCTTCCGTTAAGATCGTAGGCAATCTATAATGACGAGGTTTCCCTGTAAGAGTAGACCGTTTATGCTCGTCCAGCTTGACAACATAATAAGGCTCGCCATGTTCGTCCTTTTCACGAAATAGAGTTTCACCTAGCTTAAAGTTTCTGATTTCCTCTTGGCGCACGGGGCAATAGACCAGAATTTTGACAATTAAATAAGTCTGCCATGTCCGAGTAACGGCGGAAATATCTCTTTTCTGGGAATATTTAATAACTCCATCTGATTCTAGATAATGGCTACCAATATAAGGAGCACACGTTTTTCGTAAATATTCAACTACTTCTCTGGCTTCTTGATGGGTTAACTCTTTTAATGCCCATTTATCTGTTTCAAAGTGCTGCTTTTCCTTCTTGTATTTCTCAGCAAACTCATTGCGTAAGTCTTTTAGATCTAAAATCTCTTGAATATCAGACCAATTACGTCGAGTTGACTTACTATAATTTAACCACTTGGCGATCGCAATAGCTGTTTTGGCCATATTTACGCCAGTTGAATGACAAACAGAGCGAGTTGTAACTGCCCAATCAGTATATTCATCTACAAGCTCTACATCGGTGAGCAACTTTAGATGCAATTCTAGATCGGGGTGTTCCTGCTTGTACCAACCTAAAAAACACATAATTAAGTGTTCATCCTTATTAAAAGTTGATGGTTTCACCTGCTCGATTTTAGGTCTTCTAGCTTCTCTTTCTTCTCGATGCTGTCTGCGTTCACTTACTGTCCGACGGGTATTACTTCCACCTGTAATCCGAAATTGTTTAAATTCTTCAAGTTCTTGAAGTAGATACTCTGGCAGATCGTCCTTAAGTAAACTATAAGACGAGAGTCTATGACCAGTTCCAGTTCCAGGCTTAAGAGTAATTTTTGGTCGAAAGGGAGCAATTTTAATAATAGGATCGGGGAATAAAGACAGCCACCAGGCTTGTCCCTCCAGCCACTTTAAGAAACGCTTTAAAGCCGAACGATAGTTATTTCCGGTTCTGACTGAAACTCGCTCGTTTTTAATTGCAATACTTAAACTACTCTCAAATATACTGAGTGCATCTTTAAGTTGAGCGACTAAGAACTTATCGCTATACTCGTCAAATCGATCGATGGCGATCTGATTTAGATTAGGATCTAATTTAGGGAGCACATATTGCCGCAATACAATACTAAGATGCTTGTGAAAATTAGCATCAGTCATTTTAGCTTCATTAGAATTTCTACACAAATTCAGAGCATAGCTAAGAGTATACTTTTGCATATTAAAATAATAATTTTGGTATTAACGAAATTAAATAGCACTAAAAATGACGGCTATCTTCCGAGTCACATTTACTGAATAGCCGTAGCTATTTATACTTTGAATTATACTGTAAAAACACTCAGTATGACTTCATACGTTTTTTGTATGAAGTCATACTGGTAAAAATTGGCTATAACCTTTGCTGTCAAGGCATTCTATCTATTTTAGATTAGCACGTTACTAGCATTACACATCGTAGGTTATTATTCAATTAGTATATTTTTACACTCAAAAGTAATGATTTTATAGTATACTATTACTACTCTAGTGAACGAAATCATGAAAGGCTACTCGCTCAGTTATGCTCTTAAACTCTGGCGTAAGTCGAGAGAATCACGAAATATCGATGCTAATTTTGAGAAGTATTTAGGTATTGCACTAAGGTTCTATGTATTTCCTGAATTAGACAATTGGGGGGGGGATCTAAAGCCTAAAGAATTTACTGCATACTGCGATAGTTTAACAATTGATAAACTTAAAGACGCATTAACAATATTTGAATGTTTAACTAAGGCTGCAATCGATCGAGGAAATCTTTCTGCTGAAACGGCTAATAACTATCGTTCCTCTCTCAAACGTTTCCTAAACTGGATGGAAAAACAGATTTGGTGGAGAGAGTTATTTTCATCTCCAGTTGCCGATACAGACGTAGCTCCTTACCGAGAGAAGTTGGTTCCCAAATCAACTCGGGGCAAATTACCCTCGTATGGATTAACAAAAGCTGATTTACCACCATATTTAGTCGAAAACATTGAATTATTTAAGAATTTTCGCATAACTGGAGAAACGAAGCAAAAACTTTCCTTTCACGAACGGAGGGCGTTAGGAGAATCAAGAGGGTTTAAACCTAAGGTAGATATAATTAAGGCGTCAACATTTCGCCATGATGAACAAGCAATATTACGCTTTTTGGGTTGGTGCAAACAACAACATCCTGATTTAGAATGGCAATTAGAGTTGCTTACTGATATAAATTTGTTAGATGAGTATACTTACTGGTCCATAACAGAACGCAATGTTAGTTACTCAACTGGCGTTAATATGGTTGGAACAGGTATAGCGATCGCCAAGTGGTTGAATTTTGATAATTCACAGCGACGTAACTGGTCGGATATACCAATAATTTTAGAACTGCAAGATTTGCAGAGTGAATATGCAGAGATTTACGCCCAAGAGAAGAAACAATATGAAGTTAAAAAGTGGGCTGATAAGAAATTAACTCATCCAGAGGCAAGACAAGTTGTTACGTATTTACAGAGTTTATGCGCCCCTAATTATGGCCGCCACTCTCGAAAGAGTGGCGAGTTTCTTAGTCATGGAAGACGAAGTAACTCTGCTCTAGCAAGAGCCTTCCAAACCTTCTTGATTGTCAAAATTTTAGTCTACTGTCCTGTGCGTCAAGAGGAAATCAGGAATTTAAAACTGGGTGAGACTTTGTTGCGTAAAGAGGACGAACATGGAAATCCTTATTATGTTGTCAAGCTCGACGAGCATAAACGGTCTACTCTTACTGGTAAACCTCGCCACTACCGATTGCCTGCCATCTTAACTGCGGATTTAGATTTATGGGTCTATAAGTGGCGACCGATGATTGAGAAATCAGTTAAGACCAGAGCAGAATGGGCAGAATTTTGGGGCTATGGGGGAGGTAAGATCGAGCGAATAAGAACCAGGCTAGAGAATGCTCGACAAGGGATTGTTAGCGAGAAGCTGACAAATTCTATTGAAGAATATATAGAACAAGTACAACATAACTTACAAGGGGCTGAAAGCCGGATAGCAGCTTGGGATGTAGCCAAGAAAAGACTGGAAAGCCACAATTACTTGTTCTTTATTCTTGCTAAGCATGAGCCGGAGAGTTTTGGCACGCCTCACTACGTCGCGAGTATCTGGCGGATAGTTAACCGAGCTATTGCTAGAGCAACGCAAACTTTATTTGGGTCGGCAAAATGGACTAATCCTCATGCCTTGCGGCACATTGCCGAGGCTCATGTCCGCCTGTCTGGGAAATCCCACATTGCTGGGGCCTTTGGTACCTTAATTGGGCATTCTAAGGCAATGGGTGATGATTATGCCGCACAAGTTCTTTCTGAATATGAACTGACACAGGATATTGTCAACACCTGGTGGCTGTAAATTTTAAGACTTAAGCATTCGAGGGACACAGAATTTGCGATGAAAAGTCGATCGAGCCGAGATCGACCCCTTCCCAAAAATATCGGTATCTGTGCCACCTGATACGGATATGTATATATATAAATAAATACAGCATCAGGTGGCACGGGATCTTTTTCTAGATCGCATAACTTAAACCGTTCATCAGGCACTAGTAAGTTATTTAGAACTTAGTCTGTAAGCAGTTTTTATAGCATTTCCCAGCTTGGAAGGATAGGGTTTAGTATTGTTGTCCTTGCCATAACCACCCTCAAATAATCGATCGACTAGTGCCTGATTATTATCGCCATTCTCGATCGCCACTTTGATAATACTTTTAAAGTTCTCGTCTTGTAGCAATTTAAACCAACGCCTAACGTTTTTAGACACTTCCTCAGTGCCACCTCTAAGCGTCATCTCTGGGGGTAATGAGTTATTGATGTCCAATTCACCATCATCAGGAATTGAGGGGGTAGGAGCGGCATTTGAGAGTGGCCTGAGGTTATCAGCGATCGAGTTCTGCCCACTAGCAGTTCGATCGCTGGCTACTTTCCCAACTCTACCTGCATCTCCATGAATTGATTCATGGCATAAGTTTTTAACTCGGATATCTCTGTCTCGATCGACTTCAATGCCTTACCGATCGCTGTCTCGATATATTGCTCTAGAGACTCTATAGTTACTCCTCTAGGTACTCGCTCGATCGCTGTTTCTACATACTTCTCTAGAACTTCTCTATCCTCAGCTATCTGCTAACTATGGATTGTTGTACCGTACCTTACTAAATAAGTTAAGTACTTTAAAGTAAGGTAACTTACTAGTAAATTACTTTACAACCAATCGCGGTACTATAAAGTAAAGCAATTTACGGTACTATATGCCAACGACTAATAAATCACTCACAACTTACCTACCCCCTCAGAGCGTGGAATGGCTAGAGAAATATTGTTTGGACTATAAGCACTTACAGAACAAAGAGGGGAACCCAAAGCTAGGGACAGCAATCGCTGATATCATTGCTCGTTTGAGTGATGGTGAATTGTCTCTTCCGGTAGCGATCGATCCTCAAAGTACTTTACTTATACAGTACGGTACTGAAATAGGGCAAATGAGGGGAGAGATCGAGGAGTTAAAAAAACTCATCTCTGAGTACGGTACTCCTAACTTACCCGATCCCGTACTTAACTTAGAAGTTGTTAAAGATGAGATCGATAAAGGACTACAGCCGACTAACACAGCGATTATTGAACTAGAAACCTACACTAAATCCCAGTTCGATGCGGTGAGAGAAGAGCTAAAAAAAGCCCTTAGCGTTGGCGTAGCCTCTTTAGGGAAGAATCGCGCGGTAATAGAAACTACTGACTCGATCGCTAGACCCGCCCACCTCGTAGATCAGGCTGACCCTAACCGCAAGACATGGAGGGATTTCTTCACGATGGTCGGAATGAGTTCTATGACCTCAGGTGAAGCCAAGAAGAAGGAAAACATCGTACTAAGAGACAAACAGGCTGAGGAAGGGATGGCGATTGCTAAAGAGATGGGATTGGGTGTTTGGAAAGTCACACGCCCTGGCAGAACGTTCATGAAAGTTGAAGACAAAGCCGTTTTCATTAATCCAACAAACTAGTAGTCTCCGGCGTAAATCTAGCTATGATTGCGAAGGGGAGACTGGGAGACTGGGGGACTGGGGGACTGGGGGACTGGAGGCGAGGAGGAAGAAATGGTACGCTTATTTCCGCCGCCTAGTACTAGGCTATTTTTAGCATCGAATTTTGTACTAGTTTGGGCGGATTGATGTGAGATTGGGTTAAATTTCTGTTTAAATCGCTGCACCTATCTCATAGGCTCAAACTTATTAAGACTGATAATCCTCTCTCATGCTACCTAGAGAACCTCTATATCTTCTATCCCTCTTCTGTCACTCTCCAGAGAGCATAATCTCAAACCCCTGCTGCATAAGCTTTCATCACGAATCTCCACAATTGAGTTATCGATCGCTAAGGCGATCTCCGAGAAAGAAGGTACCTCCGTTGACGAGTTTCGACTTGTACTTCGACTTCGCTCAGTACAAGTCGCTCAACTCTCGATCCGTCAGTTGGCCCACGCGAAGTCGTTGGCGTAGCCTGCCGTAGGCACAATCAGCGGTGCGGGTACTTTTATTCATAGAGATCTCCTTATGTTAATTAACTCACTCTTTTAGCTGTGCTTGGTGCTTGCGGTGTAAACTATGCCAAACGTAATAGATATCCGCAAATCGACTCCGCATTTCAATGTTATCCGCCGCATTTGGTAATGACTCTCCTTTGCAGATATATAAATTTTTATCCCCTGTTTTGATTCTGGCAATCAGAAATGAGTTTAAATCTTTCTCGATATAATCAAACGTCCCGCCGCAACCAACAATAGCATCGACCTGGGGTGGCATATTACTCTTGATCCAACTACTCAAATCACCCACAAACTTAGCATCAGCCGCCTCAATCGCCTTCACTAACCGTTCCAACTCACGGTCGGGATTCTTAGTCGATTTCAACAAATGTCTTAGCACCTGCGGATCGTTAGTAGCTCGATACTCCGACACCGGAGCAATTAAATCAATCGGATCGTATCCACCCTCAATTTCCTGAAGCAATCGATAGAAACCTAACCCACTAGTCTTACGCCCCCCAGCCTGCCCCTGATGAGCTAGCAACAGACTAGTATTCCGAAAGCCAGACATAATCGTCACCACAACCTTATCGCCCAAACCATACTTAGCCGTATAGTAATTCAAAACACCCTGTCCCTCAGCCAAAGTATTCACCTTTAGCAGTCTAGGTTTAAGCTTCCCGCTCGGAACAGTTAAATCCTTCAGAGCCGAAACTAGATCGGTTTTGTAGTCCTCCTTAGCCGACAACTCCCCAGGTGGTAAGACACAAGCAATCGTCACATTAAAACTCACAGGTAAACCAAACACCTGAGCTAGCACAGCAATCACAGCACAAGTCTTCTGCACAGCCGTATCTGTCTTCGCCGTCTGAACGTCCAATAGATTAGAATAGTGAGCTTGAGCAAAATTACCCACAGCATAACTACTCTTACCAATTTTTAACCAGACACTCTTCTCATCAAAATCAGGCTCTGACTTGAGTGCTTGAGCATCTGTCACTTCAACACAATGAGGAGTCATCGTTAATAGCTTGTAAGCATCGATCTTCTTACCATCCAAACTAGCAACAACCTTAGTCAGACTGCCTCCAAAATCAATAGCTACCAACAGATGAGAACTACCAACAGATGAGGCTGGCATGGTGATATTGTCAGAATCTTTAGTTATAGTCATTTTCGGCTCCTGCACCTACCGCTGGGAAAAAGTCATCATCGTCATCGATTAGTGAAACTGGATCGTCATCAGAGCTGTGAGTCGTTAAATCCTCAGTCTTAGTAATCACTGGAGGAGCTACTGTTGGTACAGATTTAGCTCCAATAGATCGATCGCTAACTTGCTCTACTACCCCACAACGCATCAATGTCTCAGGTGATAGATGGATATTATGCTTAATCCGGTGATACTCAATCAAATATGT
>ENA-OFCE01001098-OFCE01001098.1-metagenomes-genome-assembly--contig:-NODE-1098-length-14825-cov-4.983819_pt1 | contig 14825 bp, 15 predicted proteins | sample MGYA00153388_OFCE01 | MGnify analysis MGYA00153388
TCGCGCTGTTCCTGCCACCAGACGCGCGCCAGGCCGACATCCACCGGATGCCGTACGTCCACACCGCGCGGCAGCAGGTTGCATTTGATTTTGCCGCCAGTCTTTTGTTCGAGCAGGCCGCACCATTCCTTTTGCGTCTCGGTCAGCACGTGGGTCGGCGGCAACCACGACGAGGCGGTCAGCACCACTTGGGCAGAGGCGGAAGCGGCGCCGAGGGTGGCGGCTGCGAAAATTGCGAGGCGGGCAAACTGCATGGGGCGCTCCAGGGCATTGCTTCGGTGGCGCCTATTGTCACCGGCACTGGCGCGGCGGCGCATTGCAGAAAACTCTCAAAGCCCGTGCTCCGGCGCGGCTATTTGTGCACGACGGCCACACGCTGCTGGCCGTGACCAGCCCGCGCGCGATGCCCGGAAAATCACTCACGGCGCTGAACCTGGCGCTGGCCGTGGCCGCGGAACTGGACCGCACCGTGCTGCTGGTGGATGCCGACCTCTCGGGCCAGGGCCTGCAGACCCTGCTGGGCTTAGCGGGCGCACCGGGCCTGGCTGAACACCTGAGCCAGGGCGTGCCGCTGGCCGAGCTGCTGGTGAACCCGGGCGTGCCGCGCTTCGTCTTCCTGCCCGGCGGCCGCATCGCCGGCCACGGCTCGGCCGAACTGCTGGCCACCCGCGCCATGCAGGGCCTGGCGCAAGAGCTCAAAAAACCATTGCTGCAAGACCATTTGCTGAACAATATCTTTTTTGACACCTGCGTTTACCACCAGCCAGGCATTGACTTGCTGACCAAGGTGATTCCGGTCAAAAACATTTTGTTTGCCAGCGAAATGATTGGCGCGGTGCGCGGCATTGACCCTGAAACGGGCAATTACTATGACGATACCAAGCGCTACATTGAATCGTCAACGCAGTTAAGTGCGGAGCAAAAATTTCAGATTTACGAAGGCAACACGCGCCGTGTTTTCCCGCGTCTGGATGCCGCTCTAAACGCCAAAGGACTGTGACATGACCACGTTAGGAATCGTTAAACGCAACATCGTCAGGGCTGACAAAGCAGCGGTGGCCAGATTGTCAAAACTCGGCGTCGCCACCATCCATGAGGCCATGGGCCGTGTCGGTTTGATGAAGCCCTACATGCGGCCCGTCTACAAAGGCGCCAATATTTGCGGCACAGCCGTGACGATTCTTTTACAGCCGGGCGACAACTGGATGCTGCACGTGGCCGCTGAGCAGCTGCAGCCTGGTGACGTGGCAGTAGCGGCTTGCACCACAGACAACGCAGACGGGTTTTTTGGTGACTTGCTGGCGACATCCTTCAAGGCGCGCGGCGCGGTGGGCCTCATCATCGACGGTGGCGTACGTGATGTGACGGATCTTGAAAAAATGGGGTTCCCGGTAGTCAGCAAGGCCATTCATTCCAAAGGATGCATCAAGGCCACGCTCGGTTCGGTCAACATTCCCATTGTTTGCGCGGGTGCGCAGGTGAACCCTGGCGATGTGGTGATTGCCGATATTGACGGCGTGGTGGTGGTGCCGGCTGCCATGGCTGGGGTGGTGGCTGACGCTGCTGAAAAGCGCGAAAGCTTTGAAGGTGAAAAGCGTGCCCGATTTGCTGCGGGTGAGCTGGGCCTGGACATGTACAACATGCGCGAGCCATTGGCCAAAGCTGGTCTCAAATACATCGACTGAAAAATGGAATTTACTAAAACCGAAGGTTTCATTAAAACTCCCGGATGGCTTGACTGGTATATCGGTCCGGCTAAACCCAACTTTAAACTGCCGCCCGGTTCTGTCGACGCACATTGCCACGTGTTTGGCCCTGGTGATGTGTTCCCTTACGCACCGGAGCGCAAGTACACGCCCTGCGATGCGTCCAAAGAGCAGTTGTTTGCGCTGCGCGACCACCTCGGCTTTGACAAAAACGTGATCGTGCAGGCCACTTGCCACGGCAGTGACAACCGGGCGCTGGTTGATGCACTGAAGGCGTCGAACAACAAGGCGCGTGGCGTGGCCACGGTCAACCGCAATGTGACAGATTCAGAACTGCAAGACATGCATGCTGCGGGTGTACGCGGCACGCGTTTCAATTTTGTCAGGCGCCTGGCTGACTTCACACCGCGCGATGTGCTGCTGGAAATTGCCCATCGCATCGCGCCGCTGGGCTGGCACGTGGTGATTTACTTTGAAGCACTGGACTTGCCCGAGCTGTATGACTTTTTCACCGCACTGCCCACAACGGTGGTGGTTGACCACATGGGCCGGCCGGATGTGACCCAACCAGTGAACGGCCCGGAGTTTGAGTTGTTCGTCAAGATGATGCGCGAGCACCCAAACATCTGGAGCAAAGTCAGTTGTCCGGAGCGCCTCAGCGTGGCTGGCCCGAAAGCTCTGCATGGTGAGCAACATGCCTACCAGGACGTTGTACCGTTCGCCAAACGATTGGTAGAAACATTTCCTGACCGCGTGCTGTGGGGCACAGACTGGCCACATCCCAACTTAAAAGACCACATGCCGGACGACGGCCTGCTGGTGGACTTTATTCCACAGATTGCCACCACACCAGAATTGCAACAAAAGCTGCTGGTCGACAACCCAAACCGGCTGTATTGGAGTTGATTCCGTGTCCCTGAACAAAAACTACCTGGAAATTCCCGGCACCACGATTTTCGATGCTGACGAAAGCCGCAAGGGCTACCATTTAAACCAGTTTTGCATGAGCCTGATGAAACCTGAAAACCGTGAACGCTTCAAGGCTGACCAGCGCGCTTATGTTGACGAATGGCCGATGACTGAAGATCAAAAGCAGGCAGTATTGAATGTTGATTTGAATCGCGCGATTTCACTTGGCGGCAATATTTATTTTTTAGCCAAGCTCGGCGCTACGCATGGCAAGAGCTTCCAGCAAATGGCGGGCAGCATGACGGGCATGACCGAGCTGGAGTACCGGGACATGATGATTGGCGGTGGGCGTTCCGTTGAAGGCAATCGCGTGGTCGGCGAAGACGGCACCGCGCAAGCGCAGCATCAGCCGCAGGGCCGAAGGCCAGAAAAAGGAGCAGCTTGAATGGCCCGGATTACCGCCAGCGTTTTTACCTCGCACGTCCCCGCTATTGGCGCGGCGCTTGATTCAGGTAAAACGCATGAACCCTATTGGCAGCCGCTTTTCAAGGGCTACGAATACTCAAAGCAATGGATGAAGGACAACACGCCCGACGTGATTTTCTTGGTGTTTAACGACCACGCCACGGCCTTTAGTCTTGACATGATTCCAACCTTTGCCATCGGTACCGCTGCGTGTTACCAGCCCGCCGACGAAGGCTGGGGCCCGCGCCCTGTGCCGGTGGTGCAGGGCCACCCAGAACTTGCGGCGCATATTGCGCAGTCGGTGATTCAACAAGACTTTGACCTGACGATTGTCAACAAGATGGATGTTGACCACGGCTTGACCGTACCGCTCAGTTTGATGTGTGGCCAACCCCCCGCGACTGATTTCAAATGGCCTTGCCCGGTGATTCCGTTTGCCGTGAATGTGGTGCAATATCCCGTGCCATCAGGGCAGCGCTGCCTGAACCTTGGCAAAGCAGTTCGCAAGGCCATCGAGTCCTACGATCAAGACTTGAACGTACACATCTGGGGCACAGGGGGCATGAGTCACCAACTGCAAGGCCCGCGTGCGGGGCTGATCAACAAAGAGTTTGACGCAGCGTTCATGGACACCATGATCAACAACCCAGAAATGCAGGCCGCTGTGCCGCACATCGACTACGTGCGTGAAGCAGGCAGCGAAGGCATCGAGCTGGTGATGTGGCTCATCGCTCGCGGTGCGATGGCTGATTTGAATGGCGGTAAAAAGCCGGTAGTCAAGCACCGCTTCTACCATGTACCCGCATCCAACACTGCTGTTGGCCACTTGATTCTTGAGAACCATTGACATGATAAAAACAATTAAAGTTGCGCTGGCTGGCGCGGGCGCATTCGGCATCAAACACCTCGACGGCATCAAAAATATTGCAGGCGTTGAAGTGGTGTCACTCATCAGCCGGGACATGGAGAAAACCAGGGAAGTTGCTGCCAAATACGGTATTGGGCACATAACGACCGACCTGGCAGAAAGTCTTGCTTTAAATGAACTCGATGCCGTGATTCTTTGCACACCCACCCAGATGCATGCCGACCAGGCGCTGGCATGCCTTCGCGCCGGCAAGCACGTGCAGGTTGAAATTCCTTTGGCCGACAGTATTCAGGGCGCAAGTAGGGTGGTAGCCGCCGCCAAAAGCAGTGGCCTGGTGGCCATGTGCGGCCATACACGCCGTTTTAACCCTAGCCACCAGTATGTGCACAAGCAGATCAGAGCGGGCAAATTCAACATCCAGCAGATGGATGTGCAAACCTATTTTTTTCGCCGCACCAACATGAATGCGCTGGGTCAGGCACGCAGCTGGACAGACCATTTGCTGTGGCACCACGCCGCGCACACTACTGACCTGTTCAGCTACCAGTGCGGCAGCCCGGTGGTGAAAGCCAACGCACTGCAAGGGCCGATTCACCCAAGGCTCGGCATTGCGATGGACATGAGCATTCAGCTGCAAGCGGCCAACGGCGCTATTTGCACTTTGAGCTTGAGCTTTAACAACGACGGCCCGCTGGGTACGACCTTTCGCTACATTGGCGACACCGCGACGTACCTTGCCCGCTACGACGATTTGTTCAATGGCAAAGACGAGAAAATTGACGTCAGCAAGGTTGATGTGTCGATGAACGGCATTGAACTGCAAGACCGCGAATTTTTCAGCGCCATCCGCGACGGCCGCGAGCCAAACAGCAGCGTTGCACAGGTGCTGAACTGCTATCAGGTGCTGCACAATTTAGAGCAACAATTAGCCTAAATACGGGCAAAAAGCTCCAATTGCATTGAAGAAACCCAGATGCCAACCACGCCAAAATTCGAGCTGTACTATTGGCCCACGATTCAGGGGCGTGGCGAGTTTGTGCGGCTGGCGCTTGAGTGCGCTGGGGCTGATTACGCAGATGTTGCACGCGGCTTCGAGCCTACTTCCTCGGGTGCCGAAAAAACCGCTAAAAAAGGCATGGTAGACATGCTGCAAACCATGCGCGCTTCAAAACTGCATCATCCGCCGTTTGCCCCGCCATTTTTAATTCACGGCAAAGTGGTGGTTGCGCAAACTGCCGCGATATTGCTTTACCTCGGGCCGTTGCTCAAGCTGGTTCCAAAAAGTGAAGTTCAACGGCTTTGGACGCACCAGATTCAGCTCACGATTGCCGATACTGTGAACGAAGCGCATGACACCCACCACCCGATTGCAATGGGTCTGTACTACGAGCAGCAAATGCATGAAGCAGCCAAACGTGCGCTTGAATTTCGGCGTGAGCGAATTCCCAAGTTTTTGAACTGGTTTGAGACGGTACTTCATCGCAATCCTGCAGGCTCCAGCTACCTGGTGGGCGGGCGTTTGAGTTATGTTGACTTGTCTTTGTTTCAATTGGTTGAGGGCTTGCTGTACGCATTTCCGAAAGCGTGCCGCCGTGCTTTGAGAAAAACGCCAAATGTCCAAGCCTTGCATGAGCGGGTCAAAGGCGTGCCGCGTGTTGCTGCCTATCTTGGCAGTGCACGTCGAATTGCGTTCAATGAAGACGGAATTTTTCGGAGCTATCCAGAGCTGGACAGATAGCTCTTGTTGTTGGGGCAAACGGTCGGTACCGGCTTGCCCTCAATCGCTACGAAGTGCTGGCGCGGCGCTCTCCTACATGGCACCTTGTTATTGCCTGACCGCTCCCACCAACCGGTGGCGCGACCATAGTTGGGCGGATCAAAAACTCGAGGCTTGGGCTTCTATGATTGGCCGTTCTCTCGCGTTCATTTGCAAAGCCAGTGGCGCTATGTACCCTCTATTTAAAGGACAAAATCATGACCAATTTCACCATTAACCCACTGAACCAGACCATTAGCGGCGATCGCAAACATGGCCAGCTTGAAGGCATGATGTCCAGCACCGTTTTCACGCCGTTGGCTGCTGGCGATACCCAAGAACCCAACGCTGTTCAACTCAACGAAGACGCTGTTGACACCCTTAACAATTTGCTTGAAATTTGCCGCGATGGCGAATACGGTTTCAGCGAATGTGCCACTCACACCAAAGCCAGCGATTTGAAAACAGTATTGAGCCAACGCGCGGACGATTGCCGCCGCGCAGGTGTTGACCTGGTGGCGCTTATCAGGCAAATGGGCGGCGAATACGACGAAGGCGGTACTGCGATGGGCGCAATTCACCGCGGCTGGGTCGCTGCCAAAGGCAAAATCACTGGGTACAGCGATCTGGACATGCTCAATGAATGCGAGCGCGCAGAAGATGTGGCTCTTGCGCACTACAAAAAGGCGTTAAACCGGAACTTGCCAGAAGCCGCACACGCGCTGGTCAAGCAGCAAGCCAGCGGTGCCCAGCGCAACCATGACCAGATCAAAGCCTTGCGCGACGCGCTCAAAGTGACTGGCTAACTCGACGCTGCTGTCAGCTCTTTGCCGGGGGGCTGGGTGATTTTTGTTAAATTGGTTTAAGCTAAGTTTGTACGATTAGTCTCTACGGCTGTTCGTCAGACTTTTTTTGTTTTAATTTTTTTGGAGTTTTCCATGACTACACGTCGAGATTTCAGTCGTTTTGGTTTCGGGGCAGTTGCAGCAGCCGCTGTGCTGGCAGTTGGCCTTTCCGGTTGCGGGTCCATGATGCCGGCGGCGTCCAATATGGTTGCTTTCACAACGCAATTGCGCGGCGCCAACGAAGTGCCGCCGATTGTCAGCCCGGGCAGCGGCTCGGTAGATGCTGCTTTTAATAAAGACACCATGCAGCTCAAATGGAAAGTCACCTTCAGCGGCATGACTGGCCCCGCCACCGCTGGGCATTTCCATGGCCCCGCCGCCGTTGGTGCCAACTCCGGCGTTGTACTCGGCTGGACCAACCCGATCGTGACTGGCATGGAAGGCAGCGCCACGTTGACTGCCGCACAAGCCGCCGATTTGACGTCGGGCAAGTGGTACGCCAACATCCACTCAGCCGCTTTCCCTGGCGGTGAGCTGCGCGGGCAAATGGCTGTGCGCAAGTAGTGCTATAAGTGTTGTAGCTGCTTACGCCCGTATCTAAACGGCTGGAGCCTGATTTCATGCTGAAATCAGGCTTTTTCCGTTGTTTTTGGGCGGTGTTTTCGTTCAATTCCACCTGCTGATCGATGCAGCTTTGCTGCGCGGAGATGCGCTGGGCCCGGTAAAACATTAAAATCGCAGGTAGTCACTTTTCCCCAGCCACCCGCATGGGATGGCTTCCTGACACCCGTTACCCACAATTTATGAACGCCCCAGTGGATGTTTCGTTTTTCGCTCGCGCTGCCAAGCCGTTGAGCAGTTACCGCAAATACTGGGCGGCGCGCTTTGGCACGGCCAAGTTTTTGCCGACCACCCGCGCCGAGATGGACGCGCTTGGCTGGGACAGCTGCGACATCATCATCGTCACCGGCGACGCGTACGTTGATCACCCCAGCTTTGGCATGGCCGTAATTGGCCGCATGCTGGAGGCACAGGGCTTTCGGGTCGGCATCATCGCGCAGCCAGATTGGCAAAGCGCCGAGCCGTTCAAAATTTTAGGCAAGCCGAACCTGTTCTGGGGCATCACGGCGGGCAACATGGACTCGATGATCAACCGTTACACGGCTGACCACAAAATCCGTTCTGACGACGCCTACACCCCCGGCGATATTGGCGGCAAACGGCCCGACCGCGCTGCGCTGGTCTACTGCCAGCGCGCCAGAGAGGCATTTAAGGAAGTGCCGATTATTTTGGGCGGCATTGAAGGCAGCCTGCGCCGCATCGCGCATTACGATTATTGGTCAGACAAAGTACGCCGCTCGGTCGTAGTCGATGCCAAATGCGACTTGCTCCTGTACGGCAACGCAGAGCGCGCGATTGTTGAAATTGCCCACCGGCTTGCGGCCAAAGAAACCATTGCGACGATGACGGACATTCGCGGCACCGCGTTTATCCGCCGCTCGGGCGACGAAACCGCGCAAGGCTGGTTTGAGATTGACTCCACCAGCGTTGACGCGCCGGGGCGGGTCGAGGCGCACGTTAACCCGTACCTGATGGTGGCCGATGCTGCCAAGGAACTCGGCACAACTTGCGCGCGTGAAGACGAGGCAAAAGTGGTTGCCGAGGCCGCAACGTCTACCGCAGCAGCCAAGAACAATCAAGCCAGCAGCAACCCAGCCATCAAGCCTTTGAGATTTGTTGCTAACCCGAATTTGCCGTCAACCGTGCAAACAGCGCAAGGCAAGATCAAAGTCCCGCCGCGCGACCGCTCAGTCATCCGCCTGCCGTCGTACGAGCAAGTCAAAAGCGATGCCGTGCTGTATGCCCACGCCAACCGCGTGCTGCATTTGGAAACCAACCCCGGCAACGCTCGCGCGCTGGTGCAAGCGCATGGCGAAGGCGTCACAGCCCGTGACGTGTGGATCACCCCGCCGCCGATACCGCTCACCACAGCCGAGATGGACTACGTCTTCGACTTACCCTACGCACGCAGCCCGCACCCGAGCTACGCGGACGAAAACGGCTCGTACGACCACAGCACCAAAATCCCCGCGTGGGAGATGATTCGCTTTTCCGTCAACATCATGCGCGGCTGCTTTGGTGGCTGCACGTTTTGCTCGATTACTGAGCATGAAGGCCGCATCATTCAAAGCCGGTCTGAAGACTCGGTGATTCGTGAGATTGAAGCGATTCGGGATTCGGTCAAAAGCTTTACCGGCACCATTTCTGACCTGGGCGGCCCGACTGCCAACATGTACCGCATCGGCTGCAAAAGCCCTGAGATTGAAGCGGCCTGCCGCAAGCCAAGCTGCGTGTACCCCGGCATTTGCCAAAACCTGAACACTGACCACAACCCGCTCATCAAAATGTATCGCCGCGCACGGGCGCTCAAGGGTGTGAAAAAGATTTTGATCAGCTCTGGCGTGCGTTACGACCTGGCGGTTGAAAGCCCCGAGTACGTTAAAGAACTGGTAAGCCACCATGTCGGTGGCTACCTGAAAATTGCGCCCGAGCACACCGAGCAAGGCCCGCTCACCAAGATGATGAAGCCCGGCATCGGCAGCTACGACAAGTTCAAGCAGCTGTTTGAAAAGTACAGCCTGGAAGCCGGAAAAAAACAGTTTCTGATTCCGTACTTCATTGCTGCCCATCCGGGTACGAGTGATGAAGACATGATGCACCTGGCCCAGTGGCTCAAGAAAAGTGGCTTCAGGGCCGATCAGGTGCAAACCTTTTACCCCTCACCCATGGCCACTGCCACGGCGATGTACCACACCAACAAAAATCCGCTGCGCAAAATCACCCGCGACAGCGAGACGGTTGACATCGTGCGCGGTGAAAAGCGCCGCCGCCTGCACAAAGCGTTTTTGCGTTATCACGACCCGAACAACTGGCCATTGTTGCGTGAAGCACTTAAAACAATGGGCCGTGCTGATTTGATTGGCAATGGCAAACACCACTTGATACCGACGTTTCAGCCGCTGGTCGATGGCACCTACCAGTCTGCCCGGCGGAAGAACTCAACTGGCAGTGCCGCCAAAGCAATGGCGGCTGTGCAGCCGACCAAAGGCCGTCTGCTTACGCAGCACACTGGTCTTCCGCCGCGTGACAATGGAGCTCGCAAGGAAGCGGGCAAACAGGCGAGCAAGCCGCTTGTGCGTAAGCCAATACCGGCGCGTTGACCGTTTCATCAAAGTTTTTATACAATTAGCGCTTGCAGCGCATTAAATACGGGCGCAGGCAGCTACAGATTTAATAGCTTTTGCAGTCAGGTATGTATCGGTTTGTACTCGGCGCACGGCGTGCTGCGGGTATCATCAACGCATGACCCGACACGTTTCCGCCCGCAGCATTTTGGGGTGGGCTAACCATTTGGCGCAACAGTGGCTGGCCCAGTGGTGGCGGCTGGCTTATCTGGGCGCACAGCTTTTGCTGATGGTGTTTTCACCGTCGAGCTATGAGCGCGGCAACCGTATGCTGTTGGCGCGCCATATTTACGACAGCACCGCGCCTATTTTGCTGGGCTTTACCGTGCTTTGCGCTTTGATCAGTTTGGTGCTGACGCGCATCGTCACCGCTACCGCGCTGAGCTACGGCTTGTCGCAATATGCGCTGCAAGTTGTCATTCGGGTGCTGGTGCTGGAGCTTATTCCGCTGACTGCGGCTCTGTTTGTGGCGCTGCGCTGCACGATTCCTGATGGCGCAGAGTTGGCCGAAATGCAAGCGCGGGGTGAACTTGAAAAGCAGCGCGCCAAAGGCATCAACCCCATCCACCGCGAAGTGCTTCCGCGCGTGGTGTCCGGTATTTTTTCAACCATCACTTTGGCAGTGCTGAGCTGCGTCGTGGCGCTGGTCGTGGCGTACGTGGCGACTTACGGCTTTGATGTGTCCGGCTTTGCAGGCTACTCGCGCTTGTTTGGCCAGGTATTTGGCCCGGCCGTGACGACCATTTTTGTCATGAAAACACTGCTGTTCAGCTTGGCGGTATCCCTTATTCCGATGGCCTCAGCACTTTACGGCAATGCCACAAGCAACACCCGTACCAGCGCAGAAATGCGCGGACTGGTGCGTATGTTTGCTGTAATACTGTTGATTGAAGTGCTGTCGTTGGTCGGCAACTATTATTGACACGCCATTTTTGAAAAATATGCAATGAGCGACAAGCCCGACCCACCGCCAGAGATACCGTACCCGGATGACCCCGGGAAAAGCCCTGCGCTGCCAGCCCCGCCGGAGCGGCTGGAGTTTCGGGCAGTGCTGCTTTTGGGCTTCATGCTGGCACTTATCGTGGCAGCTGCCTTGTATGTGATGTACGCGCGCGGTTTATTCGAAAGCACGCAGCGTTTGGTGCTGGTCTCTGAAGACTCTGAAGGCGTTGTGGTTGGCATGAACCTGACGTTTTCGGGTTTTCCGATTGGCCGCGTGCGCCGCATTGAGCTGGCTGACGACGGTAAAGCCCGCATTGTGGTCGACGTGGCCAGCAAAGACGCGCACTGGCTGCGCAAATCAAGCGTATTTACGGTCGTGCGCGGCCTGGTGGGCGGCACCAACATCCGCGCTTACACCGGCGTGTTAAGCGATCCGCTGCTGGAAGACGGCGCAACCCGCACCGTGCTGCAAGGCGATGCGGGCGCTGAAGTGCCGAAGCTGATTGCGGCGGCCAAAGACCTGATTGAAAGCATCAGCAGCCTCACCAGCCCACAAGGAGCGCTGGGTGCGTCGATGGGCAATTTGCAAACGCTGACTGCAACCCTTAATGGCCCTGGTGGCGCGCTCACGGTGCTGCTGGGCGATGAAGCCAAGGCTCAAAAAATAATCACCGCGTTGGACCGCACCAATGCGTTGCTTTTAAAAATTGACAGCCTGACAGCCAAGGTTGACGGCCTAGCAGCCAAGGCCGATACGCAGGTTTTTGGCACTAAGGGCTTGATGCCTGAGGCGCAGGTAACGGTCATGCAGCTGAATGGGCTGTTGTTGGACACGCGCGGTAGCCTGAAAAAAGTCGATGCGTTGTTGATTGATGCTCAGGCGATTGGCGCCAACGTCAAGGACGCGTCCGGCGATTTGAATTTGCTGCGCGGCGAGGTCGAGTCCAGCCTGCGCAAGATCGATGGGTTGGTCAATGACATCAACCGCAAGTGGCCGTTTGCGCGGGATACAGAGGTTAAATTGCCATGACGAAACTTTTCTGCTCGGCGCTGCTGGCATTGGCCGCAATGGTCTTGTCAGCTTGCGCATCCGGTCCCAAACCCGCCGACTGGCAACTGGAATCAAAAGGAGCCATGGAGCGCGCTGTTAATGCTTATCTTGAAGGCAATTCACGGGTTGAGGTGGCCGAGCTTTCCAGAGCCCGGATAGAAATTTCAAGCACGGGCCGGGTTGACGTGATGGCGCGTGCCGAGCTGCTGAGCTGTGCCAGCCGCGTGGCCAGCCTGGTGTTTGAGCCCTGCGCAGGCTTTGAAAAGCTGCGCCAGGACGCGCCTCCAGCCGAGCGCGCTTATGCGGACTACCTGCTAGGAAAATTGCAGCCTCAAGACATTAATCTTTTGCCTAAAAATCAGCAAGTAAGTGCGCAAGCCGCCATTTTACGGGTGCAATCAGCTATTGAAAGCATAGCAGACCCGCTCGCCAAACTGGTTGCCGCAGGCACGGCCCTGCAAGCGGGTAACGCCAGCCCGGCACTGGTGCAGGCGGCGGTTGATGCCGCGTCAAGCCAAGGCTGGCGCAGGCCTCTGCTGGCCTGGCTGGGCGTGCAACTCAAGCTGTTCGAGGCCAGCGGCAATCGGGCTGAGGCTGAGCGTATTCAAAGGCGCATTGCACTGACTTTGAAACCCTGATGGCGAAGTTTTCACGCAGGCTGCAACGCGGCAGTGTCAGCCCTTGGGCCATTGCGATTACCTGCGCCCTGGCACTAGCCACCGCCATGGGTATTGGCCGCTTTGCCTTTACACCACTGCTACCGATGATGCTGGCCGATGGCGTGGTTGACTTGCCCGGCGCAAGCTGGCTGGCCAGTGCCAATTATCTGGGTTATCTGGTTGGCGCATTGCTCTGTACCTTTCAGCCGCTGATCTGGTCGAAAGTCAAAACATGGCCGCCTGTGCTGTCCACCACCTGGCTGCGCGGCGGCTTGGTGGCCACCTGCGTTTTGACATTGGGAATGGCTTTGCATGTGCCCGCACTGTGGCCGTGGCTGCGCTTTGCGGCGGGCGTAGCCAGTGCGTTTGTGTTTGTATTTACCTCGGCCTGGTGCCTGGCACGCCTGGCCGAGCGCAACGCCAGCAACCTGGGAGGTTTGATGTTTACCGGGCCGGGCGCCGGTATCGCCATCAGTGGTGTGCTGGCCAGCGGGATGGTGGCACTGCAGTGGAAGGCGGCTGCCGGCTGGCTGATATTTGGTGCGGTGGCCTGCGTGTTGACGGCAATTACCTGGCGTACCTTCGGCAATAGTATTGGCATGAAGCTGGCGGTGGCTCCAGTCATCAATACTGAAAGCTCCGTGCCAACCGTCAGGGTTCCAACATCCCTGGCCAGCCGCTGGCAGATGTTTTGGCTGGCCATTGCTTACGGGCTTGACGGCTTGGGTTACATCATCACGGCCACGTTTTTACCCGTGATTGCCCGGCAAGTCATGCCTGGTTCAGCCTGGCTTGACTTGTTTTGGCCATTGTTTGGCCTGGCCGTTATTGCCGGGGCGCTGCTGTCGATTCGCATCTCTTTGAAAGTCGATTTGCGTTACGTCCTGGCGGCCAGCTACGTCATGCAAGCCTTCGGCGTTATCTTGACGGTTTGGCTGCCCACGCCGCTGGGCTTTGCACTTGGCAGCCTGCTGCTAGGTTTGCCGTTTACCGCCATTACTTTTTTTGCCATGCAGGAGGTGCGCCGCCTTAAACCCAAAAGCGTTGCCAGCTACACAGGCCTGCTAACTGCCGTCTACGGCCTGGGCCAAGTCGCCGGCCCGCCGCTGGCCGCGTGGTTGCTCAGCCGCAGCGCCACTGTGGGGCAGGGCTTTAACGTGGCACTGGAGATAGCCGCCAGCTCGCTGGTGCTGGGGGCTGTGATGTTTTTGGGGTTGGCGCGGGTGTATCCGAAGTCTGTAGCTGTGAGATGATTGAAATATGCCCGTTAAAGTAAAACTGGAAATTTGATCGCGATCACCAAAGCATCTGCTGTGCCTCCTGGCGCCGTCAAAAGTATTGACCATGTTCTTGTTCGGGTAAAAGATGCCCAGTCGATGATGGATCTTTTCGCTGGCACCCTCGGGCTTCCTGTCTCGTGGCCGCTTCAGTCCAATGATTTTGCGACTTACGGATGGGTGACTTTAGGCAACACCAACCTTGAGTTTTGGGCAGCAACAAATAACAGTGACTTGCCTGGCGAAGCTGTTCTGCCTTTGTTCCATGGGCTCGCCCTTGAACCCCATAACCTTGCTGACAGCATCAAAATGTTGGGTGATCGCGGCATCAAGTGCAAAGCGCCGCGACCTTACGTCACGCAAACTGCGGATGGACGTAATGCGACGAATTTCACGAACTCTGTTGTGCTCGATGTGTCGAGTCCGCTTGTGTGCATTTTCTTTTGTGAATGGGGACTTGAAGGCACCATCTTTCCATGGAAGGAACAGTTGACGACCACGCAACGTAAATCCAAAGAACAGCAGCAGCTATCGGCTTGCGGCGGAGGCAAACTAGGTATCACAGGGCTTGTTGAGGTGGAAATAATCTGTACGCGCGTTGAGGAAACCAAGGCCCTATGGTTGGCGATGACAGGGAACGCGTCCTCTGCGCCGTTTACGCAAGATGGTATTGAATTGAGTTTTCGTGCTGGCAACGAGGACAGAATAGAGTCTGTCGTCATTGGGGTTCGCTCACTGGCAACTGCCCGTGGTGAATTGGCTGAGGCGAGGCTTTTGGGTGAGTCTCATGGCAACGAAATTTCACTGTCAAAAAAGGCGTGCTCAGGCCTGCACTTTCGATTCAGGCAAATTTGATGGTGACTACAACCACTCATTAAACAGAGATCGCAATCTCGCATCAGCCCTGAGTGCGCAGTCCAAAGCCTTGAGCTGAATTACTCTTTAGCGACCTGCAATACCAGCTTGCCAAAATTCTCGCCGTTGAACAGTTTGAGCAGCGCCTCGGGAAAGTTCTCAATGCCTTGCACAACGTCTTCTTTGCTTTTCATGGTGCCAGCTTTCAAATAGCCCGCTATCTCGGCTACTGCCAGGTGGTAGCGGT
>ENA-OFCE01001101-OFCE01001101.1-metagenomes-genome-assembly--contig:-NODE-1101-length-14810-cov-3.941986_pt1 | contig 14810 bp, 16 predicted proteins | sample MGYA00153388_OFCE01 | MGnify analysis MGYA00153388
GTAAAAGCATTCGCACGGCAATCCAGCGCCGCGATGGTGACGCGTTCACGATAGCCGGTATTTGGGATCGTTGGGTTGATAAGTCGACGGGCGAAGTCATCGCCAGTTTTTCCATGTTGACCATTAACGCGGACGGTCATCCGGTGATGAGTCAGTTTCACAAGGCGGGCGATGAAAAACGCTCGCTCGTTGTGATTCCAGAAGAGTTGCGCGACGAATGGCTCGAAGCCAAGCCGGACCGCGCGAAAGAGTTTCTGCAACCTATGCCGGTCGAAGAGTTCACCAGCGAGCCCGCACCGTTGCCGCCCAGACCGCAGAAGCCGAAGGCTTAATCCGCATCTTAAATTACAGCTGGATGATTAATGCTGCGAGGCCCTGCGTTGCACGTCCTAGCTCATGATCACGCCACCCGATAGGCAACAAAGCTTTCTGCCAACTCAGAAGCTCAAGGTAGCAGTACAGGATGCGTCGGTGACAGACCCGCCCTAAAATTCAATCGAATTGTTCGGGCAGTTTGGGTTTCCGTTTTATCCAGCTTTGTCTACGACAGGATCATCCTGTTGGAGCAGTTAACTCGACCCGCATTAGAGCCGCCGCTAGCCCGGCATCGTGACGGAGATTGGTGTGCTGACAACAGGATGAAGCTTCCCGTCCGGGTTAGTTTCGAACAACAGCTGCACGTCGTAGTTTCCTTTTGGCGGCAAAAACCAAGCCTCGGTCTGCCCGTTGGCAAACGAAATTTCTTCGGCCGCGCCGCCACGCCCGTCTTGCCGCGTGAAGCGAATGCGGAACACCCCCGTCCCAGCCAGCCGGGAGTTTCTAGGCGCGACATTCAGGCCAGAGGCATGGAACACTAGCCGGAACGGTTGCCGCGCGAGCAACTTCGCACTCGGGCCAAGCAGCTCCAGCGTCGGGACCTTGCCATAATCTGGCGGCAGATTTGACCGCCCCGGCAGCACTTCCAAGGTCAGCGCCGGACTAAACACAAAATGCGGACGATGCGTATGATCGGCGAGCAGCATGCGAAGCGTATGTCGCCCCGGCGGTAGATTAACAATGGCCTCCATTTGCCCTTTTCCAAAGTGAACGTAGCGCTCGGAAAACGGCAGCGGCGCTTCAACATCCAGCGGTAGTGCTTGATTGATCAGCAGGTGGTGGTGACCGGTCAAAGGAAAATCCTGACCGGCAGGCGCAATGCCCCAGTGACTCATGCCAAACTTGGCGACGAAGGGGCTTTGCACGTTGGCACCGTTCGCCAAATTGGTGAAATATGCCTGAACATCATACTTGGGCGGCGCTGCGAGCCACGGGTGTTTAGGCGCTTGGGCGCTGATCGGCAGGGCCACAAACGCAACACCTAAAGTGGCGAGCCCCCACGTTGACGCGTTGCCCCAGTTGCACAACCCGGTGATTCGCCTTGCTGTTAAAACGACATCCGACACAAACCTGACAAAGTTGGATAAGTACTGCATAGACTAAATTATGCGTTAGGTAGTTTGTTTAGGACAAAGTCATACAGGTAGGATTCACTAGTTTGGGTGAGTTGACCGCCGACATCGAACCGCTGCGACCAAGACTTAACAAGCCGAAGCTGAAAACCGTGCGCTGAACTGCTGTTCTGTGGCGTGCGCTATTTTCTAAACCCTAGACTCGCGCGCTTCCCCTTCACCCGCTTGGTGGGTGCGTCCACGATGTCGCAATCCGTGAACCTGTTTAGCGAGCAAATTTTCGCCTTGTAGGCGATTCCAGCTTGCCGAGTCTGCTCGATCAGGCCGCGCTCCACCAATTGGGGAAGGTACTTTTTCACCGTTGACCGTGCCCAGCTCGTTGCGGTCCAGTTCGGTTGCGGTGGTAGCGATCAGGCCGTTATTGATGGGGCCCTTCAACTGCCCGCGCAAGTCGCTCGGTGCGGGCGTAAAACCGAGGTTTTCCCCGGTTGCTGTCATCGGTCCGACGATCCTGCGTCTCGAGCAGTTGAACCACAGAACACACCCTATCTATGGCAATCTATATAGGTGTTCGAATTTCAAAGCCGGTGCTTAGTTTTTGGGCAGCACGGCACGATTGAGCGCAAAGCCTTATTGCACGGGCGTTGCAGCGGATTGCATTAGGTCGCTTACGGTTCGATTTTCGAAGCCGGAAAACGCCACCGGCTTTGAATTTCGAATCGGTGCGGCTTCGAATTTCGAACTGTCACGCTTCGATTTTCGAATCGGCGAATTTTTTTCCATCGCGCGTTGCTCACGTTCTAGCTTTGCTTTCGCATGGTCGCTGCGTGCTTTCAATTCAGCCGCGTTGATTGCTTCGGTTGCCGCTTGCACGGTGGCGAACTGTTGCCATTCGTTGCTTGCCCTCATCATCGGAATATCAAGCTTCGCCCATTCATGGCATGGTTCGTCGTTGAAGCGATACAGCGTGGCGATTGCCTGCCCCCTGCGCACCATGCCACCTTCGCGCGTCACTGCGATAAAGCCCGCCGCCTGCAACGCGCGCAAGCCACCGGCAAGGGTTGACGACGAAGCGGTGAAGCCTTGTTCCTCCAATCCTGCAAGCGTGAGCGCGATATTGCCATTGTTGTTCGACGTGAGTTTTCGTCTACATGCGACATAGAGCGCACGTTGTGAAAAGCTCAATGCGAACCATGCGGGCGAATCGACCATTGACCAATAGATGCGCATATGCGCGCCGCGCGGGTCTTTGAATTTCGGCTTTGCCACAGCTTCATCCTCTCGCCTGCGTTGCTACAAGCCGTCGCAGAAATCGTAGAAGGTGCCACGCCTCAAGCATGGATAGTGATGCCAGGTCATCACTTACGCCCGTATGAGCAAAGCGAGCAGCAAGCACGCTAAGCTCATCAAACCATCGCGGGTGCGTCATGCTGCCCCCGCCTCCATAAGCTGGGCGATTCGCTCCAGATGTGCGCGCTCGGATTGTTCGGCAACGTTGGAGACGTGCAATGCATGAACCGGCAATAGGGCTTCAATTCGGTCCCGCAACAGCTTTCGCAGCACGCTGGCGGGCATCGCCTCCGCTTCGACCGTGTGTTCAATGTGCGCCGCCCTGCGGTCACCAACTTTGCGCGGCTTAGTTGGCAAATCGTACTGCTCAATTTGTTTTTCGTTAATGGCGATGCGGTGAAATTGCAGCTCAGTGTCGGCTCGCAAATGCGCCCGCATTTCTCGCTCTAAGGCTTGATCTATCAGGACGCCTGCCGGGTCGTAGTCGCCGACGTAGAAAATGACCAGCGGGCGCTCGTCGCCGCTGTCGTTATTTTGTTCCGCCGCCTCATGAATAAATGACAGACTGGAAAATCCACCACACGGGTAAAGCGAAACCGCAAGCTCCTCGCATTCGGCTTGAATGACTGATGCGATGCTTCGGCTTTCTGCCCAAACTTCACAGCGGTAATCGGCGTCTGCCCACAAGTCGGCTCGGTAAAGGCCGCTCATCCTCGATACGAAGTCACCCGCGCCAGAAAAGGTATTTACAAAATAGCCCCTCCGCGACATATCGGCAATCCACGCATACGGGATGCGCCCGTCTCGTCGCAGTCTGACGCAACGCTCCTGTACGTGCCGATAACCCCGGTCTGATTTCTCCACCGGGTGAGGTAGACGAGGGTTGGTCATACGATAAAAAACATGGCGCACGCTCTGCGGATGATCGGCGCTTAGCACGTCGATAATCTGGCGATCAAGCTGGGCAAGTTCCGCCCCGCTACGCCGAACCCGCGTTAACGGGCTGGCACGATAAGCCGATCCTTGCGCCTTTATCGTGCTGGCCCGCTTAGTCGGGCGCGTCATACTGCCCCCGACGCATTGGAATCGTTTGCAGCGTGTTCTGGCGCGATTACATCATCGTTTGCTGCCGTGGGCTCAGCCAACAAAATGTAGCGAGCAACGCCCCGATGCTGCACGCCGTCTGAGGTGAATGCCGACACCGGCACAGTGATGATATTGAAGCCCCGTAACTTCAGTTCCAGAATGCGCGGTGCGGGTGCCATGATGCCCCAGCGCTCGCGTAGGTCAATCGTCGTTTGCGGTCCGTCTCGCAGCGCTTGAATAATGATTGCGCGGGCGTTACTTGTGCTGGTATCGTTGCGACTCAGTGTTTTGTTTTGGGCGGCTTCGGCTGCCTTATTTTTTTTCATTATTGGCCCCCGGCTTTCGTCGCATTGAGCGAGTCAATCAGGTCCGATATGTCCGACGATTTCCATGCGGTTGTGCGTGGCCCAAGTTTTACCGGGGCGGGCGCTTTGCCGTCGCGAACCCATTGCCACCAAGTGGATTTTCCGATGGGGATGAGCGCGGGAATTGGCGGTTCTGCATCGGGGTCGCCGACGATCTGCGTGATGCGTAGGAATGCTGCGCGGGATTGTGTGTTGTGGTTTATCACTGTTTCGCCTGATGTTAAGTGGTTCATAACAAGGCGAACGCTAAATTGTGGTGCCGTGACCGCGATACGAATAGGGTAGCGAGCAAATGGTGATACCTGCCCGCTAAGGCCCGCTGCGTATGGATTTCAGGGTGGTACTATTTTTCGGCGGGGCGACCTTTTTCGGCCCATTCAGGTCGTACGATGGATGCGCCTTGCTTTGCAAGCGTGAGGCTTAGGCCTTGCCGTTCGAGCCACTCTGCAACGACAGCGTTGGTCGGCTGCGTTGTCTTGTCTCCACGAATGGCGTATTGCCAAAATTTGCGAGAAGCTTGAAGCAGTGCGGTAAGTTCGTCAGAGTGAAATTCTTCGGCGCGCGAAATCGCAGCCACTTTTGCCGACAGCGCCTGTTTGTGTGTTTCGACCAACGTTAAAAGTTCACTCGTTGGAATTAAATAGTCTTCGCGGCTAATCTCGATTGGAATTGCTTGCGCATCATCTAGCGAGAGCGACTGATCCTCTGTGATTGGTTCCTCATATCGTACGCGGACGAAGTGGGAGTACAGGCTCACCATGAACGACTCTGCGAGCAAGTAGGTGAAATTATCAGCCGTAGTTGAGCTGCCTGCTTTTTCGAACTTGCATTCGAACACTTCATGCTGTCTGAGCCAATAAATTTGCTGGGGAAATTTGCCCGATGCGAACGATGAAGTTTGAAACGCGTTGCCCGAACGAATTTTCGCGTAGCCCCGGAAGTACATCGTTGCGCCGAGGGCGCCCGATTCCCATTCGCACTGGTTTGGGTTAAACAGTCCAATCGTGCAATCCAAGTAAAAGCACAACGAGATTTCGTCGCGTTTCGCAAGGTCAATAATGTCCCGGTCGGCAAACGGAATCTTAAGTTCCGCTCGCACAAATTCGATTGATTCGTTCAGTGTGTAATACCGTTTCAGCACGTCGTCCTCGTATCAGGAAGTTGATTTCTACGTCAATCAGAAGGGACTATGCCGCCTTGCCGAATGTGTCCGCGTTCACGTTACCACTCGCAAGCCCGTCAAGATAATCCGCCCAGAACTGCATCATCTTCGCCCGCGCGGGTAAGTATGTGGCGTGGTTGTATGCGGCGCTCACAGCGTTGCGCTCCTTGTGTGCGAGCTGCAATTCGATGTGGTTGTGGTCAAAGCCCATTTCGTGCAGCAACGTCGACGCAATGCCCCGGAAACCGTGCCCCGTCATGCGGGAGTGATAGCCCATGCGGTAAAGCGCAAACAAGATTGTGTTGTTGCTCATGGGTTTGGCATGATCACGTTCGCCGGGGAACAGCAGAACGCTGTGGCCGGTTACGATCTTAAGCTCTGCCAGTAGTGCCAGCGCCTGTTTCGTCAACGGTACGATGTGCGGTTCGCGCATCTTCATGCGTTCGGCTGGGATGCGCCATTGCGCCCGCTCCAAATCAAACTCTTCCCAACGCGCGGCGATCAGCTCGGACGTGCGAACGAACGTCAAGGCCATCAGTTGCAAGGCGATGCGCGTCACCAGCGCGCCGCCGTCGCGGGAATAACTTGCAATTTTTCCTATGAGTTCCGGCAGCTCCTTTTCAGTCAGGCGGGCGTAATTGGTTTTGGCGTGTGCTTTGATGACACCTGAAAGATTGACTGCCGGATTGATGTCAACGCGCTCTGTCTGGATTGCGTAGCGAAACACTTGCCCGATTGTTTCCAGCGCACGTTTCGCGATATCGAGCGCTCCGCGTTTTTCAATGGCGCGGGCGACAGCGATCACGTCACGCGGGCGCACTGTGCCAATGGGTTTTTTGCCGATGGCCGGGAACACATCGGCCTGTAACCGGCGTAGCACGTAATCGGCATGGCGTTCGGTACGGCCACCCTTCCAGTTTTCCCACCACTCGCGGGCGATCAGTTCAAACGTGTCAATTGTTTCCGCTTCCCGTGTGCGGGCTTCGTCGTGCTTCGCTTTTACCGGGTCAGCACCATTGGCGACTAGGGCGCGGGCCTTGTCCCTGAGGTCGCGAGCGGTCTCTAGCGTCACGGCGGGATAAACACCCAAAGCCAAAAGCTTTTCCTTGCCGTCTAGCCGGTATTTCAGCCGCCAGTACTTGCCGCCGGACGGGTTGACCAACAGATAAAGGCCCTGCTCATCGCTAAGCTTGAAGGGCTTTTCCTGCGGTTTTGCGTTGCGGAATCTGAGGTCGGGTCTAGCCATGGGGTATCACTTTCGGCCAAATGGGTGTTGAAAAAAGGGCGTACCCCTCATTTCTACCCCCAATTAGACCGGATGCTACCGGACATTGCAAGACCCCTGTAAACGCAAAAGCCCCGATTTACGGGGCTCTTGGTTTACTTCTCGGACTTCTTAGGACTTCTTAAAACATGTTCTTGGCGGAGGATCGGGGATTCGAACCCCGGTTAGGCTATTAACCTAAACACGCTTTCCAGGCGTGCGACTTAAACCACTCATCCAACCCTCCCGAATTCTACAAATTGTAGCCGCTGCGGGCAAACGAGCGCCCGCGCGGCTATCTCCTACGTGCAAAGTAGCCTGAGGTCATTTCAATACAGCGCGCTACCTGTTGCGAGGCCGCCCCCAGCATCCTCTGCATGTCAGAGCTCTTCTCGTTCATTCATTTACCTGCCATCGGGTTCGTCATCGGCATCGTCATCGGCTTGACTGGGGTCGGTGGCGGTTTATTGATGACGCACATTCTGGTGGGCGGGCTGGGTATTCCGCCCGCGACTGTGGTCGGCACTGACCTTCTCTTTGCGTCAATCACCAAGTCCTTCGGCGCGGTGGCGCACTGGTGCTTGGGCCATGTGGCTTATCGTTTGCTCGCCGTTTTGATCGTGTCGAGCCTCACTGGCGCTACGCTTGCATTTGCGTTGATTCACCAATTACAACCGAACATTGACACGCTGAACAAGGTCATCAAAACCGCGCTCGGCGTTGCGCTGTTTCTCACCGCATTCGCGTTGTTGATTCGTCTGTGGTTGTTGAATTTTCGTCGCACCCATGCGGCGCAGAACATAACAGCGGCCTCCGCAGCAGACGTGCACGGCAACCAGTGGGCGACCGCAGCGCTCGGCGTGGTCATCGGTGCCGTGGTGATGCTCTCGTCAGTTGGCGCAGGCGCAATTGGCGTAACCGCACTGTTGCTGCTGCATCCGTCGCTGCCGATCACGCGCATCGTCGGAACCGACATCGCCTACGCGGTGCCGCTCACCGCTGCGGCGGGGCTTGCGCATGCCAGCGTGGGCCACCTTGACGTCAACTTATTGATCGGCCCGCTCATCGGTTCTGTGCCCGGCATTTTGCTGGGTGCGCGGCTATCAAAGCGCGTCCCAGACATCGCAACGCGCAGTCTGCTGGTTGCTGCACTGAGCTTTGCTGGCGTGAAGCTGGTTGCGTAACTAGCGTACAAAATTATGACCACACAAACCCCCTCCTCCACCGCCAAACTTTGGTATCAACCGCCTCGTGTGAGCGTTGCGCCTGCTGGCTTTGATTTGTTGCTTGCTGACACCGTTGCCGTGCTGGAGCGAGCCGCTGAGCATGCACCGTGCGTGTTCGCGAGCAGCTTGTCCGCTGAGGATACGGTGCTGTTTCATTTGATCAGTCGAGCGCAAATTGCAGTTCATACGTTTGCGCTTGATACCGAGAAATTGCCGAAAGCTACGTTGACGCTTTGGGCTGAGGCGGAGTCGCGCTTCGGTGCGACTATCGAGCGCGTTTCGCCTGACGCGGATCGCTTGCAGACGCTTGCGCAAAAGCAAGTCGACAGCGCGATTTACGAGACCACGGCGGCGCGTGAACTGTGCTGCGCCGTGCGTAAAACTGAGCCGTTGCGTCGCGCGCAGAGCGCGGGCCGCGCCAGGGTGCCAGCCCATGTTTGGGACGCTGGTTTTGGGATGGAAAAATTCAATCCGCTGGCGGACTGGTCGGACGAGGCGATTTGGTATTTCATTGACCGTGAAGATATTCCGGTGAGCGCGCTTTATGCGAAGGGCTACACGAGTATTGGCTGCGAGCCCTGCACGCGACCGATTCGATTTGATGAGCATCCGCGTGCCGGTCGGTGGTGGTGGGAGGCTGCGGCTACTGGCACCTCTACTGAGTGCGGGATTCATGTGGTGCATAAAGATGTTGTGGTTGCTCAATGATCCATGCCGAACATTCTCGTCCGAGCGGCGAAAGCCACGACCAACGTGCATCACCTTATCGCGGCTTTCGCCGCTCCTACCGAGCATTTAACGGCGCCAAGATTCGCAGTGCAATTGCCAAAACGAAAGCATTCCATGACTGCCCGTGACGCGTTTCTAAGTGCCCCGGCCTTTACCGAAAACGCTGTGACCAACGACCACCTTAACTGACTCGAAGACGAGGCCATCAGCATTCTGCGTGAAGTGTTTGGTAGCTTTGAGCGGCCTGCCATTCTTTGCTCGTTTGGCAAGGACTCGCTGGTCGTGCTGCACCTTGCGATGAAGGCTGCCGCGCCGGGCAAATTGCCGGTGCCGATTGTGCATGTGAACACCGGACACAACTTTCCTGAAGTGATTTCGTTCCGTGAAGAATTCGTGAAGAAAAGCGGCGTTCTATTGCTCGTCGGCCACCTCGACGATTTGATCGTCAAGGGCACCATTCGCCTTACGCATCCGCTGGAAAGCCGCAACTCCTATCAGACCATCACGCTCCAGGAAACGATTGCGGCGAATCGTTTCGACGCACTGGTCGGCGGCGCTCGGCGTGACGAAGAAAAAGCCCGCGCCAAGACACGCGTGTTTTCGCATCGCGACCGCTTCGGCCAGTGGCGGCCGCGAGAGCAACGTCCCGAGCTGTGGAACCTCCACAACACCCGCATCACGCAGGGTGAGCACTTCCGCGTGTTCCCGATTTCAAACTGGACTGAGCTTGACGTGTGGGACTACATCGCGCGTGAAAACATCAAGCTGCCATCGATTTACTACACGCATCAACGCGAAGTGATCGAGCGCAGCGGGCTCTTGGTGCCGGTCACCGACATCACGCCGCCGCGTTCCGGTGAAACGGTGGTGACACGCAATGTCCGTTTTCGTACTGTGGGTGACATCGCGTGTACCTGCGCGGTGGCGAGCACGGCAGCGAGCGCGGATGATGTGATTCTGGAAACGATTACTGCGACTGCGTCCGAACGCGGCGCGACGCGCATGGATGATCGCGCGAATGATGCTGCGATGGAACGGCGTAAGAAGGAAGGGTACTTTTAGTATGAGCACGTCTATAAATCGACACCACGTGCGCCCACTCCGCTTCATCACTTGCGGTAGCGTCGACGACGGCAAAAGTACGCTCATCGGTCGCCTGTGATACGACAGCAAAACCTTGATGGTCGATCAACTCGACGCATTGGCGGTTTCTACAAGAAAACTGGCGCGCGGCGCGCAAACTAAAAGCGGCAAGCTTGACTTGTCCCTCGTCACCGACGGGCTGGAAGCCGAGCCCGAGCAAGGCATCACCATTGACGTGGCGTACCGCTACTTCGCCACGCCAAAACGCAAGTTCATCATCGCCGACGCACCGGGCCACGAGCAGTACACGCGCAATGGGGTGACCGGCGCGTCGAAGAGCGACGTGGCCGTGTTACTGATCGACGTGATGAAGCTGGACTTTTCGCAACCCACGTTGACGCTGCTGTCGCAAACCAAGCGCCACGCATCGTTGGCGGGTCTACTTGGTTTGCAGCACATCGTGGTTGCGGTGAACAAGATGGATGCGATTAATTTCGACGCTGCAAAATTTGCGCGCGTGGTCAACGCATGCTTTGATCTCGCCGCGTCGCTCAGCATTAATGCGTTCACCGCGATTCCGATGTCCGCACTTGATGGTGATGGCGTGGTTGCGCACACCGAACGGACGTCGTGGTTTCAAGGACCTGCGCTATTGCCGCATCTCGAACCGCTCGAACTCAGTCAAGCTCGCGGCGGCACCACTGTGCACGTTGCAGCGAAATACGCGCACCTAGCGGTTCAGTGGGTCACGCGCGATGAGTCCGACGATCATCTGCGTTGGGTCACCGGCGATTTGGCGGAATCCACGCTGTCAGTGGGCGACGCAATCAGCGTGTTTCCGAGCGGCGCGTCGGCAGTTGTCGCAGCAATCCGCACTGCTCGCGGCATCGTCGATTCGGCCAAGGTTGGTGAAGCCGTGGCGGTACGCTTTGACCGACCGGTAGACATCGCTCGCGGCGACTGGATCATCGCGGGCCAGGCTGACGCACAGGTTCTCAGGAAAAAAACGCAGGCCACCATTGCGTGGCTCGACAATGCGCCGCTGACGATTGGTCGGCGCTACGTCGTGCGTCACGGCGCGCGGTGGCTGCCTGCTCGCGTCAGCGCGATCTCAGCGCGACTTGATCTCGCAAATGGGCAATGGCGCGACAGCGATGGGGCCAGCGACATCACCGATGCCAAAGCCAACGACCTCGTCCGCGCCGAGATTGAATTCGCCCAAGCCTTACCGCTAGCCGCGTTCGCCAAAAGCGATGCGCTCGGCGCATTCGTGGTGGTCGATCCGGGCACCAATGCGACGGCTGCAGCGGGGATGATTCGGTAGCGTCATTTCTCGCGGACGCGCCAACTCCCTCGATTGAGCACGGCCACCGAGATCAACAGCGTGTAGTCAACGACGGTGTCGAGGCGTTCTTTACGAATGTCATAGCGATCAACCGGGAAACTGTTGTCGACAGCAGACGCAGCAAAGGTGGCAGCGGCGCTCCGGTGCTCGTTTCCTTTTCACCCGCGTAGTACACCCAATACTTTGGCGAGTAGAACGTGACCGCATCGACCGCGCAGCTTCGCGACGCGTTTGGTCTGGTCTTCCTTGGCTGCAAACTGCTCAAAGCAAGCGGGCCCGACAGCACCCTATCTCTGCCGGGATATTCACGATTTTTTGAATACCGAAGCACCCGCCTGGGCGCAAAGATCAACGACAAACGGCGGCAGCAGAGCGATGCTCAGGCAGCCGCCTACAAAGCGGCAAATGTGCTCAATGGGCGGCGACCTTGGCAGCGCGCCCCCCTCGCATCAGTCGACAGTGGCACCCGAGGAGGCCACCACTTTCGCCCATTTTTCTGTTTCTGATGCGATGGTCTTACCGAAATCCTCTGGTGTGCCGGGAATCGGCGCGCCGCCCAGCTGTGCCAGGCGTTCGCGCAGTTTTGGGTCTGCCAACGCCTTGTTCACCGCAGCGTTCATCTTGTCGATGGCCTCGCGCGGTGTGCCCTTGGGCATGCCCACACCGAACCACGCTGTGGCCTCGTAGCCGGGAACCGTATCGGCCACCGTCGGCAAATCAGGAACCGACGGCTCGCGAGCGGCTGAGGTCACCGCCAGCGCGCGAATGCTGCCGCCTTTGATGTGACCCGCAGACGACGGCAGGTTGTCAAAAAACACCTGCACCTGACCGCCAATCAAATCGGTCAGCACGGGCCCCGCGCCTTTGTAAGGGATGTGAACCATGTTGCAGCCGGTCATCGACTTAAACAGCTCGCCCGACAAATGGGTGGACGTGCCACTGCTGGATGAGGCCATGTTGACCTTGCCCGGGTTCGCTTTGCAATAGGCAATAAATTCGGCGACTGACTTCACTGGGAGGCTGTTGGTAACAACCATCACATTGGGCGTGCGCACTAGGCCCGCGACCGGTGCGATGTCCCGAATAAAGTTGAATGGCAATTTTTTGTACAGCGACGCGTTGATGCCGTTGGCGGGATTCACCAGCAGCATAGTGTAGCCATCGGCTGGCGCATTGATGACAAACTCGGTGCCGATGTTATTGCCGCCACCGGGCTTGTTTTCGACCACCACTTGCTGGCCCAGATTTTCAGACAACCACTGCGCCGTAATGCGCGCCAGCACGTCCGTGGTGCCCGCTGGCGGATACGGCACGATCCATTTGATGGGCTTGTTCGGGTAGGCCTGCGCAACTGCCGCGCCCTGAAAACTAAACGCGGTCAATGCCACTAACACGGTGACGGCGGCCCGACGGATGAAACCTTGCATGAACTGTCCTCCTTAAATCGATGCCGCCGCACAATGCCGCAGATCGCTCCTCTCGTGAATTATGGGCGCTGGCAGCGTCGGATGCGCTTAGGGATTTCACCAGTGATGCGCAGTGCGCTCATTCGACGCTATAAAACTGGCGTTTGTGCCGTGAACTTATCGCGATGTCACGGGAGCGTTTGTCGTCATGCGCGCTCTGCCCTGCCCACAAGTCGGCGCGTGTAGGAGCGGCGCAAGCCGCGAATGGGGCGCGGTTTCGCGGCGTGTACCGCTCCGACAGTTCCGACGATTTCGAGCGTCCGGTTGACCGAACCGATTCGGTCGGATCGCGTGTGGCTGACGCTCGCTGCAAATCTCCCCAGAGAGAAGGTGCAGAAACGGACTTTCGAACTTGTAGCGGAAGCCTGCAAGGACTTCACAACCAGTCACTGTACACGCCACCGAGCTGTTTCGAGCGCGGCTGATAAGCTGGTCGTTGGCTTGATTGGTGAGGTTCACGCCTTCCAACGTTAACTCCAGCTTGTCGTCGCATTTGTACGATACAGATGCGTCCACATTTGGCGATTTTCCGGTGCCTTCAACGTCGTTATTGTTCAGTCCCGGCACGCGGGTTCGATAGCTGCTGCGGTACGCGCCCGAAACGCGCTCGCTAAACCGTCCGTCGTCGTATTACAGCGTCGTCATTGGTGTGCGGATAGAACGCCCAATCCTCGTGCCACTCCACAGGCGAGCCGAAGCCGGGGGACTTAAGATTTAACTTCGATCCGTACAGCCTTCCCGAGGCTCCGATCAAAGGCTTCAAGCATGACGCCATCAGCGTCGAGCGGACAAACTCGTAGAACACCGCAGGCAAACGAGATGAGCGTTTTTGCGCGCCATTTACGTCTGAACGAGTTCAGACACAGAGGGGTATTTCATGAATCTCACGATCCGCAATGCTTGACCACCGTCGGAGGCCTCACGATTCACGGGTAGCACTCACCGACTGCGCGGCGTACCCGTGGCTGCGAGCGCGGCCATGCTCTCACAAGCTCAAACCTGCCCGTTCGACGACGGCAATTCGCAGCTCACACGCCAGGGACTACTGCACACACGCGATGCGTTTGGGCTAACTGGTGCGGCGCTGGTGAATGGCGCCGATTTCGTGGCGTCCGATGCGCCGACCATTCAATTGAACATTGCCTGTCCGAGTTGCGGGTTAAACATCACCGGCAACACCGACACTGGCGGCAACCCGGTGGTGACCGTCGCTGACGCGACGATCATCAGCCGCACACTGGCAGGCTTTCAGGGCGCGTCGCTGACGACTGGGCTCGCGCTGGGCAGCGGCACGCGCAACACGAGCAGTGCGGTGAACAGCTTTCTGCTTGCGGGCTGCGGCACGGGTGCCAATGGCTGGATTCAGGGCGGCAACAGCTTTGGCGTCGATGGCGTACTCGGCACCAGCTATGCGCAGCAGATGACGATAAAAAGCGGCGGCGTCGTGATGAAGATGCTGCTCAACGGTGAGAACGGGCTACGCATCTTTCGCACCACTGCGTTGGGTGCCCCCGCTGTGGTCAATGGCTCGACCAGAAACTCCATCGGACTGACTCCGCATCCTGGTGCAATGGTCGCCGGGGGGGTGACGACACGTTGTTCTGCAACGATCCGACCACCGGAACGTCGCGCAGCTGTGGCAACGTGGCGATCGCAGGACGAGCGAGCACTGGCGGTGGCGAGGGCAATCGGGCAACCGGTCATCATGCGACCATTAATGGGGGTCGGTCGAACACTGCCCTCTTCCAGCATGACACCGTCGGCGGTGGTGTGGAGAACATTGCGGGAGGCGAAGGGGCCTCAGTTCCCGGTGGTTTCTACAATCAGACGCTGGGCTTCGCATCGTTCGCCGCGGGCTATGGTGCGGTCGCGCGCGGCTCCAACATGTTTGTCTGGAGCGACCGGGCGACCCCGTCCACCGAGTTTGATCCGGCGACGATTGGCGCGTTCGGCGCGACGCCTTCAAACCTTGCACCGCTGCACAACACGTTCGTCGTACGTGCGACCGGCGGGTTTCAGTTGATTACCGGTGTCAACACGATTGGCGCGATCACTTCACGATGCTTCATTGCGCCCGGCGGTAGCGGCTGCAACTGCGTGAGCGACCGCAATGCGAAACACGCGGTGAAAACGGTGTCACCCAGATCCATGCTGGCTCAGCTGATCGCGGTGCCGGTGAGTATCTGGGCATGCAACGGCAACGAGCGGCGGTAGATAGGACCGATGGCACAGGATTTTTTCAGCGCATTTGGTTTGGGTGACTCTGATCGGGCGATCAATTCGATGGACGCGCAGCGTGTTGCCTTCGCTGCGATCCAGGGCTTGAATCAACTCGTCAATGAAAAG
>ENA-OFCE01001106-OFCE01001106.1-metagenomes-genome-assembly--contig:-NODE-1106-length-14761-cov-2.906977_pt1 | contig 14761 bp, 16 predicted proteins | sample MGYA00153388_OFCE01 | MGnify analysis MGYA00153388
GGGAAACATCCTATGTTTGCAAGGTTACAAAAGGATATTAGGGTGGTATTTGAACGTGATCCGGCTGCAAGAAGTGTGTGGGAAGTATTATTATGTTATCCTGGACTTCATGCAATTTGGTTGCATCGCATTGGGCATTATTTTTATAAGCGAGGGTGGGTTGTTTTTCCCCGTATGATCTCTAATATAGCGCGATTTATAACAGGAATCGAAATTCACCCTGGTGCTACTATTGGAGAAGGATTATTTATTGATCATGGTACGGGTATTGTTATTGGGGAAACGGCAGAAGTGGGGGAGAATGTAACATTATACCAGGGGGTAACTTTGGGGGGAACGGGTAAAGAAAAAGGCAAACGCCATCCTACTATTGGGAATAATGTGGTAGTCGCCAGTGGTGCAAAAGTATTAGGATCCTTTACAGTAGGAGATAATTCTAAAATTGGTGCAGGTTCCGTTGTTTTAAAGACAGTACCTCCTAATTCCACCGTGGTAGGTATTCCAGGGCAAATTGTGTGGCATAATGGTAAAAAGATAAATGGTGTTGAGGTTATTGACTTAGAACATGATGATTTACCAGATCCAGTGCAGGAAATGCTGCAGTGTTTGCAGCATCATATGTTTAAAATGGAAGAACGAATCAATCTTTTAGAAGAGGAGCTAAGGAAAAATGGCATTAAAAGTATATAATACGATGACTAGGCAAAAAGAAGAGTTCATACCTCATGAGGCTGGCAAAGTTAAGATGTACGTCTGTGGGGTAACGCCTTATAATCATCCGCATATTGGGAATGCCAGACCTTTTATTACTTGGGATGTAATTAAACGCTATCTTGAGCACTGTAGATACGAAGTCTTTCATGTGCAAAACTTTACAGATGTTGATGATAAAATCATTAAAGCCGCCAATACCGAAGGTGTGACTTGGGATGTGATTGCTAACCGTTATATTGCCTCTTATTTTGAAGTAATGGATAAATTAAACATTCGTCGGGCTGACATCTATCCAACGGTATCCGATCATATGACAGAAATTATTAACATTGTTGAAGGTTTAGTAGCAAAAGGCTATGCTTATATTGTTGACGGTGACGTATATTACAGTGTGGAAAAATTTAATGACTATGGGAAATTGAGCGGTCGAGATATTGAAGATATGAAAGCTGGCGCCAGAGTGGATGTAGATGAGCGCAAACACCATCCTATGGACTTTGCCTTATGGAAAAGTGCTAAGCCTGGGGAACCAGCCTGGGAGAGCCCTTGGGGAAAGGGGCGACCAGGTTGGCACATTGAATGTACGGCAATGTCTCTAAAATATTTGGGAAATAGTTTTGATTTTCATGGTGGTGGCAGTGATTTGATTTTTCCTCACCATGAGAATGAAATTGCCCAGTCGGAAGCCTTTGTGGAAGAAGGTCAGCCTTTCGTCCGCTATTGGCTTCATAATGGTTTTATTACCGTAAATGAAGAAAAGATGAGTAAGTCGTTAGGAAATTTCTTTTTAGTAAAAGATATTTTAGAGCATTACTCTCCGGAAGTATTACGTTTTTTTGTTCTGTCTACACATTATCGCAGCCCTCTTGATTTTAGTGATGAGCGTTTATCAGAAGCACAGCGTAGTTTAGAGAGATTACGTACTGCTGTAGAAAACGTGCTGCAATTGGAAAAACTGCCAGATGCTGCAAATGAAAATAAAGCTGATGAATTGGTAAAAGTGGCAAAGCAGGCAGAAGAAGATTTCTGTAAAGCTATGGATGATGATTTTAATACGGCGTTAGCTATTAGTGTAATGTTTGGCTTAGCCAAGGAAATTAATGTATATTATAATGGTGTGATTGCTGGAAAAGTACAGCACACTACTAAAGGCTATACTGCTCTTCGCCAAACTTATTTTATGATGGCGAATATTATAGGAATATTTGTGCAGGAGCAGACGGGTAAGGTGGATGACAGTCAAGAGCTGGTAGAGCAATTAATGGATATTATCATTGAGATTCGGCAACACGCTAGGCAGAATAAGGATTGGACGATAGCCGATAAAGTTCGTGATAGCCTAGGGGCAGTGGGAATTATTTTAGAAGATTCTCCTCAAGGCGTTAGGTGGAAAAAACGATGAAATTTGATCAGTTCCAATTTTTGCTGAATAATGTCTTTCAAGAAAACGAGGGGGAAGGACCTCCCCCTATAAAATATAAAAATGTACCTGTGGAGCGTTTACACCCTTTGGTCCTTGCTTATGTGGGTGATGCATATTTTACGCTCTATGTGCGTACAACATTGCTGGCTTACGAGCAAAATAAAGTGCGGGTATTACATACCCTCGATTCTAAAATCGTATCAGCCACCATGCAGGCGGTAGCGTATCAGTCCTTGGAAAATCAGCTAACTGAGCAGGAAATGAGCATTGTCAAACGAGGACGGAACGCGAAATCAACAGTTCCCAAAAGTGCTACTGTTGCCGAATATCGTAATAGTACAGGTTTTGAGGCGTTGTTAGGTTATTTATATTTAGGAAAAAAATACGAGCGTTTGTCAGAACTTGTGGAAAAAGCATTTGCTGTTATTGCCCGGGAAATGACAAAGGCTGCCAAGAATAGTGGGGAAAAGAAATGAAAGTAAAATTGATATCTCATACTCCTGAACCAGAACGAATGGTAGCAATGTCGGCAAGACTTTGTTATTCACCAGTTGGGGCAGAGGAATTAGTGGAAAATATGTCTAGTGCCCAGGTGGAGAAATTGGTAAGTAAGATTGTCGAAATGGAACATCTATCCACATTAGAACATGTAAGTTTTACCTTTGCAATTGAAGGCGTATCCCGGGTGCTAACTCATCAGCTGGTTCGTCATCGTATTGCCTCTTATTCGCAGCAATCTCAGCGGTATGTTAGTGAACATGATTTTGAATATATTATGCCTCCAGCTATAGCAGCTAATGAACTTGCTAAAGCAAAGTTTGAAGAATTGATGGGGACGATTCAAAGTACATATAATGAATTGGTAGAATTAGGGGTTCACAAGGAAGATGCAAGATATTGTCTAGCTAATGCTGCGGAAACCAAAATTGTAGTAACGATGAATGCTAGAACCTTATTGCATTTTTTTGAATTGCGCTGCTGCGCAAGAGCACAATGGGAAATTAGAAGCTTAGCAGAACTTATGCTCAGGGAAGTAAAAAGAATTGCTCCCCTTCTTTTTAAGAAAGCAGGACCAACTTGTATAACCAGCAATTACTGTGGTGAAGGTGAGCTAACTTGTGGTCGCTTAGCAGCTATGCAAGGTAGTGCTAAAAAATAGTATGAAAAATGAAATGAACCACAAAGACACAATACCGCTGTCGCGGTACACAAAGGAAGTAACAGATCTGCACCCCTTTGTGTCCTTTTTGCGTCTTTGTGGTTCATTTTGTATCTATTCTTGACGATTGCCATGTAGATAGAGTATATAAGCAGGATTTTTTGCTCCCATGGTGTAATTTAGTTATGAGAAAATGATCGGTACACATACCTAGCAGCAAATAAGGGAAAAATAGATGTCGTTAAATGATAAATGGAAGGGGATATATAATGGCTGAATCAGAAGAGTTTATTATGGGGCGTAATAGTGTGATGGAGGCCTTAAAAAGTGGTCGTCCGATCAATAAAATATTCGTAGCAAAAGGAGAAAGACAAGGGTCGATTCGTGAAGTGATTGCCTTGGCTCGTGAGAGGCGGCTTATCATACAAGAGGTAGAAATGAGTAAGTTAGATGGGATGACAGACGGACAAAAGCATCAAGGAATCGTAGCTAGCATACCACCAGTAGCCTATGCTGAACTGGATGATATTTTAGCCAAAGCGACAGCACCAGACCAAACGCCTTTTCTTGTACTATTGGATGAATTAGAAGATCCTCATAATGTTGGAGCAATTTTACGCACATCTGATGCCGCAGGCGTACATGGTGTATTGATGCCAAAAAGGCGCAGCTGTCCTTTATCAAGTACTGTAGCTAAAACCTCGGCTGGTGCAGTAGAATATGTACCAGTAGCCAGAATTGGCAATGTTTCGCAAACCTTAGAAGAATTAAAAAAAGCAGGAATGTGGATCGTCGGGGCTGATATGGATGGAGAAAAAAATTACTATGAAGCAGACTTGACAGGACCCATTGTTGTAGTTGTAGGCAATGAGGGCAAGGGGATGGGACGTTTGACCAAAGAACATTGTGATTTTGTAGTCCGAATTCCCATGCTTGGTAAAATAAGTTCTTTGAACGCCTCCGTTGCCTGTTCCTTACTTTTATATGAGGTCGTCAGACAGCGGGAGATGAAAAATAAGTGAAGAAAACGTGGTTAGGAATGACCGCGCTGGGTATTTTGGTCATAGTTCTTATCCTTTTTTCTTGGTATCCTATGGTATATAAAGGTGTAATACTAGAAGGCGTGGATATTGGCGGATATAGTCGGGAAGAGGTAGCTCAATTATTGTCATCATGGCAAACTCAGTATCATAAGAAATCAATTGTAGTGCAGTATGGTGATATAACATCAAATGTAGATGCTGACAATATTGACCTGGGCATTGATGCGGATGCTACATTGGATCAAGTTTGGAATTATGGACGGCGTGGCTCTTGGTGGGAAAGAGTACAAAATATTAAGACTGGCTGGGAAAAGGGCTATCCTATCCTTCTGACCATCAAGTATAATGAAGTCAAGCTAGAGAGCCTAATCCAGCAATGGAAAGATGCGATTGATCGTCCGCCTCGTAATGCGGTTATTAATTTGTGGAGCGGGACAATTGTTCCTCATGAATTAGGATATGCTTTGGATCGTGATGCTTTGCGTCCACTAATTCTAGATGCATTCAAAACATCGAATCGCGCTGAGATAACCTTGCCAGTGAAAGTAATCCACCCGAAAGTAACCATGGAAGATATTACAAATGCAGGCATGAAGGAAATCTTGAGCAGTTATACGACAACTTTTAATAGTGGAGACGCAAACCGTACAGACAATATCAAATTAGCTGCTTTGAACACCAATGGAACCATTGTATATCCTGGAAAGATTTTTTCTTTTAACGAAATAGTAGGACCACGAGAAAAAGAGTATGGATTTAAAGAAGCGTTAGAAATTGTTGATGGTGAATTTGTTCCAGGCATTGGCGGAGGAATATGTCAAGTTTCTTCTACGCTGTATAATGCTGTTCTTTTAGCAAATTTAAAAATTGTTGAAAGATCCAATCATTCGAAGCCTCTTAGCTATGTACCCTTAGGGCGGGATGCTACAGTTGCATATGGTGCACTGGATTTTCAGTTTATGAATAATACTAAAGAGCCCTTACTGATTCTGGCAGAGGTAGAGGATAATAAATTGGTAGTTGGAATTTTGGGGCCGCATCCTTTAGTGGAAAAGGTAGAAATTCAACATGAGAGTCAGAAAACGATTCCGCCGATCATTGTCAAGAAAGAGGATGATAATTTATATTTGGGGGAAACACTGGTAGAGCAAGAAGGAAGACCGGGTTATGCATTAACAACTCTCAGAGTCGTATGGTCAAAGGGACGGCAGATTTCCAAAGAAGTATTGTCAAAAGATGTATATCTGGGAGAGGATACGATAGTCAAAGTAGGTAAGAAGATGCCTCCTACGGTAGACAAGACTGATAAGAAGCAAAAATCGAAATAACCATATGGACTAGTAAATACATTTAGAATGCAGTTTAGGCAGAGGCTATGGGAGATTTTTATGAAAAACATTCTATTGGTTGATGGGTATAATGTAATTCATGCTTGGCCGGAATTGAGTGCTCGCAAAGATAATTTGGAAGACGCTCGGGATAAATTAATTGATATGATGGCCAGTTATGGTGCCTTTCAAGATTTGGCTGTTACGATTATTTTTGATGCAAATGCAGTAAGCGGCGCTGCAGTATTTGAGAATCTTGTTGGACAAGTATCCGTCATCTATACGCAAGAGGGCGAAACTGCTGATAGTCACATCGAAAGAATGGCATATGATATGGTGCGGCAGCGAAAGCTGGTGTATGTGGTTACTTCTGATTGGGTGGAACAAATGGTTATATTAGGAGCTGGAGCATATCGCATTTCTGCCAGGGAACTTTTACAAGATGTGAAGAAAGTGAATAAGCTAATCAAAGATGGTTTTAGTGAGTCACAGCTTACCTATAGACGGCATGAATTAGAGAGTCGCTTAAATAGTGATGTGGTTCAACGTTTACATGAACTACGTAAGCGGGTGTAGTTGGACAAGTTAAGCTTGACGAAATAGAGAGCTGTGAGGTATAATTTGCTTTGAAGTGGCATGTACACATAACTTAGAGCACTAATCCTTTAGTGCATTTTCTTTTTGTGAATGTGTGGCAATTTGAAAGTGGGGGCGATGCGATGCGTTTTAATACTCAATGCGATTTGTATGGCTCATTTGAAAATATGAGTGACGAAGAAATTGTGCTTGATGCAAAAGAAAGTGATAATACAATCGCACTCGACTACTTGATTAACAAGTATCGCAATTTCGTTCGGGCGAAAGCTAGGTCATATTTTTTGATTGGCGCTGACCGCGAAGATATTATCCAAGAAGGAATGATTGGGTTATATAAGGCTATTCGTGATTTTCGTACTGATAAGCTTTCTTCTTTTCGCGCTTTTGCTGAACTCTGTGTGACGCGCCAGATCATAACGGCGATTAAAACAGCTACCAGACAAAAGCACATACCTTTGAATTCATATGTATCTTTAAATAAACCGATTTACGATGAAGATTCAGATAGAACGTTGTTAGATGTATTATCAGGTTCTAAAATATCCGATCCTGAGGAATTGGTCATTAGTAGAGAAGAATTTATTGATATTGAAGAGAAAATGGGAGAGATCTTAAGCGATCTTGAGTGGAAAGTACTCATGGCTTATCTTGATGGAAAATCCTATCAGGAAATAGCTGTAGAATTGGATCGTCATGTCAAGTCAATTGATAATGCTCTTCAACGCGTAAAACGGAAATTGGAGAGATACCTGGATAACCGTGGAGATGACAGTGATATTCAAGATATGTACAAGGGTCTTGCGGGATTTGGCAAAGAAGCCCAAGGATTGACTGGTTATGGTGATAAAAACAATGATTGAAATCTATAAGAAAAACTTAGTCTAAAGCTTTGTTTTTCTATTTTTATGAAATACACAAGCTTGTTTCATTCTGCACATGAAATATTTTTTGTGACCTGATAGATTTGGCCTAGGCCAAATCTTTTTTTATGTGCAAAAAATTAAATCGTGAGCCACAAAGATTGCGATTTAAATTGTTTTACTTTTTGAAAAGGAATTTTATTACAGATGTAGAAATCTAAAAAGTGAGAAAATTAAGAAAAATAAATCCAATGAATTTTTAAAGATAGGAGGAATCCTATGAATGCATGAATAGGATGAATACTTTACTTAATCTAGACATAAAATTCTAAAGGCAAAAATAATAATTACGAATTTACGGAGGGACAGTACAGTATGGTAGAAACAAAAAAAACGATAGCAATTTTGTGTGGTGGTGGTCCGGCACCTGGTATGAATAGTGTAATTAGTGCAGTCACCATTGAAGCCATAAAAAATGGATGGAATGTGATGGGAATCTATGAAGGTTACACTCATTTGTGTAATGGGGAGAAACATGTAGTGTCCTTAACCATAGACATGGTTAGCCGGATACATCTTGATGGCGGCAGTATATTAGGAACAGCCAGAGCTAATCCGACTAAGAGTGAAGCTCATTTGCGAAATGTAGTAAATACATTAATTGAAATGGGTGTTACCCATTTAGTGACCATTGGGGGGGATGATACTGCTTATTCAGCTTGTAAGGTAGCGGAATATGCCAGGAGGGTGCTGGAGATTGATCTTCTGGTAGTGCATGTACCTAAAACGATTGACAATGATTTACCGCTGCCAGAGGGGATTCCTACTTTTGGCTTTGAAACAGCCCGGGCGTTAGGGAGTCAGCTGGTTACGAATTTAATGGAAGATGCGAAAACTACAAATCGCTGGTATTTTGCTATAGCCATGGGGCGTACAGCTGGACATCTATCCTTAGGCATTGGGAAGAGTTCAGGTGCTACACTGACGATTATTCCAGAAGAATTTGGGGATAAAACCATTCGATTGCAGATGCTGGTTGATATCTTAGTTGGTTCCATTATTAAACGACTGGCAGGGAAACGCAATTATGGCGTGGCTGTTATTGCGGAAGGATTGGTGGAGAAAATAGCGGTGGAAGATCTAAAGGAACTGGATTGTACATGTTTTGATGAACATGGACATATTCGCTATACAGAGTTGAATTTCCCTGAGCTGCTAAAACAGGCCGTTGTGAAAAATCTTGCCGATTTAGGGCTGAAAATGACCATTGTTGGTAAAGAAATCGGTTATGAATTGCGTTGTGCTTCTCCTAATGCATTTGATATCGAATATACGCGAGATTTGGGGTTTGCTGCCTTTGAATTCTTAAAGAATAATGGGACAGATGCTCTTATTACCATTCAAAATAATGAAATTGTACCGATTCCTTTTGAGGGAATACTGGATATGAGAACAAAGAAAACTCAGGTTCGTATGGTAAATGTACAATCTGTTCAATACCGAATTGCTCGAGAATATATGATTCGCTTGGAAAAGGATGATTTATACTCTCAAGCAGATTTGAAAAAAATGGCATTGACAATTAATGTAGATCCTGATGATTTTGTGAAGCGATTTGCATATTTGTTAGATTAATTGTAAAGAATGGAGATAAGCAGGGGAAGGGATTTATAAGTCCCTTTCCTTTTTGTGCTTGATAGTAGAATTTATAAGCTTTTTGTTTATTGAAATGTATATATATGAAAAAGCAATGATCTGATCTGTGAAATGACACAATGAGATAATATAAGTATTTCAAATTCTTCATAGTCTTCGTATCTTCGCGTTTAAAAGGTTTTATTTTTTTAGAAGGTGAGCGTTTCATAGTTTTAAAAAGTTTTTAAATTTTACCAAAAAGGGTGTGCTTTGCATTAATTTTGCGATATAATGAAATTTATGGTTATTTTAATAAATAAGGATGTGGTGGAATGAATGAAAATTTAATTGCTGTGATAATTGGTATTGTGGAAGGTGTGACAGAGTATCTGCCCGTTTCTTCTACTGGACATATGATTTTAGCAGGAAGTATGTTGGGGTTTGAAGGAGAAAAGGCTAGTGTTTTTGAAGTATTTATTCAGTTAGGTGCTATTTTATCGGTACTTTTCTTATATCAAGAGAAATTTTCTCGCATGTTAAAACCGCAACAGTTAAATATTTATGGCAATGGATTGTCTATTAAACATGTTTTGGCTGGTGTTATTCCAGTTATGGGCATTGCATACTTATTGCATAAGCCGATTAAAGAATATCTGTTTTCGCCTTATACGGTTATTATTGGCTTAGTTGTAGGAGGCATCTTTATGTTAGTTGCTGAGAAAGTAGCAAAGCGCCCTGTAACTACGGATGTTGATAAAATAACATTGCAGCAAGCTTTCTTTGTAGGGCTGTTTCAAGTGCTAGCATTATGGCCTGGTTTTTCTCGTTCAGGTTCTACTATTTCCGGAGGACTTCTTCTGGGGTTAAGCCGTAGTGCTGCTGCTGAATTTTCCTTTATTATCGCTGTCCCTCTTATGGCAGTAGCCTGTATATATGATTTATTAAAAGTTTGGGATAAGTTGAGCATAGCTGATGTACAAATGTTTTCCATTGGATTTGCAGTTGCTTTTGTTGTAGCCTACATATCAATCATTTGGTTTATTAAATTTCTAAATAAGTCTACCTTGGCTTCTTTTGCCTACTATCGCTTTATAGTAGCTGCCATATCCTATTATTATTTTTTCTTGTAAAGAGGCAATGGTGACAATTGGATTGCCTCTCTACAAGAAAAAACATTGACAGGAGAATGAAAATGTAATATATTATTTAAGCAGCAGTTGACAGGTGGAAAAAACAAAGAAAAACACTATTTACAAAAGATGAAAAGTGTGATATAATTTAATCTTGTCAAAGGAAATGCTGGAATAGCTCAACTGGTAGAGCACCTCACTTGTAATGAGGATGTTGCGGGTTCAAGTCCTGTTTCCAGCTCCATTTTTTTCTTTCGTCAAAATGGATGGGTTCCCGAGTGGCTAAAGGGAGCAGACTGTAAATCTGCCGGCTCCGCCTTCGCTGGTTCGAATCCAGCTCCATCCACCACTATTATCATTAGTGTCTAGGGTGTTGATAAATATTTAGATGCGATAAGCAGAGAACCAAATTTTCGTAAGCGATAGCGAACAAGAAGATTTGAGTGATTCGCTTAGTTAGAGCGAAGCGATAACCTCATTGTACTGTGACGTATGTTGAGCGAGTGTTCGCAGGAGTAACAAAGCAGATGAATGTTTAGCGACAGCCGTTGTATTGAATATCGCGGGATGGAGCAGTTGGTAGCTCGTCGGGCTCATAACCCGAAGGTCACAGGTTCGAGTCCTGTTCCCGCAACCAATTTAAGCAGCGAACCAAAGGTTCACGAGCAGAGTGAGTCAAAACTTTGTATGAGTCGCTTAGTTAGCACCGAAGTGCTAACATCAAATATCTTTACAATGTTTCAATTTAGGAAACTATGTTTATATCGCGGGGTGGAGCAGTTGGTAGCTCGTCGGGCTCATAACCCGAAGGCCACAGGTTCGAGTCCTGTCCCCGCAACCAATGTTTATTACTGCTTTAAATCGAAAGATGTAAAGCAGATTTATATGCTGGTGTAGCTCAGTCGGTAGAGCGTATCCTTGGTAAGGATAAGGCCACCGGTTCAATCCCGGTCACTAGCTCCATTTGCTCGAATTGTAGTATTTTTAACATGGCGGTGTAGCTCAGCTGGCTAGAGCATGCGGTTCATACCCGCAGGGTCCGGGGTTCAAATCCCTGCGCCGCCACCAAACAAAGAATATAAAACTTCGCTTTAGTGCGAAGTTTTTTTGTTATTTAGCAGGAATTTTCATAAAATAATAGAATATTGTAGCTTGGTAAAATAAATGATGCAGTAAGGTTTCTTAAACAAGAGATTTTGTTTGCACTACATAAAAGACGCAGACAAAAGACTAAGTGATTTTTGTTTAGAATTAAGACAGGCCCTATTTCATAGCTCTGTAATAAATTAAGGGGGAATTATAATGGCAAAGAAAAAGTTTGAAAGAAATAAACCACATATTAACATTGGAACAATTGGTCACGTGGATCATGGTAAGACTTCCTTAACAGCTGCAATTACCATGACTCTTTCGAAACATGGTGGCGGAGAATTCATGGCATATGACATGATTGATAAAGCTCCAGAAGAAAGAGAACGCGGTATTACGATCAATACAGCTCACGTAGAGTATGAAACTGAAAAGCGTCACTATGCTCACGTTGACTGCCCAGGCCATGCTGATTATGTAAAAAACATGATCACTGGTGCTGCGCAAATGGATGGAGCGATTCTAGTAGTAAGTGCTGCTGATGGCCCTATGCCACAAACTCGTGAACATATTCTATTGTCTCGTCAAGTAGGCGTACCTTCCATGGTAGTGTTCTTGAACAAAGCTGACTTGGTTGATGATGATGAATTAATCGAATTGGTTGAAATGGAAGTTCGTGAACTTCTTTCCAGCTATGAATTCCCTGGTGATGATATTCCTGTAGTGTGTGGTTCCGCTGTACAAGCGCTTAACTGCGGTTGCGCAAGTCGCGAATGCAAATGGTGTGGAAAAATATTTGATCTGATGGATAAAGTAGATGAGTACATTCCAACTCCAGTACGTGCAACAGACAAACCTTTCTTGATGCCTGTTGAGGACGTGTTCACAATCACTGGTCGTGGTACAGTTGCTACAGGCCGTGTAGAACGTGGTGAAATCAAAGTTGGTGACAACATTGAAATCGTAGGTATGACTGAAAAACCTAGAACTGTAGTAGTAACCGGGGTAGAAATGTTCCGCAAGCTGCTTGATTCTGCAGTAGCAGGAGATAACATTGGTGCACTTCTTCGTGGTGTTGAACGTAAAGATATCGAGCGCGGTCAAGTATTGGCTAAACCTGGTTCTATCATCCAACACACGAAGTACAAAGCAGAAGTATATGTACTGTCTAAAGAAGAAGGCGGTCGTCATACTCCGTTCTTTACCAACTATCGTCCACAATTCTACTTCCGTACAACAGACGTTACTGGTGTAGTAAGTCTGCCAGAAGGTGTAGAAATGGTTATGCCTGGTGACAACATTCAAATGTCGATTGAGCTTATCACTCCAATTGCACTTGAAGAAGGTCTACGTTTCGCGATTCGCGAAGGTGGCCGTACTGTTGGCGCTGGCGTAGTTACTGCGATTGAAGCGTAAGAAAATGATTGGGGCGGCTGACAGTAGTCGCCCCAATCAAAATGGTTTAGATTTTTTTACAAACATGCGATGACGTGAAAGGTTGCCTGCAAGGTGCGGGGGGAATTTTCACGGAGAATGTCCGTTCTAGAAACTGGGCGATAAGGAGGAAATACAATGGCTAAACAACAAAAAATCAGAATTCGTCTTAAAGCATATGATCATAAAGCACTGGATCAAAGTGCGGTTAAAATAGTGGACACTGCAAAAAGAACAGGTGCAATGGTTTCCGGGCCAATTCCACTTCCTACGGAGAAAAATATTTTCACTGTCCTGCGTTCACCACATGTCAATAAAGATTCCCGGGAACAATTTGAAATGCGTACCCACAAACGTCTGATTGACATTCTTGAGCCGACTTCCAAGACCGTTGATGCGTTAATGCGTCTGGATCTTCCGGCTGGTGTCGACATTGAAATCAAGCTGTAGGAGGAGGTGTAATAATGGCTAAAGGAATTTTAGGTAAAAAACTTGGTATGACACAAATTTTTACGCAAGATGGTAAATTGGTTCCTGTTACTGTAATTGAAGCAGGTAATAGTGTTGTACTACAAAATAAAACAGTTGAAAATGATGGCTACAATGCGGTGCAATTGGGTTTTGGCACTGTTAAAGATAAAAGAGTTACTAGCCCAATGAAAGGTCATTTTGCCAAAGCGGGTGTAAAACCTGTTAAACTGATCAAAGAAATTCGATTGACTGAAGCATCTGAATATACGATTGGTCAAGAAATTGGCGTGGATATATTCACTGAAGGTGAAATCGTTGATGTTACTGGTACTGCAAAAGGTAAAGGTTTTGCTGGTGTTATCAAACGCTGGAACTTTAGACGTGGACCAATGGCCCATGGTTCTAAATCCCATCGTGAGCCAGGTTCCATGGGACCTCGGATGAGCGGCGGCGGCGGTAAAGTATTCAAAGGTAAAAAACTACCTGGCCGTATGGGTAATCAAAAAGTTACTGTGCAGCGCTTGACTGTTGTAAGAGTCGATGCTGAACGGAATTTAATTTTAATAAAAGGCGGTATTCCTGGTCCTAAAGGAAGCTTTATGTTGATTAAGAATACAGTAAAGCCTAAGAAATAATCTCGTTGGTTCTAGGTTTGGTGTTAGTGTAACTTACTTCAAATCTTGAACCTCGACCACGAAAGGAGGATGTGCTATATGCCGAAAGTAGCAGTATATGATATCACTGGAGCAAAAACCGGTGAATTAGAATTAAATGATAGCGTTTTTGGTGTGGAAGTAAATGAAGCGGTACTACATCAAGCTGTAGTAATGCAGCTTGCTAGTCAACGCTTAGGAACAGCTTCAACTAAAACAAGAGGTCTAGTACGTGGTGGCGGTAGAAAGCCTTGGAAACAAAAGGGCACAGGTCGTGCGCGCGCTGGTAGTACCCGTTCCCCAATTTGGGTAGGTGGTGGTACTACATTTGGTCCGCAACCACGTTCTTATGCATTCAGAATGCCACGCAAACAACGTCGTTTGGCAATTAAATCTGCTTTAACTGCAAAACTTCAAGATGGAGAATTGGTAGTAGTAGATAGCATTGCTTTTGATGCACCAAAAACTAAAAATGTAATCAATATGTTGAGTGGTTTTGATGCAGCAAACAAAAAGAGTTTAATTATTACTGGTGAAGTTGTAGAAAATGTTGAAAAGTCAGCTCGTAACATTCCTGGCGTTAAAGCAATTCCGGCTTCCAGCAGTTTAAATGTATACGATCTTTTGTATCATGACAAAGTGTTTGTTACAAAAGAAGCAATCACCCGTATTGAGGAGGTGCTGGCCTAATGCAAAATTTGCGCGATGTACTGATTCGTCCGCTTGTTACGGAGAAAACTGCTGCTATGATGGAAGAAAATAAGTATACATTTGTTGTACCTTTGAAAGTTAACAAAGTAGAAATTCGTCAAGCTGTAGAGCAAATTTTCAAAGTAAAAGTGCTAGCTGTGCACACCATCCGCGTTATGGGTAAAACCAAACGTATGGGTAAAACAGAAGGTAAGCGTCCGGATTACAAAAAAGCAATTGTAAAACTGGCTCCTGGTCAGAATATAGAATTCTTTGAAGGCGTATAGCCTGAAATTTATTGAAAAGGAGGGGCAATAATGGCAGTAAAAAGCTTTAAACCTTATACACCAAGTCGAAGATTTATGACTGGGTCTAATTTTGAAGAAATTACTACGAATCGACCAGAACGTTCACTAGTTGAAACTCTTCAACAACGTGCTGGCCGTAACAACCAAGGTCGCATGACTGTTAGACATCAAGGCGGCGGTCATAAGCGTCAGTATAGAATCATTGACTTCAAACGTAATAAAGACGG
>ENA-OFCE01001108-OFCE01001108.1-metagenomes-genome-assembly--contig:-NODE-1108-length-14744-cov-5.911566_pt1 | contig 14744 bp, 14 predicted proteins | sample MGYA00153388_OFCE01 | MGnify analysis MGYA00153388
CTCCTGGACCAGCAGGTCGACATGGCCCAGGTCGACCACACCGACATTGACCGTCATCTTCTCCGTCTCGCCCGTGCGTTGCCGGGGTTCAAGAGCCGTGCTGCTGCTTTTCATAACATCCACCTGGAATCTAATTGGAATCCTATTGGAGCATAAAACGCGAAAGGGCGGCTGATTCGATAACCGCGCGTTGCGCGTCGTCGCGCGGCGAAAAGACGCTCGACAACGCATCGATAACACCTGCCCAGCCAACGCAGCGGGGCCTGTCGGTCAAGCCTGCACTCGCACACCAAGCGCGCTGGCTGCTGTGGCCGCCTGCGCCGCGCTGCTAGCGGTGCCTGCACTCGTGCAGGCGCAGGCCAACGTCAAGCCTGCGCAAGCGCAAGCCTGGAGCGACGTGGCCAACTTCAGCGGCATGGGCATACCGACGGATGGCGCGGCGGCCAACAGTTGCCACGTCGGGCGGCCGCTGGGTCGACGTGACGCTTTTCAGCCGCAACAACCCAGCGCTGGCCGACGCGCAGCAAGCGGTTCCGCCCGGCTTCTTGCCCAGCCCGCTGAAGCTGCAAGCTCCGAGGGACGGGCGCAAGGCACCCGACAACGACGACGCGGTGGTCGAACCCGATGCCGAACGTCCGCGCGGGGTTGAGCTTGGCCGGCCAGACCTGGCGCTCAAGGGGCTGCGGGCCCTGCGTGCGCGCGGCGATTTGCAGCCACCCGAGCGCATCGCACTCGACGCCGAACTGCTGCGCATCGGCGCCAACCTGGACAGCGCGGCGTTGCTGGCCTTGAGTGCGGCGGCGGCGCGTGACCAGGGCGCACACGGCCTGTGGCTGACGCTGCAAACGCGTCGCTTGGCCACGCTGCGCATGGACGGACGCGCCGCCGAGGCGCAAGAACAGGCCTTGGTGGTCTGGCAACGCGTCGATGACGGCATCGCCGCTATCGAACTGTTCCCGCGCATGGCCGCCGACCTGTGCGCCGCGCTGGCCGACACGCACCCCCACCTGATGCAGGTGATCGCGCTGCGCGCCATCGCCTGGATGCAGCGTGCCGCTGCCAGGCTGCCGGCCGAGTGGAGACAAAACCACCTGACGCGCTCGCCGATCCTGCAAGCCTTGCCGCCGCACGCGCGGGGGCTGTTGATGATGGCGAGGCCGGCGCTCGGCCAGGATTCGGTTTCAGCTTGACCGTGACATCCATGGTCATCGGATTCCAGGCGTCTTGACCGTGCGCATCGGGGGCGGGCCATCCAGGTGGGAGTCGGCCTGAGGGCGGGCTTACGCGGTGCTAACGCTGTACTGACGCGGCCCCGCTTATTGTCCAGGCCTTGTCCCGGCGTTGTCCCGGCGTTGTCGCAGCCTTCCTGGAAAACGGGCCATGCAACTCCGTCCCGTCGCTCTTGTCACCGCCGTTGTCACCGCCGTTGCCACCGGTCTGGCGGGTGCGGCGTACACGTGTTTGCGCAGGCCAGTTTCACCGTCACCGCCCAGGTGAACGTGGCCGGCTCGGCGTTTGCCCACACGCTGCCGGGCTGGACGGCCGCTTACCAGCCCACTGGCGACTTGGCCGCCTTCAGTAACTGGAGCACCTGGGCGCGCGTGATGCGGGGCGACAACGGTCAGAGCCTGGCCGAGTGGCGGGCCAGGCGAGACTGCGACGCGCGAACCAACCAAGGCAGCGGGCCTTTCTGCTGCAGGCCCGGCCAGCCGGGCCTGCAGAGCATCACCTTACAGAGGCAGAACGACGCCTTGCCGTGCATCTGGACATGCGCGGCTGGGCCAGCGCCGGCACGTCGGCCAACCGGCCTCAAACGCTGGTCACGGCAGACAACGTCGCCCACCTGAGCCGCAGCATCACCTTGGGCGGCATCACCACGCTGCGTGACGCCAGCGGGCAGGTGGTGAACGACTTCGCCGCGGCCAGCGCCAGCTCAGGTTTCGACTACCGCAACGCCTATGTCAGCGCGGTGCCCGAAGCGCCGGCCAGCCTGCTGCTGCTGGCTGGCCGGGCAATTCGCGTGCACAGCAGCCGCGCGCCCGCGATTGCAAGCGCCCAGCGAATGGCACACGCCCTAGCATCGCTGCATGACGCCGCACCCGCTGTACCCGCACCTGCTGTCCCCGCTCGACCTGGGGCACACCACACTGAAGAACCGGGTGCTGATGGGCAGCATGCACACTGGGCTGGAAGACGGCCGGCGGCACTTTCCGCGCATGGCGGCGTTCTATGCCGAGCGAGCGCGCGGCGGCGTGGGGCTCATCGTCACGGGCGGCTTCGCGCCGAACATCGAGGGCTGGGCCAAGCCCTTCGCCGGCACGCTGGCCACCAGCGCCGCGGCGCGCCGCCACCGGCTGGTGACCGACGCCGTGCACGGCGAAGGCGGCAAGATCGCGCTGCAGATCCTGCACACTGGCCGCTACGGCTACCACCCGCTGTGCGTGGCGCCGTCGCGCATCCAGAGCCCGATTTCGCCCTTCACGCCGCGCGGGTTGTCAGAGCGCGGCATCGAGCGCCAGATCCTCGCCTTCGTGCGCTGCGCCCGGCTGGCGCGCGAAGCGGGCTACGACGGCGTCGAGGTGATGGGCAGCGAGGGCTACTTCATCAACCAGTTTCTCGTCACCCGCACCAACCACCGCAGCGACCGGTGGGGCGGCGATTACAGCAACCGCATGCGCCTGGCAGTGGAGATCGTGCGCCGCGTGCGCGAGGCCGTGGGCCCGGACTTCATCCTCATCTACCGCATCAGCCTGATCGACCTGATCCCCGATGGCAGCTCGTGGCCCGAGGTGCTGGAACTCGCCCGCGCCGTCACCGCTGCCGGGGCCAGCATCCTCAACACCGGCATCGGCTGGCACGAGGCGCGGGTGCCGACGATTGCCACCAGCGTGCCGCGAGCGGCCTTCGCCTGGGTGACCAGGAAGCTGCGCACGGCCCTGCGCGCCGAGGGCAACTTCATCCCCATCGTGACCAGCAACCGGCTGAACATGCCCGAGGTGGCCGAGGCCGTGCTGGCCGACGGCAACGCCGACATGGTCAGCCTGGCGCGGCCCTTCCTCGCCGATGCCGACTTCGTTGCGAAGGCCCAGGCCGGCCGGCGCGACGAGATCAACACCTGCATCGCCTGCAACCAGGCCTGCCTGGACCATGCGTTCCAGAACCGCATCGCCAGCTGCCTGGTGAACCCGCGCGCCTGCCACGAAACGCAGTTGGAGATCACACTTGCCAAGTCCAAACAGAGAGTGGCGGTGGTCGGCGCCGGGCCGGCGGGGCTGGCGGCGGCCTGCACCCTGGCCGAGCGCGGCTTCGAGGTGCATCTGTACGACAGCGCGGCGCGCATCGGCGGCCAGTTCAACCTGGCGAAAACCATCCCGGGCAAGGAAGAGTTCGAGGAAACGCTGCGCTACTTCGCCAACCGGCTGGTCGGCTTGGGCGTGGTGCAGCACCTGGGCCAGCGCGCCACGGCCGACAGGCTGGCGGCGGGCGACTTCGCGCACGTGTTGCTGGCCACGGGCGTGACGCCGCGCGACCCGCGCATCCCCGGGCAGGACCACCCGGCCGTGCTGAGCTACATCGACGTGCTGTTGCGCAAGTTGCCGGTCGGCAAGCGCGTGGGCATCGTCGGCGCCGGAGGGATCGGCTTCGACGTGGCCGAGTACCTGGCCCATGGCGCCGACCTGGGTCATGCCTCTACCAGCACCGACCTGCTGGCCTGGCTGCGCGAGTGGGGCGTGGCCGACCCCGAGGCACACCGCGGAGGCGTGGTGCCGGCCCGGCCCGAGCCGCCGGCGCGCGAGGTGACGCTGTTGCAGCGCAAATCCGGAAAGCACGGCGCGGCCCTGGGCAAGACCACCGGCTGGATCCACCGCGCGTCGCTGAAGATGAAGCAGGTGCAGATGCTGGCCGGCGTCAACTACGAGCGCATCGCACCGAGTGCGACGGCGGGCAGCCAGGGCATCGGCCTGTTCGTCACCTTCGGCCCCAAGCGGCAGGACGGCACGGTGCTGGAATTCGACACCCTGGTGCTGTGCGCCGGGCAGGAGCCGCTGCGCGAATTGCAGGCGCCCTTGCGGGCCGCAGGCGTCAAGGTGCACCTCGTCGGCGCCGCGCACGAGGCCGGCGAGCTCGACGCCAAGCGCGCCATCGACCAGGGGACGCGGCTGGCGGCACGACTCTGACCACGCAGTGGCTGCAGTCGGTGCCGGGTTCGACCTCAACTTGGGGATGGCAACGCAGTCCAGACGCTGGGATAAGCAAGATCCGACCCAAGGAGACCGTCATGCGCAACTCAACCTCCCTTTTCAAGCGCCGTCATGGCTTCTCTCTGGGTGTGCTCACCCTGTTGGCGGCCTGCGGCGGTGGAGTCGGCGAATTGCTGCTGGTCGCCGGTTTCCTCGGAAGCGGCGGTGGACAGTACTTCCTGGACAACAACAGTCTGCCGGGTTTCCAGAGCGTGGACTGTGGCGGCCAGCCCTGCAGCGTCAGCATTACCGTCGACGCCCCGAGGGACCCCAACAGCGGACTGCCAGTCTTCGACCTCTACGCGACTGCTTACGCGGTGCGCGTCAGCGGGTCGGTGTCCGGCTGTGTCAGCGCGACCGGCCGTGTCCAGGGGCGCAACGTGTTGTTGGGCGACTGCATCGCCGGGCAATATGTCAATCCCAACTTGATCCGCTCCGACGACGGCAGGCGCGAGCTGTTCCACGACTTCATTCCCGATCTGACGACAGGCGTTTGGGTCGATGTCAACAACACGGATCAGCGCTTCAAATTCACCAGCGGCAGCGCCGGTTGCGAGATCACGTCGTCGGGCAAGAAACCGTTGAGGGTGACCGTGACGTCGTCGAACTATTCCGAGATGGTGTCTGGAATTCCCAACACGGTGCTGAGGCCAAGAACCGTCATCACCAGCCTGACGGTGACGAACGGCGCGTCGTGGAACGGGGACTTCATCGGCGCGTCGAGCATGCAACTGACGGGCGGCGGGCGCAGCATCGAGGTGGAACGCCGCAATCAGGCAGCCAACTGCAGCTGAGGCGCACCTCGGCGAGCATCAGGCCAGGGCAGGAAAGAAGCGTTCACGTGCAAAAGGTGCCAAGCTGAGGCGGTCGCCAGCGCGGTTCACCTCGATCTCGGCCACGGACACCGGGCGCAACTGGCCCCACACCGCCGAAGGCATGAGCCCTGCGACAGCTTTGCCGTTGACCCCGCGCAGCAGGTCTCCCGGGCGCAGCCCCGATCTCGCAGCCGGGCTGCCGTCGAGTACAGCGCCCACCTGCAGGCCGCCGGCGGCCGCGCGGAGTCCGAAACCGAAACCTCCGGGCAACGGCGGCCCCCCGGCCGGCCAGCCGATTTCCAGGCGCTTGGCGTCGCGGTTCAGATGAAGAGTGCCCGACTCGAAGAGCGCGTTGCCCACCGCGCCGGCCAAGCGGTCGAATGCGGCGTGCCGACCTCTGGCGGCACCTTGTTCCAGCACCGTGGGCACGTCGCTCACGCGCCAGGGGCCGAAATGCAACCCGCCCAGCAGGGCAAAGCTGGCCTGCACGGGCCCGGCCAGTTCGCGAACGGTCACGCGCGGCAGGCCCGGCGCTTCCGCCAGCAGCTCGGAGGCGCGGCGGGAAAACAGCAGCAGCGCGCCGGGGAAACCGCTGTCCAGCACGAACCACTCCGGCGCGCGTGCGCCAATCGACAGCTGCAACAGCGGCAGAGTGCCTTCGAACTCCAGCGGCAAGGACACGCGCAAGCCGGTGGTCGATGTGCCCGGACCACTCGCGGCGCCTGCGCTGTCGCCAAAGACCATCCGCTGTCCGGTGAAGTCCAGCAGCAGCGCACCGGCCGGCAGGCCGGCCAGCCCGAGGATGCCGTCGATGGTCTCGCCAGTCGACTGGAAGTAGGCGTCGAGATCGAGTTCGCCGGCCTCGCTTGGAGCCAGCAGCAGGCCCTCAGGAGCCTCCAGCGCGGGCAGCGCGATGCGTCGCAGGTTCTGCACGCCGGCCAGGGTGGCCACACGCCCCCGCCCGAGCACACGCAGTCCGAGCTCGGCCACGAGGCGTCGCGATAAGACCGAAGTGCCTGCTCCGGTATCGACCAGCCAGCGGGTCGCCCGGCCCTGAAGCGACAGCGCGACAAGCGGCAGGCCGCCGAGGTCGCCCAGGCGCAGCAGTTCCAGCGGGCAGTTCAGCGAGCCGTTGTAATTGGTTGGGGCCAAGGTGGCTGCACCGGCCGCGCGCGGCAGCCACGGCTGTGCCCAGGGTGCCAGGGCCGTCCCCAGCGCGAGCCGACGCCGCCTCAGGTTTGCCATCTCACCGCCCCTGCGCGCCACGGCAACACGCCAGCCGCGCCAGGCCGGCGCCCCGCGGGCGATGCGTGGCTTCGGCGCGGCTGGAAGGGGCCCTTGCCCGACCTGCTGCCGACGGCAGGATGCCAACGAAGCGGGCATGGGGGGTTCACTTCACCGGATCTCGCGTTCTAGCGATGCGATGACGCGCGTCGCACGCCCAGACACCTCGTCGAGTGCAACGGCCGCAGCGCCAAGAAGGGCCTCGCGTTCACGGTCGTGGCGGCGCAACGTTCGCGTGTCCGGGACGGCCGGCGGCAGGCAGCGGTGCACGCTTGCATGAATCTGGTTAAGCGCGAACATCTCGCCGCGGTACACCCGCTCGATTCGAGTCACGACGTCGCGCAGGTCCTCGCTCAGGCCGACGTGCTGGCTCCACGCGGCGCTGATGCGGTCGCGGTGCAGGCCAAGCCGGGCCACGAACTGGTCGGCCACGGCGTTGTAGGCCTTCACCGAGTCGGCTACGTGGTCGAAAGCCGCTTGGTTGCTTACCAGCACCGCGATCGGATTGCACAGCGAAGCGCGCCACATGAAGGCCACCTGCTTGTAGGCAGTGAGCTCCCCAGCAAACGCATCCAGCATGCCGCGCCGCCCCAGGCCGCGCAGCGTCTCCAGCGTGCGGCTGGCGTGCGCGAACAATTCGTCAGCCAGCCGCTGCGTCAACGCCGCGATGCCGGCGTCGCTGTGGTCCCAAGCCTGCAGGTAGAGCCTGTCTCCGATCGGGCCGACTTCGGCCAGGCGTTGCCGCACGTCCTGCAGCAGCACCGGCAGCACGAAGGTGCGACGCAGATCGGCCTCGCGCCGCAAACCGAGGGCGATCTCGCGCGGCACCCAGTCGCGCGCCAGTGCGTTGTCGTCGAGGAAGGCAATCAGGAAGTCACACTCCTGGGCGATGGCTGTCTCGATGTGGCCGCCGAACCTGTAGCCAGTACTCAGCTCGGTCTGGTCGAGCCAGTGCTGCACATGGCTTGGCAGCCCTTGCACAATTCGAATCACCAGAGGCTTGCTTTCACTGGCGTGGCTGAGAAAAAGCTTCATCGTGCGGTGTCCGGGCGTCCGGATGATGGGCCGCAGCGCGCACACCGACAAGCGGTTTCAGCAACACCACTTTCTGGTCCCCGCTCAATGCGCGTCGACGCGGATGTCGGGCTGCCAGTCAGCCAGCTGCAGGTCCAGCCAGGTCGCCAGCGGCAGGGTGGCCGCGACGACCTCGTCGTCGTCGTCGTGCTCCGAGACACGCAGGCCGGTCTGAAGTTCGTGGCTGGAGTCGAACCAGCCACAGCCCAGGCAGGGCGGCTCGTCGTCGCCACAGGCCTCGCTGCGCAGGGACAGCGGCGCAGTCACGCCCGCGGCGGGGGTCAGGCGGGACCAGAGTCGGTTGAGGAGGTTCATGGTGGGCTCCGGGGTGGGCACCCCGGGCACCGGGCTGCATGCCGCCATGGTCGGCGGGCCGGGGGTCGCCCGCCATCACCCGGATGTCGTCGCGACGGGGGCCCGCTGCCGGGGGCCCGAAGCACCCCCCCCGACCGGGGGGCGGCCGTGTCAACATGCCCGGCATGTGTGGCCGCTATGTCGTCGCCTACGACCCGCAGACCCTGGTGACAGGCTTCAGCCTGACGCGGGTGGTGCCTTTTCCGCGGCGCTGGAACGTCACGCCGCAGTCGGCCGTGCCCGTGGTGCACGAGACCAAGGAAGGCGAACGCATCGCCGAGCTGATGCGCTGGGGCCTGGTGCCGCACTGGGCCAAGGACGCGGCCATCGGCCACAAGATGAACAACGCCCGCGCCGAGGGCGTGGCCGAAAAGCCGTCGTTCCGCCAGGCGCTGCGGCGTCGGCGCTGCATCCTTCCGGCCAGCGGCTTCTACGAATGGCAGGCCACGGCGGACGGCAAGCAGCCCTGGTACATCAGCCGCCGCGATGGCAAACCCCTGGCCATGGCCGGCCTGTTCGAGGCCTGGAGGCCTGACGAATCAGCGGAGTGGTTGCTCACCTGCTGCGTCATCACGACGACGCCGAACGCGCTGATGGCGCCCATTCACGACCGCATGCCGGTGATGTTGGCGCCCGCCGACTGGGCCGGCTGGCTGGACCGCGGTGTGCAGGATGCCGAGGCGGTCACCCCCCTGTTGCGCCCCTGCCCGACGGACTGGCTGCAGGCCTGGCCGGTGTCGCGCGCGGTCAGCCGCGGTACGGCCGAAGGCGACGCGCTGATCGAGCCGCTGCCGCCGGCTGCCTAACGCCCGCGAAACGCCTGACGCGTCAACCGAAAGGCCGCACGCCGATCAGCGCTGCGTGGCCCCACAGCGCGAAGCCGACCCAGGCCGCCACGCCGACCACCACGGTGACCATGGTCGGCACCACACGGCCCGGGGGGTAGACGCGGCCGGCGGCGCGGTCGCGCGCACGGGCGGCGCGAAAGCTCAGCACGGCCCAGACCAGAAAGGCGGCAAAGACGATCTCGGCCGCCAGCGTGCGCCCCACGAGCAGGTGCGCCAAGGCCCACATCTTGACGCCCAGCACCATCGGGTGGTGGAAACGGGCCTTGATGCTGTTGCCCGGCACGTAGGCCGCCACCAGCAGCACGAAAGCCGGCAGCGTCAACAGCGCAGCCAGGTGACGGGTCCACGTCGGCGGCGTCCACAGCACGATCGGCTGCTGGCGGGCCAGGCCGTAACCCCAGATCAACAACACGAATCCGACGATCGAGAGCGCCGCGTACAGCCCCTTCCAGGCGTTCTCGCCGCGCCGGGCGATGAAACGCGTGCGCGTGCCTTCGGCGAAGACGCGCACCGAGTGCACGCCCAGAAACAGCACGAGACCGAGAATGAGCATGGCCATGGCAGCGTCTCCGGTGAATGAACAGGCGCCCATTGTGTGGGCGAGCCGCCGCTATGCTGGCCGGCCCGGCGCTGCGTGCGCCCGCATCGCCGACTCGGCAGCCGCCCCATGAACAGCCTTCCCGATGGATTTCGCGCCGTGGTCTTGGGCAGCTCGGGTGCCATCGGCAGCGCGCTGGTGCGCGCTTTGCAGGCCGACCCGCGCTGCGCACAAGTCCACGCCTTGCACCGCGGCAGCACGCCGGCGCTGGAACTGGGCGACGAGGCCGGCATCGCGGCCGCCGCCGCCCACGTGGCCCAGAGCGGGCCGCTGCACCTGGTGCTGTGTGCGACAGGCGCCCTGCATGTCGACGGGCGCGCGCCCGAGAAGCGGCTGGCCGAGATCGACCCGGCCACGATGGCCCGGGCCTTCGCGATCAACACCATCGGGCCCGCCATGCTGATCAAGCACTTCCACCCTTTGCTGGCACGGCGCGAACGGTCGCTGCTGGGCGTGCTGTCGGCCCGCGTGGGCAGCATCGGCGACAACCGTCTGGGCGGCTGGTACAGCTACCGTGCCAGCAAGGCCGCGCTGAACATGCTGCTGCGCACCGCCGCCGTCGAGGTGGCGCGCCAGCGGCCGCTGGCCGTGCTGGCCGCGCTGCACCCGGGCACGGTGGTCTCGGCACTGTCGGCGCCCATCATCGGCGACGCCGAGGCCAGCCCGCCCGACCTGGCCGCGGCCCGGCTGCTGGCGGTGCTGGACGGCCTGCCGACCGAAGGCGCCAGCGGCGGCTTTCACGCCTGGGACGGCCAGACTATCGCCTGGTAGTTGCCTGGTATCTGCCTGGTAGCCTTCACGTAGCCGTCGGACAGACACCCCACGGCGCCTGCGGCTGCACCGGCTCGGCACGCCTGCAGTCGGCCAAAATCTGCCCCTGGGCGTTGATGTCGACATCCCGCTCCTTCGAACCCGCCCTACGTCAAGAAGGACCCGCCATGAACCACCGCCTCCCGCGTCTGTCCCGTGCCTTGATGGCGATGGCACTGGCCTGCGCCGCACCCCTTGCGCTGGCGCAGGCCGCCGAGCCGAAGGTGCTGAACATCTACAACTGGTCGGATTACATCGCCGACGACACCATCAAAAATTTCGAGAAGGAAACCGGCATCAAGGTCCGCTACGACAACTACGACAACAACGAGATCCTGCAAGCCAAACTGGTAGCCGGCAAGACCGGCTACGACATCGTGATGCCCAGCGCGCACTTCGCCAAGGGGCAGATTGCCGGCGGCCTGTTCCAGAAGCTCGACCGCGCCCAGCTCACGAACTGGAGCAACCTGGACCCTGCGCTGCTGGAAAAACTCGGCGCCATCGACCCCGGCAATGCCCACTTAGTGACCTGGCTGTGGGGTTACGTGACCGTGGGCGTCAACACCGGCAAGGTCAAGGCCGCCCTGGGCAGCACGCCGATGCCGGCCAACCCCTGGGCGCTGATCTTCGACCCGCAATACGCCAGCAAGCTCAAGGGCTGCGGCATCAACGTGCTCGACTCTGCCTCTGAAGTGATGCCGGTGGCGATGATGGTCGCCGGCAAGGCGCCCTACAGCAAGGTCGCCCGGGACTACGACGCTGCGCGCGAGGTGCTGATGAAGGCGCGGCCGAACATCACGCGGTTTTCGTCGTCGGGCTACATCAACGACCTGGCCGGCGGCCAGTTGTGCGTGGTGATGGGGTATTCGGGCGACATCAATATCGCCCGCCAGCGCGCGCTGGACACCAAGACCGGGCAGGACATCCTGGCGTTGATCCCGCCCACCGGCGCCACGTTATTTTTCGACACCATGGCCATCCCCACGGACGCCAGGAACGTGAAGAACGCGCACCTCTTCATCAACTACATCCTGCGGCCCGAGGTGCATGCGTCGCTGACCAACAAGGTCTACTACGCCAACCCCAATGCGGCCTCGAAGAAGTTCGTCACCAAGTCCGTGGCCGACAACCCGACGGTCTTTCTGACGGCGGCCGACGTCAACAAACTGACGCCGCCCGACGCGGTGCCGCAGGACATCCGCCGTGTGCAGACGCGCATCTTTACCAGCTTCAAGGCCAACACGAAGTAAGCGTCCGGCGACTTCCGCGGCGTTTGGGGACAGCGGTCGTGCTTCACTTCGATGCGGCCGCCGTGTGCGCGCAGCTGCCTTGGTCGGCGCTGGTGCCTGCCCTGCGCGCCATGTTCATCAGCGGCTGCGAGGTGCCGCCGCGGCACACCCACCGCCTGGGCGAGGCCGGCAGCATGTTGCTGATGCCCGCCTGGCAACCCGGCGGATTGATGGGCGTGAAGACCGTGACCATCTTCCCCGGCAACGGCGCGCTCGGTCTGCCTGGCGTGCATGCCAGCTATGCCTTGTTCGACGCCCGCACCGGCCAGCCGCTGGCCACGCTGGACGGCAGCGAGCTCACGGCACGGCGCACGGCGGCGGCGTCGGCCCTGGCCGCGTACTACCTGGCGCGGCACGATGCCCGCCGGCTGCTGGTGGTGGGTGCCGGACGGGTCGGCAAGCTGATCTGCGAGGCCCTGCGGGCGGTGCGGCCAGGCATCGACACCGTGCAGGTCTGGAACCGCCACCCGGCCCCGGCACAGGCACTGGCCGAACACCTGCGCGCAAAAGGGCTGGACGCGCAGGTCGCATCCGACCTGCCAGCCGCGGCTGCACAAGCCGACATCATCAGCTGCGCCACGTTGTCGACCGAGCCGCTGATACGCGGCAAGTGGCTGACGCCAGGCACGCACCTGGACTTGATCGGCAGCTTCACGCCCGCCATGCGCGAGTCCGACGGGGCCTGCCTTGCGCGTGGCCGGGTGTACGTCGATACCATTGAGGCGCTGGCCAAGTCGGGTGACGTGCTGCACGCGGTGGCTGAGGGCCACTTCGACCCGGCCCACACCCAGGCCACCCTGGCACAACTGTGCCGCGGCCTGCGCCCCGGCCGCGGCGGCCCCGATGAAATCACGATCTTCAAATCGGTCGGCACGGCGCTTGAAGATCTGGCCGCCGCCGCACTTGTCTGGGGCAGCGCCATGGGTGGCGCCAGGAGTGGCGTCGATAATGCAGGTCTCGCCCCTTGATCGCCCGACCATGTTCAAGTTCATCGTCCTGCCCCTGGTCCTCGTTGCCGCGTTGTTGGGCGTGTACCTGTGGGCCGCGCTGAGCTGGAGCTACTCCAGCGGCGAGCGCGCCGGCTGGGTGCAGAAGCTGTCGAACAAGGGCTGGGTCTGCAAGACCTGGGAGGGCGAGCTGGCGCTGGTCTCGGTGCCCGGCACCACGCCCGAGAAGTTCAGCTTCACCATCTGGAACGAGGCCGTGGCCAACAAGGTGACCCAGGTGGTGGGCAAGCGCGTGGCGCTGCACTACGAGGAAAAGGTCGGCTTGCCGGGCAGCTGCTTTGGCGACACGCGCTACTACGTGACCGGGGTGACCGTGAGCGAAGAGATCCCGCTGGCCCCGGGCATCACCGTGCAGACACGCCCGCCCGAGGCGGTACCGGCAGCACCGGCGGCCCCGGCTGCCGCGTCGGCGCCGCGCTGAACGGCGCCGCGGCGCCCGGCGGCCGGCGCTTCGTCTGGCAGCAGGTCAGCCACGCCGGGCCAGCGCAGGTGCTGCGGCACTCGGTGGGCGCACCGGCGATGCCGTTGCTGGCCACACCCTCACCGGGCTTCAGCAGCCTGCCCGACTGGCGTGTCTACGGCACGGCCCTGGGCCGTGACAGCCAACTGCTGTACGTGGCGCAGACCACCCACGAGCGCGAAGAAGCCATGGCCGAGCTGGGCCTGGCCGTGCTGTTGGCCGGCCTGCCCACTGGCCTGCTGGGTTTGCTGTGGCTGCATTGGCGGGTGCGCCAGGAGTTGGCGCCGCTGCAGGCCTTGTCGCAGCGCCTGGCCGGCCACGACCCGCTGCAGCCTGGTGCCACGCTGGGCCCGGCCCGGCACGCTGAACTGCACCCGGTGCACCAGGCCATCGATGCCTTGGCCGGCCGCCTGGTGCAGCGGGTGGCGCAGGAGCGCGCCTTCACCGCGCATGCCGCGCACGCGCTGCGCACGCCGCTGGCCGGCATCGACGCGCAGTTGGCCATGGCGCTGCGCGAAGCGCCGCCAGCGCTGCAACCGCGCCTGCAGCGGGTGCGTGATGCGGCCACGCGGCTGCAGCGCGTGGTGGTGGGGCTGCTGACGCTGTTCCGCAGTGGTCTTGAACTGCAGCGCGTGCCGCTGAACCTGTACACGCTGATGGAGCGCCTGGTCCCCGAGGGCCTGGCCGTGCGTGTGGTGGCCACTCACGCCGTCAGCGGGGACGCCGATCTGCTGACCGCCGCGCTGTTGAACCTGCTGGACAACGCCCAGCGCCACGGCGCACGCGAGGTCGTGCTCAGCACGCCAGCGCCCGAGGTGCTGCGCCTGCATGACGACGGCGAAGGTGCCGACGCGTCGCGCCGCCGGGGCTGGCAGCAGGCGCTGGACAGCCAGGACTACCAGGGCCGCACCGGCCTGGGTTTGATGTTGGCCGACCTGGTGGCGCGCGCCCATGGCGGGCGCCTGCGTCTGCCCGAGATTGCCACCGCCACTTTTTCCGCCACCGGTTTCGTGGCCGAAATGGAGTTGATTGCGATGCCAGGCCCCGAGGAGACACACGCACGATGAGACCCGAAGACACGGTTCAAACCAGCGCCGAACCTGCCGCTTCGCGCTTCAAGAGCCGCGGTGGTCTGGCCCGCGTGGCCCAGGCCACGCGCTATTCATGGGCCGGCCTGCGCGCCGCGGTGCGGTTTGAAGCCGCATTTCGCCAGGAACTCCTGCTGGCGGTGCCGCTGCTGCTGGCCGCGCCTTTTCTGGCACCGGGCCGCTGGCAGCTGCTGGTGATGGTGGCCAGCGTGATGGCGGTGCTGCTGGTGGAGCTGCTGAACTCGGCCATCGAGGCCCTGGCCGATGCCATCTCGCTGGAAAACCAATCGCTGCTCGGCCGCGCGAAGGATCTGGGCAGCGCCGCGGTGATGCTGGCGTTGCTGGGCGTGCCCTTCACCTGGGCGCTGGTGCTGGTTCCGCGCTTCTGGTGAGCAGGGCGCGCAGGCGCAGCACGGCATCGGGCACAGCGCGGCTCAGGCGGTCGATGTCGGCTGGGTCTTCCAGGTTGACCGCCTCGCCCTGCGCATCCACGGTGGGCGTTTGCTGGCCTTCCAGGCCACCGCCCAGCTGAAGCAACGGGGCCACGGCGGGGTCGTCCCACACGCCATCCCCGGCGTCTTCCCACGCAGACGGCAACAGGTCCACGGCCTGCAGGAAGCCGGTGCACCAGTCGCCGGCATCGGCAAACTCGTCGGCGCCCTTCTCAGCCATGCTGAAGATGGGCTCCCAGCTGTCGGGCCGCTGCAGTTCTTCGGCCACATGGCGCAGGTGGCGCAGCAGCTGCACCACGGTGGTCTTGCGCTGGCGTTTGCTTGTGAAAGGCTCGGCGCCTTCATTGCCTTCGGGGCCGTCGCCGCCCCACACCAGCGGCAGCCACTCGGCGGTGGCCAGCGTGGCCAGCAGTTGTGCCGGGCC
>ENA-OFCE01001109-OFCE01001109.1-metagenomes-genome-assembly--contig:-NODE-1109-length-14742-cov-2.849799_pt1 | contig 14742 bp, 13 predicted proteins | sample MGYA00153388_OFCE01 | MGnify analysis MGYA00153388
GGTGACACGGCCCTTTCTATCACCGTTTCCAGTGTGAATACGATTTTAGCCCCCGTTTTGACGCCATATATTTTTCTACTATTGGCTGGTTCAATGATTCCTATCGATGTTACCGTACTCCTTGTTGACATTGTCAAGATTGTATTGATTCCTGTCGCTGCTGGTGTTGCCCTTCATATGGCGGCTCCTAACTTGGTGGGAAAGATTATTAAGATTGTTCCTGCTGTATCAGTGGTATTCATTATTACAATTTTGTCTTCCGTTGTCGCGCTGAATGCTGCAAAAATGGCAACAGTTGCACTGGTACTATGCCTTGCAGTGATACTGCAAAATGTGTTGGGGTTAACCCTTGGCTATTATTCTTCAAAATCCGTGGGAATGTCTTCAAAAAAATCACGGGCGATTACATTTGAAATTGGGATGGAGAATTCAGGTCTTGCCGTTGCTCTTGCCTTAGCTCATCTTGATCCAATGGCAGCTTTGCCTGCCGCTGTTGGTGCGGTTTGGCAATATATTAGCGGCAGCGTACTGGCCAGTTATTGGTCAAATCGACCACCAGAAGAAGAAAAGGATATCGCCAAGGAAGTTGTGCTGGTAGAATAAAGAAGATTATTCTAAATGATAGGAAGGGATATACCATGGAAAAGAAGATTTCATTAAAGTATGGTAATGAAGAAATGACATTGCATATTGCAGAAGAAAATATTCTGCAAGTAATTGAAAGTAATCCAGTTATTTTTGATAAAGCGGAAATTGAAATCATACAAACAGCACTGGAAAATCCCATTGGCAGTGAGCGGCTTGCTAATCTAGTACGAGAGGGAGAACGGGTTTGCATTGTTATCCCCGATATTACCCGAGCCTGGCAGAGAACAGACTTATATTTGCCATTGGTAGTTGAGGAACTAAATCGGGGTGGAATAAGAGATGAAGATATTCTTTTTATCTGCGCACTGGGGACTCACCGCCCACAAACAGCAGAAGAGCATAGACTATTGCTTGGGCCAAAATTGGCTGATCGGTTTCAGGTCATTGATCACGATTGCCTGGACCAGGAGAATCTGATCGATTGTGGTACGACTTCTTTTGGCACACCTGTACGGCTCAATAAGAAGGCAATGGAATGTGATCACCTTGTTTTGACAGGCGGTATTGTTTATCATTTCCTGGCTGGGTGGTCCGGTGGCAAGAAATATGTATTACCTGGTATTTCCTCCTATGAAACAGTTATGAAAAATCATGCCTTGTCACTCAATCCAACCAGAGGTTTAGGACCTCACCCGGATGTACGTTCCGGCAATGATGATACCAACCTGATTCATCTGGATATGCTGGAAGCGGCCAGCCTTGCAAAACCGACATTTCTTTTCAATGTCGTAACTGCAGAGGGAAGAATTGCAGGCGCTGTAGCAGGACATTTCAAAGATGCCCATGACAAAGGACGGGAGTTAGTAGACGCAATTGATGGTGTGACGATTCAGGAAAAAGCAGACTTAGTTATCGCTTCGGCAGGCGGCAGTCCGAAAGACGTCAATCTCTATCAATCCATTAAAACACTGATTAATGCACGCGAGGCGACAAAACCGGGCGGAACGATGATTATTCTGACCGAAAGCCCCGAAGGACTTGGCGGTAATGCAGACGTACAGGAAATGATTTTAGGTTATGACACCGTTTTGGAGCGGGAAGATGCCTTGAGAGCTGATTATAGCATTTCAAAATATGTTGGCTACTATTTCTGCGAGTCGGCAAACAAATTTGATCTGCTATTAGTTTCGTCCTTAGATTCTAATCTTTTGAAGAAAGCGAACATTACGATTGTTAAAACCCTGGATGAAGCTCTAGAACTGGTTTATGCAAAACATGGGAAAAACTTGAAAACTCATATCATGCCTCACGGAGCAAACACGTTGCCCAGACTTGCCTAATCCTTACATTAACTATTGTGACCCATATAAAAGGTAGACGACTCTCTTGTGGATAAACCTGTTAATAACATGTGAATGCCTGTTGATAACTTTCATTGCGTTTATCCCGCGTTATAAACAGTTCATTTAGATTTTTATGAGATTAAAAGTAAAGGGTGAATATAAAAAATAAGCCATGCATAGGATGTTTCTTCCTAAGCATAGCTTCAAGATCTATTGTTATACATCAATACATTCATTTAATCATGGAATCCTGTTTTCTGCATGATTTCGCCCTGTCGTTTTAATTCTTCAATAATGAATGCACCTATTTTCTTTAATATCGTCATGATTATCCACTCCTATAATTTTTACCAGTTATTGTTCTTGATGTAAATATATATTAATGAATAATCATTGTCAATTAAAAAGTTTATTCTATTAAAAAACGCAATTGTGTAAATTATAAATATTAACTATTGCTGGAATTGTTTGTAAATACTGAAATCGTCTCACCCGAAGGTAAGACGATTCAATTTCTTCATCCCCTTTAAAACACAATTGGAAAGTCTTTCTTTAGTCGCTTTACCTTTAATTCATCGACAGCAGTATATTTTTCTTCGGCTACTTCTCGAATCTTTTCCTCGATCACCAATTGAAAAAGAGCAGATTCTACATCTTCATGGTCACTTCCCAATACTGAGTTTATTTCTTCTGCTGTCATTTCGCCGTAGTCATATAATAAACATAGGATATCAGCTTGTAGAAATTCTAGATACTCCATAAAATCTCTCCTGCTCAATTATTTATTATTTAGTATATCCCAATTCATCTATCAATAAATATGTCTTAAAATACGGAATGAGAAACGCCTCAAAATGTATTTCAAATCTAACAACTCCTTAAGCAATTAGGCCTAAGGAGTTATTATTTTTACACACTCTCCCTTACGAATTTATAATGGAACCAATTGACTTATTTCATTTATATTGATTGCAATCAGTTTTTCCCACGACATACGGTCCAACAGCAATTGTTAATTGGATAAACAGAAATTGCAGGCCAGGTCCATTAGAATCATTACAATGACGCATCTCTAAAGAGTTCCTACGTATACTACACCTGAGTTCGTAATAACCGACACGATGGCCCCCAAAGGAAATGTAAATGAATCAATATTAGACATTGATTTCTTCTCCTTCCTTTCTGCTGAATATAACTATCCGCATATTATTTTATGCATGATCACCATTAAAGGTTACATAGCGTGTTAATTTCTTTATCAGAAAATAAAAAACCATCGGTATGACGCCCAATCAGCTTCGACAACGATTCCCCTCATAATAAAGCATAAGATAATTTGGATAAAAAAAATAACCAGAACTGAAAAAAATCCTGGTCAGAAGAAAATATAAATATGGAAACAACGCCTTCGTTTCATTTAGAATTATAATCCTGCAATAGAGGCAATACCCAGCAGGATTATAATAATGCCTGCTATTTTATTAGTCTGAACGATGACATGCGGCGTTACTCTGCTGCGAAAAAGACATACGATACTGGTGAGAGCACACCACCAAAGCGCTGAACCAATAAAGACTCCTAAAGTGGCTAGTAATGTAGTCGACAGATCAGTTACAAGCATGGCAATGCCAAAGGATGAAAAAACGGCAATAAAGGTAAATATGGTAACAGGATTGGTTAGTGTTAAAAAAAATACTCCGGCACAAAGGCTGTAAAGACTATGCTTGGAATTCTTTCTGCCAGATTCACTATCTGGTTGAGCAAGAAAGGTTGCAATACCAAGCAAAATAATGAATACTCCGCCTCCCCAGCGAAAGACAGTGTCATATTGAGAAATAAAAGCAGTAAGTATGCTCAATCCTGCTGCTGCGGCGGCGCCATATAAGGCATCAGCCAGCGCTGCTCCCATCCCTACCATAAGACCGGATATGCGTCCTTCACTCAAGGTATATCGTATACAAATTAGATTGACGGGTCCGATGGGAGCAGCAAGAAGAAACCCACTAACAATACATTTAATCAGAAGAATATCATTCATCGGGCAGTCTCCTATAAAAGAATCTAGTAACAGTGTCCGCAAAAATCCTAACTGATATACTTTGCCTTTTACTATGCATAAGGGCTATTTGTTCGGACATAATGAAAAAGAATTATAAAATAATCTACTGACAAGGTTATAGGAGAAGAATTATGATTGCAGAAGTGATCGATAGAACGCTGCGGCGCTTTGAAGAACGTAATTGTCATCCGGTGGTTGTCAAAAAAGCTGGCACTGTTTTTCGTGGCATGATGGAATATGGAATGAAGCCAGAATTAATTACTGCCGTTCAAGAGCGGCGGCTCCGTAACACGATACATTATGTATATGCACACTCCCCCTTTTACCAGCGAATGTTTGACAAATGCACCGTACGACCGGACGATATACGAACAGCGGCTGATTTGCACCGACTTGACTTTACCACTGCCAGCGATATCCGACAATGGCAGGACTTTCGCTGTGTCTCTGAAGAAAAATTTTCGGCTGTTTTTACGACTTCGGGTACAACAGGTGAACCCAAAAGAATGTATTACACCTATCGAGAAATACAGATGCTATCCAATCTGTATGGCGCGGCACTTCGTATTGCCCATACAGGAAGACTGGTTGCCCTAATTGCTTTGCCCATTGGACATGGGCTGTGGATTGGCGGTTCTAGTGTGCAGCGTGCTGTAGAGCGTGCAGGTGGGTTACCATTGAACGTTGGTGCTGACAATCCACAAGAAACGATTCGCTGGATGAATCGCTTTTCACCCAACGTGATTTTCTCCTCGCCTTCTTATATGACAGCCCTAACTCGCGAGGCGCAGCAATTAGGCTATCACTCTCCCATTGATAAAATCATATTGGTAGGTGAAATATTGACTTTAGCACATAAAGAATTATTTACTAGATATTGGGGTGCAGCGGTCTTTGATAGCTATGGCTCAACAGAAATTGGCGGTGCTCAAACTATTTCCCTTCCAGAATGCAGCGCCTTTCATCTTAATGATCTGCATCTTATCACAGAGATCATTGATCCGATTACTGGTAAAGCAGCTGATGAGGGTGAGCTAGTATTTACCACCATCCGCAGAGAAGGAATGCCCTTAATTCGCTATCGGTCAGGAGACAGGGCACGCTGGGCAAAATGCAGCTGCTGGCTGCCGCTGCGATCGATTAAGATTAAAGGACGTACTGACGACATGATTGTCGCCGGCGACATGAATCTTTATGGCCGAGTAATAGCAGATGCTGTAAGTGCCGTTTCCTCTACTACCGGTCGGGTATTATTAACAGTAGCCAAAGAAGGTCTCAATGACAAATTGACGATTACAGTAGAAGGCACTCCAGAGAAAGAGTTAGTGCAAGAAGCGTTACTAACAGCCTATCCAGAACTGACAGTGAATATAAAAAATGGTAATTTGCTCTTATTCATTGAAACGACGGCTGATCTTGGTTCTCAGATTAAAGATGTAAAAATCATTGACTTACGCTGACTTTTTCATAGGACTTCTCCCCAATAAAAAATAGACGTAGATTCTAAGGCTACGTCTATCTTTTTTGAAGAAAATCTGTTATTTTAAACCCCTTTCACACATCAATTCCTGACAATAGTATCATTCACGACATACTCGAAGCAGTTTTTGCATCCCTCCAGAGTTAACCAATATCTTCTTCCAACATCGTTGCTTCCAAGAAATTAATAGATCTTCGCAATTTAGTAGCAATTTCACGACTGATCAAACCATCTTCAAACATAGATTGTACTTCATTTCGCTCCACTTGAATGGCCTTAAATTGCAATTCTTTTTTTTGCTTATAAAACTGTGCTTTTTTTCTAGGATGATCAAATTGAAGACTTATTCTTTCAATTATTTTACGATAATTGGTAATAACTCTTAATGAAATATTTTTATTTTCTTCATTTATTTGATTATTGATTGCAGAAATTGCCGCTTTAGCGGTTTGAATCTTTACGGTCCTTAACTTTATAATATCCAGTTCAGGACTTTTGGATTTGTTCGAAAACCATTTTGCAAGATACCGTTTTATTACGACAACAGGGAAAAAGGACTTTGGCAGAATTCCATCTGATAAAGATGTTTCAATTACATTAATGTGCTCTTGAAAACGATACGCTACATCCAAAGTAATTTGTTGAGTATCCAGCAAGTGCTGAATTTCCTCTCGTTCAGCATTGATTCCTATCCTTAATATCTCAATCTCCATTCTGCGGGAGGTAAAACCGATTGTGTATTCATTTTCATTTGAATACGCTGACCTTATACTTTTTTCATAATCAGCAATGATCGATGCAATTGCTGCCTTGTTTTCAAAAGTTCGCTCATCTTTTAAAGCTTGAATTACTGTTCTTATGATTTTCACTCGGATCTTTCTCTCTAGGGCTTCTTGATCTTCACCAATAAAATCTAAGCTTTTATTGGTGAAGAAAGGTAACACGCAACTAGCCGTAACAAGTGTAAAAAGAATAACGCCAGCTGCCAGAAAAATAATTAAAGATCGTTCAGGAAAAGGCAGACCATCTTGTAAGAAATACGGAATGGAGAAAGCACCTGCTAGTGTAACGACACCACGAACACCAGCGAATGAAATGAGAGCCGCCGACTTTAATCGTGGTTTATCAAAATCTTCTTTTTTATTAAACATCCATTTTCCTTCCCAGAATAAATAGTTCCAGATAAATCGGAGGAATAACAAACTAAAGGATATCACTGTAATATAGCCCATAACTTGAATGTTACTAATCGTCGTATCATGAAATATTACCGCTGCCACATCCGGTATTTGTAAACCGAGAATTAAAAAAACAATCCCGTTTAAAATAAAAATAATAACAGACCAGGTACTTGCTGAAACAACTTGTAAATTCGCCATTGATGATTCTGAATGATCGCGTTCAATTGCATGAATAATGCCTCCAGCCACAACAGCTAAAATCCCAGATACCCCTATTTCCTCAGCAATCAAGTAGATTATAAAAGGAGTCAAAATCTTAATTAGCATATGTATCGTTACATCTTCCATCCCCAGGCGTCGGATGAATACGCGCAGATGTATGAAAAAAAAAGAAAGCACTACTCCACTCAAAAGTCCTCCAATGGCAATCACGAAAAAACTAATCGTTGCCTGCATTAACGAAAAAGTGCCAGTAACCATTGCAGCAATGGCAAACTTGAAAGCAACCAAGCCGGAAGCATCATTCATTAATGCTTCTCCTTCAAGAAGACGCATCAGGTCTTTCGGCAGATTAATACGTCTAGCGATCGCGCCAACCGCTACAGCATCGGTTGGGGATAAAATAGCTGCTAAAGCAAAGGCTGCCGCTAGCGGAACGCTTGGAATCATCCAATTAATAAAATATCCCATAACGAAAACGGTTACAAAAACCAATCCCAACGCCAATAATAAAATTGGCAGCCGTAAATTCCACAGTTCATCTCGTGGTATCATCTTTCCGTCATTAAATAAAAGAGGTGCAATAAACAATACGAAAAACAATTCTGGGTTCAATCGAACATGTATACCTGACGGGAGAAAGGCTAGCAGAACACCCAATGAAATTTGAATTAACGGAATAGGAATAAAAGGAATAAAACGATTTAAAATATTAGAAAGCGCAATCAATATTAAAAGAAACAATATTACCAAAAACGTTTCCATTATAAATTCACTTCCTATAAGACTTACTACATTTATAAATGTCGCTTTATTAGCATTGCCTCTTTTTTAATGTCATATCCGTCATATCCCTTTAGGTCTGTAATGGCACTTTCTGTATAGCAAAACAATAAATCTGCCACTCATTTCCCTCCGTATATTCTCCATCTTCTTTTTAAATTAAAATTCCTGCAAAAGTAAATACATTTTGCAAAACCAAAGAAGATACCTCTAATCTACCATAAGATAGATTAGAGGTATCTTCGCTTTATTGATAGTATTGTTGACATGATTTTACCAATACAGGGGTATGCACGTGAAAATCATGCTTATATCTTTTTAACAAATTCAGATTTTAATTTCATGGCTCCAAAACCTTCAATTTGACAATCAATATTATGATCGCCATCCACCAAGCGTATATTTTTTACTTTTGTACCTATTTTTAAAGCCGATGAGCTTCCTTTTACTTTTAGATCCTTAATAATTGTTACAGAATCACCATCGCTTAAGACATTTCCATTTGCATCTTTTATACTCTTTTTTTCTTCACTATTGTCTCCGTTTACAGTCCACTCATGACTGCATTCTGGACAGACTAGAAGACTTCCATCTTCATAAGTATACTCTGATTTACATTTTGGACAATTTGGTAGATCCATCATAATTTCATTTCTCCATTCATTATTGCTTGTTCATTATTACAAGAATTATTTTAATCACAGGACTCTTCTTATACGCACATATACTATCATAGTTTTCTATGATTTACAAACCTTCCTATCATTGTGGTCAACTACTTTTCTAGCACTCCTTCAGATCTTTTACCAGCTAATGTAGGATAAGCTACATTAGTAACGAATTCATTATAGAATTACATCAATCGGAGGATATTTTATTATGTATGTTTTGAGTCATAAAAGCCCGATTCCTTTATATGCTCAGCTTTATCAACAAATTCGTTCTAAAATCTTATGCCAGGAATTGCCCCCAGGGACAAAAATTCCCTCCAGCCGTAAACTCTCCCAAAATTTATGCATTAGCCGAAATACAGTGACAGCGGCTTATGACCAGCTGTATGCGGAAGGCTTTCTTACTTGTAAGCTGCGTAGAGGGTTTTATGTAGAAGACCTGGATATCACTGGACTACAACCTACTTCAAACCAAAACTCTTATAAGCCTATGAAGCAAGAAATCAATACTGAAGCGCTCCATTATGATTTTACCTACGGAAAATTGAGTCCAAATTTATTCCCCTTTCGTCAATGGCAACGCGCAACTAACGAATGCCTTCGCACTTGCCAAAATCAAATGGTTAGCTATGGACATTTCATGGGTGAACTTGGACTTAGAAGAGAAATCTTAAAATATCTTCGAGATCAACGGAATATCCAATGTACGATTGATCAGCTTATGATTGCCCCAGGCACACATCATTGCCTGATGCTTGCAGGTCAGCTTCTCAAAGCTTCAACTTCCACAATTGCCACAGAAGATCCAGGATTTATTGGAGCGCATCTTGCCTTTACCAATCAAAACTTTCATATACAACCTATCCCATTAGATCACCACGGTCTTACTCTAAAAGCCTTGCACGCCTCTACTGCAAAAGCTGTATATGTAACTCCCTCTCACCAATTCCCAACTGGACGCATCATGCCGATTACAAGACGCCTCCGTCTTATTGAATGGGCTAATGAACAAAACGCTTATATTATAGAAGATGATTATAGCTCCCATCTTCGCTATGATATAAAACCGATTCAGCCGATGCAAGCTTTAGCACCTGAAAGGGTTATTTACATCAGCAGCTTTTCAAAAATACTATCTCCTGCCATCCGCGTAGCATATATGGTGCTTCCGGAGAAATTAGCACAAAAAGCCCAGAAACTTGCTGAAAATTCCCCTTCTCCCGTACCTTTTCTCATTCAAAAACCTCTTGAGCGCTTCCTCCAACAGGGGCATTGGGAAAGTCATCTACGAAAAGCCACTCAATACTTTAAGAAAAAACATGATACCCTCTTACAAGCTCTAAATCAAGAATTTGGTGATACTCTCTCTATTTCAGGCAAAAATGCAGGCCTTCATCTTCTATTAGAAATAAAGTGGCGGATGACAGCAGAGGAGTTAGTCTCACGCGCCTACAAAGCAGGGGTAAAAATACAATCTCCAGATAAACTCTGGATAGAGTCTAAAAGCAGTCCTAAAACTACGATTCTTTTAGGTTTTGGAGGGATCGAACTTAAAGATATCCCTCCAGCCGTTCACCTTTTGCGAAAGGCATGGATTGACTGATCATCTGCTTTTAATACAAAAATCCCATCTAGGATGGCAGCAGAGCTTTTCACTCCGCCCCCACCATAGAAGGGATTGTTGGTATTGCACGCAGCTATTTCGATATAATTTTCCCATTATCTTTGTAAGCAGTACTCTCATACTCCATAATATCAGTGGCATGTAAAGCAACTTTTTTACCAAATATCTTTAGCACAATGTGTAATGCCGCATCGATTCCAGCAGAGATTCCCGCAGAAGTAATGATCTTACCAGTATCAACATAGCGTATCTTCTTAACAACATTAACAGTAGAATCAATTTCAGCCAATCTTTCATAAAATAAATGATGAGTGGTAACCGATAAGCCTGCAAGCAAACCTGCTTTGGCAAGCAGCATCGCCCCATTGCAGACAGAGAATGTGATTTCGGTACGCTGATTTTGTTCCTTAATCCATCTTGAAATCGTACCGTTGGAGACAAGCTCCGGTTTAACATTACCTCCGGGTACTACTAGAACATCTGACTGAGGGCAATTAGAAAAGTCGTAATCTGCCTTTACAACCAATCCATTACTAGTACGAACATCTCCTTTTTGCTCTCCCACTGTGAAAACATCAAAATACTGGCGAGGCGCATTTATATTTGCAGCCGTAAATACTTCATATGGTCCAGCGAAGTCCATGACTTCCACACCTTCAAATAAGAAAATACCGATTCTTTTCGTTTGTTCCATTGTAGCCTCCTGGCAGTTTTATTAGCTAATGCATCGCTACTCCCATTACAACATACAAGCCTATTGTTTAAAAGGACCAGATTGCATTTTCTTAATACAGCCAGTTTTTGATTTTGTCATTGCCAGCGCCTCTCCGTACAGGCAGGGAGATTGCTTCGCTGGCGCTCGCAATGACAGAGAGATACAAGTAAAGAACACGGTTGAAACGCGAAGGTGCAAAGACGCTGGCGCGTACACGAAGAACACAAAGGGGGAAAATAAATAGTTTTCTGTGTTCTTTGCGGATCTCTGTGTTCTCTGCGTTTTTTATTTGTTAAATCTTTTTCTATACCCGCATTTTCTGCACAGTTCTTCCACCACATGAGTATTGCAAAAACCAAGCCTTATATTTTCTGCTCTTTTTGCGTGTATAATATCAGAAAATTGTTTTTCATGAATATTACCTAAGTTAATGATCCCTTCCCCATCAAGACAGCAGGGTACTACTGTGCCATCGACTAAAATAGCAACTTGATTCCTTAAACCAAAGCAAGAGCCTGGTGTGAAATCCTCTTCCTCGTTTAAATCAGGCCATTTAAACTCATAATCCTGATTGAGATATACTCGATCTCTTAATTTTAACGCTTTGGCTTCAGACAAATTTCCCTGTATTTTATAAGGCAGTTTAAAATTCTCTTCAATTTTATCAAGGATCTCTACATTTCTTTTTCTTTGATCCGCTGTCAGCAACGCTTCATCTAAGTTCCATAATCGTAAGGATATAATTATCTTCGATTCTGCTGCTGCCTTGTTAGAAAAATTTAAAATGTTATCAATATACTCATCCTTCGATATGGACTTCTGATTTCCATCAAAACTATGAAGTGAAAAATTGATTTGTCTCACTGCAGGTTTTTGAATTAACGTCTCTGCTGCGGCAGCGATTAAAGTACCGTTTGTTGTAATGTTTACTTTAAACCCCTTTTCGTGACTTATATCCAGAAGACGCCCTAATTTAGGATGCAATAAAGGCTCCCCCATTACATGTAAGTAGATATAATCTGCAAAAGGTTTAATCTGATCCAGAATTTCTTTAAATGCAGCTTCTGACATACATTCAGATTTCCTTTTGGTTTCAGGACAAAAATCACATGTTAGGTTGCAAATATTTGTTATTTCTAAATATATTTTTTTATATTTTTTCATAAGTTGTAAGCTCCAATTCTTTCTCAATGCAATCCAAGTAAATTACTAGCGCCGTTAGATTATGACTAGTGTATCCTATTCACTATACTATAGTAAAGCTGAGTCTGTCATTTGATTTCTCCTGCAGCCTGTGGCACAGCAAGCCGATCAGCCTGACGCATAATGTGTCAGGCTGATCGGCTTGTGTGCATCTAACTATTGATTTGATTTCATTTGAAAGGTTTTAGGTTATTTGCAATTATTCCGTTACCATATAGGGATAATTGACTACGGTGCGGGGAACCAGTGTCTCCTTAATTGCACGCTGGCTCATCCAGCGATATAGGTTAATGGCACTGCCTGCTTTATCATTTGTTCCTGATCCTCTGCTGCCGCCAAATGGCTGCTGACCAACCACCGCACCCGTCGGTTTGTCATTGATATAAAAGTTTCCTGCTGCATGATCCAATGCCTTTGCCATCTTGATGATTGCTGCTCTGTCCTGTGCAAATACAGCACCTGTCAATCCATAAGGCGTTGCAGTATCGCAGTCTTTTAAGGCTTCGTCCAGTTTATCATTGGGATATACATAGATGGTTATAATCGGCCCAAAGATTTCTTCTACCATGGTCTTGAATGTAGGCGTCTTTGCTAGTATCACAGTAGGCTCTACAAAATATCCTACACTATCATCACTTCCGCCGCCAATAATGATTTCGGCATCTTTAGATTCCTTTGCATAGCTCAGGTAGCTCTGACTATTTTTAAATGATTTTTGGTCAATTACAGCATTCATCAGGTTGGTGAAATCACAAACATCACCCATCTTAATCTTCCCAATTTCCTCTTCAAGACGTCCTTTTAATTCGTTCCAAAGACTTTCGGGAATATAAGCACGAGATGCTGCTGAGCATTTTTGCCCTTGGTATTCAAAAGCTCCTAAAACTATGGCGCATGTAAGAGCTTCAACATCTGCGGATTCATGAGCAAAGATAAAATCTTTTCCTCCTGTCTCACCTACAAGACGAGGGTACGTGACATATTTATTAAGGTTTTCACCAACTTGCTTCCAAATCCCGTTAAATACATTTGTAGAACCGGTAAAGTGGACGCCCGCCATCTTTGGATGACTAATAACGACGTTGCCAAAGTCAACCCCTCTAGATGGTACAAAGTTGATAACACCTGCAGGTAAACCTGCTTCCATAAGAATTTGCATAATGTAATAGTTAGATAACACCGCCGTAGAGGATGGCTTCCATAAGACTGTATTGCCAACCATAGCTGGAGCTGTAGAAAGATTTCCACCGATAGAGGTGAAATTGAAAGGAGTGATTGCTGCCACAAATCCATCCAATGCACGATATTCTACACGATTCCATACTCCATCTGTACTGTTAGGCTGTTGTTTATAAATTTCCTGTATATAGTAGGGATTAAAGCGAAGAAAATCCGCCAATTCGCAGATAATATCAATTTCTGACTGATAAGCATTTTTACTTTGTACAAGCATGCAAGAGGCTGCTACCTTCGCTCTATATTTTCCTGTCAATAAATCCGCTGCTTTTAAGAAAATCGTAGCGCGATGCTCCCAAGGCATGTTTTCCCATTCTTCTTTTGCTGCCTCAGCGGCTTCAACTGCCATGAGCAGCTCTTTTTCACTTGCAATACAATATACACCAAGCTCTTTTTTATGGTCATGAGGGCAAATCATTTTTTCTTTATTTTCGGAACGAACTTCTTTTCCACCAATAATCATAGGTATTTCAATCGGATTTGCTAATTGTCTTTGGAGCTCCATCTGTAAAGCTTCCTTTTCAAGAGATCCCGGCATATAAGCTTTTACAGGCTCATTTTTGGGGAGGGGAATTTGGAAATAAGCATTATTCATTTTAATATTCCTCCTTGGCTATTTTAATCATTAAGTTTTGCTATTAATTAAAAAGTATGTACCTCATAATTATTTATCTAAATCTTACTTCAAAAATAGCGCTAGGTATATTCAGAATATCTTATAGATTGCATTAGTATTTTCAATACTTACCACTATGATGATCTCTCTTGTATCATGCCAATCATTTCTTTAATCAAATCCCTTGCTAATAATGCATTCATTAGGTGATCTTGAGCATGCACTACTAACAAGTTCATTTCTTGCTTTTCACCTTTTGCTTCCGTTTGCAATAGATTCGTTTGCAAGGTGTGCGCTTTTTGTAATTCTTTAGTTGACTCTTTGAGGCATTCAAAAGCCTCTTTATGTTTTCCGATTCGCGCAAAGTTTAGAGCCTCGAAACAATAGCTGCGTGCATTTCCTGCATGTAAGATAAGAGTGAAAGCAACATGTTCCATTTCCACGCTACACCTCCCATATCTAGTTATACCGAGAATACAATTAAGAATATCATACTTGTTTACTCAGAAAAATGAACTTCACTATCCTTATTTCGCGGCATTCCCATATGTACTTTATACCAAGCTGCGTACATGGTCGGCAATACTAACAGCGTTAATATGGTAGCAACAAATAATCCAGCAGCAATCGCCACTGCCATTGGTCCCCAAAATACGCTGGAGAACAGGGGAATCATTGCTAAGATTGCTGCTGCTGCCGTCAATAAGATAGGGCGGCAACGAATGACTGTCGCATCAATAACTGCATCCCACATGGATTCTCCATTTGAAACCAGATTATTTTCTTTAAATCAGCACCGCGCTAAATTCTACTTGGGTTTAGGATCCAAAGGACTTTTGCCTGGCATAAACCTTCGCTCGTTTTCCTGTACTTTGGGGCTGGGTTTAGCTCGGTCAACCTGAGGCTTATCGCCTATTTTTCCTTTTTCATTGATGAGATCATCTCCTATATCGTCGAAGAGATTGGTCATAATTTCATCAGGGTTATCTCCTTTGCTCATATCCTTACCAGCATCAGATGTAGG
>ENA-OFCE01001110-OFCE01001110.1-metagenomes-genome-assembly--contig:-NODE-1110-length-14734-cov-3.795831_pt1 | contig 14734 bp, 12 predicted proteins | sample MGYA00153388_OFCE01 | MGnify analysis MGYA00153388
GCGCAGCCCTGGAAACGCTGGTGCCGGTGGATGTGCTGGGCCTGGGCGAGGGCAAACAGCGCTACGCCTTCTTCACCAATGCTGCTGGCGGCTTGCTGGACGATTTGATGATTACGCGCCCGGCTGCGGGCAGCGCGTTCGGTGACTTGTTGCTCATCGTCAACGCCGGCTGCAAGGACGCCGACACGCGCCACCTGCAAACGCACATCGGCCACCGCTGCCAAGTGGTGACCATGCCCGACCGCGCGCTGCTGGCGCTGCAGGGCCCGCAGGCCGTGACGGCGCTGTCGCGCCTGAACGTCGGCGTGGCCGAACTGGTGTTCATGTCCGGCGCCGAGTTCGAACTGGCGGGCGCGCATTGCTTCGTCACCCGCTCGGGTTACACGGGTGAAGACGGCTTCGAGATCAGCGTGCCGGCCGCGCATGCCATCACGCTGGCCCAGGCCTTGCTGGCGCAGCCCGAAGTGGCGCCCGCCGGCCTGGGCGCACGCGACACGCTGCGCCTGGAGGCCGGCTTGTGCCTGTATGGCCACGACATCGACGAGACGACGGGTCCGGTGGAAGCCGGCCTGACCTGGGCCATCCAGAAAGTCCGCCGCCCCGGGGGCGCACGCGAAGGCGGCTACCCCGGTGCGGCCGTCATCGAACGCCACCTGGGCGGCGCGGCGCCGTGCAAGCGCGTCGGTTTGATCGGGCTGGAGCGCGTGCCCGTGCGTGAAGGCTCGGTCATCGTCGACCGCCACGGCCGCAAGCTGGGCACCGTCACCAGCGGCACGCTGTCACCCACCGTGAATCAGCCCATCGCCATGGCCTACCTGCCGATGGATCACGCCCTGCCGCAGCACGAGGTGTACGCCGAGGTGCGCGGCAAACGCCAGCCGATGCGCGTCAGCCCGATGCCGTTTGCGCCGCACCGCTACCACCGCGGCTGACCGCTCGCGCACCGTCCAATGTCGGCTGAAAGCGCCACCCCGGCGACCGGTCGACCAGCCACCCGTATCCCGTCACCCCACTCAGGAGTTCGCATGACCACGATGTACACCCCCGACCACGAATGGATCACCGTCGACGATCGCGCTGCGGCGGTGGTCGGCATCACCGTGCACGCGCAAGATGCGCTGGGCGATGTGGTGTTCGTCGATCTGCCGGCCGTCGGTTCCACGTTCAAGAAGGGCGACGTCGCCGGTGTGGTCGAGTCCGTCAAGGCCGCGGCCGACCTCTACATGCCCGTCAGCGGCGAAGTCGTCGAGGTCAACGAGACGCTGCGCGCCGATCCGTCGCTGGCCAACAGCGCACCGCTCGATGCCGGCTGGTTTTTCAAGGTCCGGATCAGCGAACCGGCCGAACTGGCGCAGCTGATGGACTCGGCGGCCTACGATGAGCTGGTCAAGAGCGCCTGACCCGGCCCTGCGCCCGATTGCGCACTCACCACCCTGCCCCGACCCCACGCCGCTGGAAGCACTGCCATGTTGATGTCTGCCCACAAGCCCTTGCGCGAGCTTGAAAACGCCACCGAATTCGTGGCCCGCCACATCGGCATCCGCGACGACGACGAACAGCACATGCTGACCGTCATCGGCGCAGCGTCGCGTCGCGCCCTGATAGACGCCGTGGTGCCGCGCGCCATCGCGCTGGGCCACCCAATGACACTGCCGGAGCCGTTGGGCGAGGCGCTGGCGCTGGCGGAACTGAAGGCGATGGCGGGCCGCAACCGCGTGCTCAAGAGCTTCATCGGCCAGGGCTACCACGGCACCCACACGCCCGGCGTCATCCTGCGCAATATCCTCGAAAACCCGGCCTGGTACACCGCCTACACGCCCTACCAGGCCGAGATCTCGCAAGGCCGCATGGAAGCGCTGATGAACTTCCAGACGATGGTCTGCGACTTGAGCGGCATGGCCATCGCCGGCGCCTCGATGCTCGACGAAGCGACCGCGGCGGCCGAGGCGATGACGCTGGCGATGCGGGTCGGCAAGTCGACCTCGAACGTGTTCTATGTGGCCGACGACGTGTTGCCGCAAACGCTCGAGGTGGTGCACACGCGCGCCCGCCCGCTCGGCATCGAAGTGCGCACTGGCGCCGCCGCGGACGCCGGGGCCGTCGACGCCTTCGCGGTGCTGCTGCAATACCCTGGCGTGAACGGCGTGGTGCATGCGCTGCAGCCGGTGATCGATGCCGTGCACGCGCGCGGCGGCCTGGCCATCGTGGCGGCCGACCTGCTGGCGCTGACGCTGCTGAAGTCGCCCGGCGAGATGGGCGCCGACATCGTGGTCGGCAACACGCAGCGCTTCGGCATGCCGATGGGCAACGGCGGCCCGCACGCGGCCTTCCTGGCCACGCGCGACGAGTTCAAGCGCTCGATGCCGGGCCGGCTGGTCGGCGTCAGCATCGACGCGCACGGCGCGCCGGCCTATCGATTGGCGTTGCAGACGCGCGAGCAGCACATCCGCCGAGAAAAGGCCACCAGCAACATCTGCACGGCGCAGGTGCTGCCCGCCGTCGTGGCCAGCATGTACGCCGTGTACCACGGCCCACGCGGCTTGCAACGCATCGCCCGCCGCGTCGCCAGCTACACGGCGGTGCTGGCCGCGGGGTTGAAGCAGTTGGGCGTCACGCTGCTGCAAGACAGCGGCTTCGACACGCTGCACATCCAGAGCGGTGGGGCCACCGAATCGTTGCTGCAGGCAGCGCGCGCGCAAGGCTGTAACCTGCGCCGCGCCAGCGCCACCACGCTGGGCATCACGTTGGACGAGACCACCACGCGCGACGACCTGGCGCTGCTGTGGCGGCTGTTCGCCGGCGAGCGGGCGCTGCCCGAAGTGGCGGCGTTCGACAGCGGCATCGCCCCGCTGATCCCGGCGGCGCTGGTGCGCAGCAGCGAGTTCCTGACGCACCCGGTGTTCAACAGCCACCACAGCGAGACCGAGATGCTGCGCTACATCCGCAGGCTGTCCGACAAAGACCTGGCACTGGACCGCACGATGATCCCGCTCGGCTCGTGCACGATGAAGCTCAACGCCACCAGCGAGATGATTCCGATCACCTGGCCCGAGTTCGCCCACATCCATCCGTTCGCGCCGCTCGATCAGCTGGCGGGCTACGAGATGCTGCGCGTGCAGCTCGAGGCCTGGCTGTGCCAGGCCACCGGCTACCGCGGCATCAGCCTGCAGCCGAACGCCGGCTCGCAAGGTGAATACGCAGGCCTGCTGGTGATCCGTGCCTTCCACGAAGCGCACGGTGAAGGCCAGCGCAACATCTGCCTGATCCCCGAGTCGGCCCACGGCACCAACCCGGCCAGCGCACAAATGGCCGGCATGCAGGTCGTCGTGACAAAGTGCGATGCGCTCGGCAACGTCGACATGGACGACCTGCGGGCCAAGTGCGAACAGCACCGCGGGCGGCTGGCCGCGATGATGATCACCTACCCTTCCACCTACGGCGTGTTCGACCCGCACGTGAAGGCGCTGTGCGAGTTGATCCACGTTCACGGCGGGCGCGTCTACGTGGACGGCGCCAACATGAATGCGCTGGTCGGCGTGGCCGCGCCGGGCGAATTCGGCGGCGACGTCAGCCACCTGAATCTGCACAAGACCTTCTGCATTCCGCATGGCGGCGGTGGGCCCGGCGTCGGCCCGGTGTGCGTGGTCGAAGACCTCGTGCCTTACCTGCCCACCCACCGGTCGTCCGGCCTCGGCGCCGAACGCGACGCGCACGCCGTCGGCGCCATCAGCGCCGCACCGCTGGGCAATGCCGCGGTGTTGCCGATCAGCTGGATGTACATGCGCATGATGGGCGCCGAGGGCCTGCAGGCCGCCACCGAGACCGCAATCCTGTCGGCCAACTACATCGCCGCGCGCTTGACCGGTCACTACGAGGTGCGCTACAGCGGGCAGGTGCCGGGTATCCGGGGCGGCGGCGTCGCCCACGAGTGCATCCTCGACCTGCGACCGCTGAAAGAATCGACCGGCGGCGCGCTAGGCATCAGCGCCGAAGACGTGGCCAAACGCCTGATCGACTACGGCTTTCACGCGCCCACGCTCAGCTTTCCAGTCGCCGGCACGTTGATGGTCGAGCCGACCGAGAGCGAATCGCTGGCCGAACTCGACCGCTTCTGCGACGCCATGATCGCCATCCGCAGGGAGATCGCGCAGGTTGAATCAGGCGCCTGGCCGCGCGAGCGCAACGTCCTGAAGAACGCCCCGCACACGGCCGCCGCGCTGCTCGCCGTCGATTGGCCGCACGGCTACACCCGCGAGCAGGCGGCTTACCCGCTGGCCAGCCTGCGACGCGCCAAATACTGGTCGCCGGTGGGGCGGGTCGACAACGTCTGGGGCGACCGCCACCTCATGTGCACCTGCCCGCCGCTGTCCGACTATGCATAGCGATCAGCCGACGCGGCGCGGGTCGGGCAGGATCTGACGACGGCGGTGTCGGTCTTCAACCTGTTCAAGATCGGCATCGGCCCCCTGAGCTCGCGCACGGTCGGTCCAACGTGCGCCGCGCCTGTTCGCGCTGCGCCTGCAGCACGAGGGACGGCTCGATGCGGACGCGGCGCATCTGCGCGACACCTTCCGGCTCGCTGGGCGCCACCGGCAAGGGCCACGGCAACGACAAAGCAGTGAAGCCGGGCCTGCGCGGCTTCGAGCGGCACGAGGTCGAGATCGATGCCGTTGCGGGTGAGCTTGCAGTGATCCGCAGCACGCGGCGGCTCAGCCTGCTCGGCCCGCTCGGCCCGCTCGGAGTTCGCGACATTGCATTCGCCGAGAAGTCCGAACTGCAGTTCTACCGCCGCGAACCCTTGCCGTTCCACGCCAACGGCATGCGATTCAGCGGCGTCGATTCGGACAGCGCCGAGTTGCTGATGGGCTGCCATTAATCGGTCGGCGCCGCCCGGTGATCCGCTGCAGATGCTCGCGGGTCAACCTTTACGCGTTGGCCGTCAACAATGAAACCGCCGCCGGCGGCCGTGTCGTCACCACGCCCACCAACGGCGCCGCCGGCATCGTGCCGGCCGTGCTGCACTGCCACACGCGTTTCGTGCCGGACGCGGGCCTGACGGGCGTGATCGACTTCTTTTTCACCGCCGCGGCACGCGGCCTGCTCTGCAAGAAAAACGCCAGCATCTCCGGCGCCGAGGTCCGCTGCCAGGTCGAGGTCGGCGTGGCCTGCAGCATGGCCGCCGGCGCGCGGTGTGCGGTGATGGGCGGCAAGCGGGAGCAAGTCGAAAACGCCGCCGAGATCGGCATGGAAGATCACCTCGCCCTGACCCGCGATTTGGTCGGCAGATGGATGCAGATTCCGTGCATCGAACGCCATGCGATCGCCTCGGTCGAGGCGATCAACGCCGCCCGCATGACGCTGCGCGGCGACAGTACGCATCACGTGAGTCTCGATCAGGCCATCAAGACGATGCGCGAGACGGCGCCGACATGATGATCAAACACATCGAAACCGCGCGCCGCGGTCTGGCCGTCAACATCATCGAGCGTTGACCGACCCGCCCGGGGAATGCCGCACGTGATCGTCGCCACATGTCATTGCCGCCGCGTGGCATTGCGGCCCTCGCGACGACGCCGGAACGCCACGAGCGCGTTCCCCACCGTGTCGTGACGGTCATTGCACCTGGCGTGCGAGTGCGCGGTATGGCGGCCGCGGCGCGTCGTTTGCGTGTCCGAACACCGCAGGCCGCCCCGTGGCGACCCCGACGCCACCGCACACTGGCCCGTAAACTGGGTGCCCTGCGTGGTAGTCGAAGGACCGCTGTGATGCTCGAAGGATTGGAAGCTGCGGCGCTGCGCGTCGTGCCCGACGTCGCGCACTGGGCCGTGCGCGGCGTGGTGGAGCGGTCGGAACAACTGGTGGTCCGGCAGGGCGTGGCGCAGGCGCCGCGACGCGGCCGCGATGCGGGCGTGATGGTCACGGTGGCAGACCGTGGCGGCCTCGGTTATGCCGCCAGCAGCGACGGCAGTGAAGCCGGCCTGGCGGCGGCTTTTGCACAGGCCCGTGGGCTCGCGCATGCCAGCGCCTCGACGATGCTTTTCGATCCCGCGCTGTTGTTTGGACGGCCGGCCCGCGGCTCTTACGCAAGCCGGGTCGAGCGGCCATCGTCGGCAAGCGGCCTGCGCGCCAAGCTGGCTTTGCTGGCCGACGCCAACGCCGCGCTGCGGCTCGACTCCGACATCGTCGACTCGACCGCCAGCCTGTGGAGCGTCGACACGCAACAGCTGTTCTTCACCAGCGGTGGCGCTCGCACCGAGCAGGTGTGGAGCTTTGTCACGCCGCAGCTGCAGGCCACTGCGCGGGTCCACGGCGTGACGCAGACGCGCTCATCGGCCGGCCAGTACAACGGCTTTTGCCAGCAGGGCGGGCTCGAGGTGCTGGACCGCGCCGAGTTCCACGCCGACGCGCCGCGCGTGGCGCGGGAAGCGCTGGCGCTGGCACGTGCCGGCCAATGCCCGAGCGGCCCGATGGACCTGATCCTGATGCCCGATCAGATGATGTTGCAGATCCACGAGTCGATCGGCCACCCGCTCGAACTCGACCGCATCCTGGGCGACGAACGAAACTTCGCCGGCACCAGTTTCGTCACGCTCGACATGTTCGGCCAATACGCCTACGGCAGCGAACTGCTCAACGTGACCTGCGACCCGACGCGCGTCGAGCAGTTCGCCAGCAGCGCATTCGACGACGAAGGCACGCCGGCGCGGCGCGAATTCATCATCGAGCGCGGCCGCCTGATCAGGCCGCTCGGCAGCGCCTTGTCGGCCGCGCGCGCGGGCAGCCGTGGTGCCGAACTCGGCAGCGTCGCCGCGGCGCGCGCCTGCAGCTGGAACCGCGCACCGATCGACCGCATGAGCAATCTCAACGTCGAGCCCGGCGAATCGACGCTGCAGCAGCTGATCGACAGCGTCGAGCACGGCGTGCTGATGCAGACCAACCTGAGCTGGAGCATCGACGACTCGCGCAACAAATTTCAGTTCGGCTGCGAATACGGCCGCGTGATCCGCCACGGGCAACTGGCCGAAGTGGTGCGCAACCCGAACTACCGCGGCATCAGCGCCACCTTCTGGCGCTCGCTGGCGATGGTCGGCGACGCCAGCACGCTCGAGGTGATGGGCACGCCGTTTTGCGGCAAGGGTGAGCCTTCGCAGGTGATCCGGGTCGGCCACGCCGCGCCGGCCTGCAAGTTCACCGACGTTGCGGTGTTCGGGGGTGCGGCATGACGACACCAGCGGCGTCGCCGCTGATCACGCGCAGCTATTTCGAGATGCTGGCCGAGGAGATTTGTCGGCCTACAGCGGGCGTCGACCGGGTGACGCTGTACCTGCGCTCCGAGGTGTCGCATTTCATCCGCTTCAACCAGGCCGCCGTGCGGCAGGCCACCCACGTGACGCAGGGCAGCGCGACGCTCGGGTTGGTGCGCGGCCGCCGGCGCATCGAATCCGGCCTCTCGCTGACTGGCATGCCGGCGCTCGACCGGGCGGCGCTGCAGGCCGAGTCGGAGCTGCTGGCGGCCCAGCTCGACGAGGTCAGCGACGACCCCTGGCTGCTGCTGCCCGACGAGATCGAGTCCAGCCTGCGCATCGAACGCGGCGTGTTGCCCACTGCCGCGCAGGTGATCACGGCGGTGGCCGAGGCCGCGCGCGGGCTCGACTTCGTCGGTTTCTATGCCGGCGGCCCGGTCGTCCGCGCTTTCGCCGACAGCCGCGGCCAGCGCCACTGGCACGAGGTTGACAGCTTTCACTTCGACTGGTGCCTGGTGCACGCCGGCGACAAGGCGCTCAAGCGCTCGTACGCGGGCAATCACTGGCACGACGCCGAATTCATGCGGCGCGTGGCGGTGGATGCCGGCCGGCTGCCGCTGCTGGCGCGGCCGTCGCGCAAATTGACTCCCGGCGCTTACCGGGCCTGCTTCAGCCCGGCCGCGATGTCCGAGTTGCTGGGTGCGCTGAGCTGGAGCGGCTTCAGCGCCAAGTCACGCCGCACCGGAAGCTCCAGCCTGATGCGGCTGCAGGACGGTCACGAGCGTCTGCATGGATCGGTCACGCTGGCCGAACACACCGCGCACGGCCTGGCGCCGGGCTTTACCACGGAGGGTCGCACCAAGCCGGGCCGGATCGCGCTGATCGAAGCCGGCGTCGCGGCGCACACGCTGAATTCACCGCGCTCGGCGGTCGAGTACGGCCTGGCATCGAACGGTGCCACGTCGATGGAATCGCCCGAGTCGCTCGAGCTGTCCCCGGGCGGCTTGGTGCACGCCGACGCGCTGGCGGCGCTGGACACCGGCCTGTATGTGAGCAACCTCTGGTACCTGAACTACTCGGACCGGCCAGCCTGCCACATGACCGGCATGACGCGGTACGCCTGCTTCTGGGTCGAGGGCGGCGAGTTGGTGGCGCCGCTCGACGTGATGCGCTTCGACGATTCGTTCCTGCGCATGTTCGGCGATGGCTTGGTGGCGCTGACCGACCGCGCCGAACAAATCCCAGAGAACAGCACCTACCTCCATCGTCAACTCGGATCGCTCAGCACGCCCGGCGCCGTGGTTGAAGGCTGGCGGCTGACGCTGTAGCGGGCCCGCGGCCCTGCATCGAACCGGGCACGCCGGCCCCGGGCAATGCGAAGTGGCTCGAGGTGCCCGATACACGGGGCGACCTGCCTGCCGTGCACCCCGCTGTTTGCCGTTATTTGCCGTGGGAGCCGCCGGGCGGGCTCAGTGCCGCCGCAGCGCCATCCACCCACGATAGGCCTGCCAAGCCGGCACGACCCAACGCAGCGCCCGCAACAGCAGCGACCGGCGCGGCGCCGCAACCGGCCGCCGCGACCTCAGCCTGCCCAGCCCCAGCACGGACAGCGTGGCCACCAACAGTGGCAGGCCGAATGGCCGCAGGCCCGACAGCAGCCTGCCGGCCTGCTGCACGGGCACGCTCACTTGCCGCAACCGGATGCGCAGCGTCTCGCGCTGAAGCGCCGAGCGTGCGACCAATGCCCGGCGTCGCAACGCCAGATCAGCGACAGATTGCCGACTCATCGTGGCGCCTTTCGCGCTTCGTCGAGCGAAGGCTGAGCAAGATTCGATTGCAGGCTTTGCAGGTCCAACTGCAACTCGTGCAAGGTGGCTGCCAGGAAACGCGGTTTGGACGCGAACTTGACACGCCAGCGCCAGCCGCTGAAGGCGCCACCGGCCAGAAAGGCAAAGGTCAACAGCGACAGGGTCGCCTCGCGATAGCGGTCCCAGCCCAACACCACGATCAGCGCAATCAGCAGCAACACGCCGATGCCGAGCATTGCCAGCGTGATGCAGGCCGAGACAAGCAGCCCGACGAGCCGGACGCGCTCTTCCTCCAGTTCGGTGGTAGCCAGCTCGAGGCGCGTGGCCCCGATGTCGAGCAACGTCGCCAGCACGCCCTTCAATGACCCCAACATGCCGGCGCCGGGTTCAGCGACGTGCGATCAACAAGCCAAGCAGCAGGCCGACGCCGGCGGCGATGCCCATCGCCGCATACGGATGCTCGTGCACCGCGCGGTCGGTGGCGCGGCCAGCGTAGCGCGCGTTCAGCAGCACCGTCTCTTCGAGCCGAAGGTATTCCTCTTTGGCCCGGCGCAGCTTTTCTTCAGCCATTCTCAATGCGCCGCCGGCTTCTTCACTGCCCACCTGGCCGGCGGTCTTGAGCAACTGCTCGGCGTCGTTGACCAGGCGCTGCAGGTTGGCGGCCAGTTCATCGCGATGGCTGGTGTTTGAAGTGGTGTCCATGGTGTTCCGTTCGGTGTCTGACAGTGGAGGAATTTGACCTTCGAAACTTTAGCATCCGGCCTTTGTCCCCAGCCCGACAAGGATCAAGGCGCGCTTCGCTGCGCTGAAGCGTCAGCGTCGACAGCCAACCGCCAATGGATGGGCGCGCTCAGCGCAACGTCGCCGATGGGGCCGGTGCTGCTTTTTGCAGCCAACGCTGCTGGCGCTGACCTTGCACGTCGGCATGGTCGAACTGCCCGTTGCCGGACCGTCCCGGGTGCTCCTCCTCCCCCTCGGTGAGGGCGGACGACGCAAGGCGGCGGCTTGTGGGACGCTCTCAGGCCGGCAGGCGGAACATCGCCACCTGGTCGGCCAGGTCGACCGCCTGGTTGTTCAGGCTTGACGCTGCCGCAGCGGTCTGCTCGACCAGCGCGGCGTTTTGCTGCGTCATGTGGTCCAGCTGCTGCACGGACAAGCCGACCTGAGCGACGCCATTGCTCTGCTCGGCTGCGGCGGTCGAGATCTCCCTCAGCAGGTCGTTCATGCGCTTCGCGTTGTCGACCAATTCCGTCATCGTCAGACCGGCACCCTGAACGACCTTGGTGCCCGAGGCGACCTTGTCGACGCTGGCCGTGATGAGTGTCTTGATCTCCTTGGCAGCCTGCGCGCTGCGCTGAGCCAAGCTGCGCACTTCACCGGCGACCACGGCAAAACCCCGTCCCTGTTCGCCGGCGCGCGCCGCTTCAACCGCGGCGTTGAGCGCCAGGATGTTGGTCTGAAAGGCGATGCCATCGATCGTGCCGATGATTTCGCCGATCTTGCTCGATGCGGCGTAAATCTCCTGCATCGTCGCCACCACCTGCCCGATCACCTCGCCGCCGCGCACCGCGACCAACGAGTTCTTCGATGCCACCCGGGCCGCTTCGGTCACGTTGTCGGCGGTGTGCTTCACGGTCGAGGAAATTTCTTCCATCGACGACGCGCTTTGCTCCAGATTCGCAGCGGTCTGTTCGGTGCGTGCCGACAGGTCCATCGAGGCCGAGGCAATCTCGCCGCTGGCCAGCACGATCGCATTCGACGAGCCGCGCACCTTCGTCACGATGTCGCGCAGCGAGCTCTGCATGGCCAGCAAGGTCCACATCAACGCCGCGGCCTCGTCCTTGCCCCACGGATTGGGGCCGGTCGTCAGGTCGCCGGTGGTCATGGCTTCGAGGTGCCTTTGCACTTCGCGCAAGCCGCCGCCGAGCACCTTCTGGAACGACACGAACAGGTACCAGGCGACCAGCAACCCGAGCAACAGCAGCCCGGCGGTCAGGTTGCGCGCCGCCTCGACGCGCGACACGCGGGCCTCAAGCAAGGAGTCGAGCTTGGCCGACATCGTGCGCTGCATGACGTACAAGCCGTCGAGCGCCGCCGTGCCAGCCGCGTCGATGGCGTCTGCACCGGGTGTCGTGCCGACCACCGCGTGGAATTTGTGAACCGCCGCGCTGGCCGGTGTCATGCCGAGCGCGGTGACGAACTCGGGATGGATGGCGCGCAGCTTGAGTTCGGCCGCCAACATGCGTGCGTCCATCATGTCGCCTACGGTCTCCTGCACGTTCATCGCCCTCAGCACCTCGGAGTTCGCGGGCTTGCCAGCCGCGAGTAGCGCCATTGCACGCAACTGCGAGACCGCTTCGATCAGCGCCGGAATCGCCACCAGTGCGCCGTCCATCAGGTAGTAGGTGTCGAGGTCGGGGTCGAGTGTCAGGTTGGACCCGTCGGTCGCTGCCAACATCAGTTCGAGCAGCTGCGAGATCCCCTGCGTGTGGGCTGCGTAGACCGGGTCAACCCCGGCGCCGGCATGCGGCAGTGCGCGCAGCTTGTCGAGCAGGCCGGTGTAAGCCTTCGCCGTGCCGAGTCGTTCGCCATGAGCGGTCTGCATGTCGGCCAGCTTCCGGCTGGCACCCTCGACCTGGCTGCGCGCCCCGGACAACTCGGCCGGCGCTGCGCCAGTGGACACCTCCAGAAGCGACAGCCGGCGCTGGCGCTGCATGGCCTCCAGCAGCGGCACCGCGGCATCCAGGTAAGCCACGCCGACCCGCTCGCTCGAGCTGAATTCGATTTCAACGGCCTTGCCGACAAAGAACTGCTGGCTGACGAACGCCGTGGGCAAGATGAAAGCCAGCGAAATCAACAAGGCTTTGGCGCGGAAATGCAGGCTGCGGAAGAGGCGCACGCCGGGCGCCCAGACGCCATGGTGTTCGAAGAAGCCACTCCGGTCGCGGCCGCCACGGGCGGCTGGGGTCGATGTGCCGACGGCAGGCGTTGCACTCAAGGTTTGATTCATCGGTCAATCCCCACAGGAAGTCTGCGACGCGGACAGTCCGCGCGCCGTGCCGCTCAACACAGTCACCCATGTGGTTATCGACCGCCCACGACGGGAGTCGAGGTTTGTCGATAGCGGCGCATCAAAGCTTTCTGTGCCAGCCAACCACGCCGAAAGCATGCAGCATCCAACCTCCAACGGACGCATTCGCGGCCCGAGGCACCGGCTAATCAAAGCAGCCGACCTGGACGTCGTTCGGATGCAAGGTGCCGCGCTGACCGCGGCGCTCGCACCGGATTGGTTCACAGAACTTCCAGCGTTTCGAGCCTCGCCGAACGGCGCGCGCACCATACGCCCAGAGCCGCCGCCAGGGAGGCCGCCCAGAACACCGCCGCGAATCCGAAATGGCTGCACAGCCAGCCGCCCCCCAGACCGCCGACGACGCCCGAGAGGCCGTAGCCCAGCGTCGTGTAGAGCGCTTGACCCCGACCGCGCAGCGGACCCGCAAAGTAGCGATGCAGCAGCATGATGCAGGCCGCGTGGTGCGCTGCGAAGGTGACCGCATGCAGAGCCTGCGCCGCGACCAGCACGGCAGCGTGCTGGCCGAATGCCGCCGTGGCGGCGAAGCGCAGCACGGCCACCCCGGCGGCCACCTGCAGCCACTGGTGCGCCGACAGGCGGTGGAACCAATGGCCCTGGAACCAGAAAAATGCGATCTCGGCGGCCACGCCGATACCCCACAGCGCGCCGACCGCCGCCTTGCCGTAGCCCAGGCCGTCCAGGTAGAGCGACAGGAAGACGTAGAGGCTGCTGTGCGCCAGCACCGTGCTGAACACCGAGGCGAAGAACCACGCAATGCGCGGCTGGCGCAGCACCGACCACACCGCCGGGGACGAAGCACCGCGCGGGCGCTCGGCATGCGCCACTGGCAGGCGCAACGTGGCCAGCAGCATCAGCACCAGCGTCGCTACCACCAGGCCGGGGAACAGCCGCACGCCGAACGCCTGCAGCACGAAGCCGCAGGACACGACGGCGGCGATGAAGCCGGCCGAGCCCCAAACGCGCACGCGCCCGTAGCGTCCGGCGTCCAGCCCCTGCGGCGTGCTCGCGAGTTGCTGCGACAGGGCCGCCTCCGACAGCGGCACGATGCCGCCGTTGCTGAGAAACAGCAGCGCCGTGACGACGGCCACGGCGGCGTATTGCTCGAAGTACAGCAGCCCCAGCGACGCCAGCAGCGAGAGCCAGGCCGACAGCCGCAACAACTCGGTGCGGCGCCCGCCGTGGTCGCCCAGCCAGGCCCAGGCATAAGGCGCGACCACGCGGGTCCAGTTCTGCAGCGAGGCCAATGCGCCGATCGCCAGCGTCGAGTAACCCAGTTCCTTGAACCACAGCGGCGCGTATGGGTTGAACAATCCGATCGTCGCGAAGTAGGTGAACGACAGGACGCCGAATGCCACCAGCGTGGTCGGCCGTGCCGGCATCGGCCCGCCGGCCGGCGGAGCGATCACGCCTGGCCGGGAATCGGCGCGATCGGCAGCGCCACGTCGGCGCACTGGGCGCGGTGCCGCAGCGCGTGGTCCATCACCACCAGCGCAAGCATCGCCTCGGCGATCGGCGTCCTGCTGGTGATCGGCGTGCTGCTCGTCACGTACGTCAGCCGCAAGCTCACGGAGAGGGACTGATCATGGCCAGCACCGACACCGCGATCCCCGCCCCGGCGGCCGAACGCCCGGCGCTGATCCGCCGCATCTTGCCGATGACGCTGCTGATGATCGGCGCGATCGGCTTCCTGTTCCCCTTCTACTACATGATCGTCGGCGCCCTGCAGGAGGCGCGCGACCCGTCGATCCGCGGCGCGATCCCGTGGCCGTCGAACCTCACGCTCACCAACTTCACCGACATCAACGACTCGATCAACCTCGGCCGATCGCTGCTCAACTCGGGGATCTTCACGGGCGCCGTGGTCCTGTGCACCCTGTTCTTCGGGGTGCTGGCCGGGTACGCGCTGGCGACCCTGAGCTTCCGCGGGCGCGGCCTGCTGTTCGCCGTCGTGCTCCTGCTGCAGGCGGTGCCGTTCCAGCTCCTCATGGTCCCGCTGTACGTGCTGCTGGTGCGCGGCTTCGGGCTGGGCGACACCTACGTCGGCATGATCCTGCCGTTCGCCATCAACTCGGTCGCGGTGCTGATCTTCCGGCAGTTCTTCCTGCAGGTGCCGCGCGAGCTGTTCGAGGCCGCCCGGATCGACGGCGCGGGCGAGTTCCGCATCCTGCGCTCCATCGCCGTCCCGCTCGTGCGCCCCGCGATCCTCACCGCCGCCCTCGTCACGTTCATCGGACCCTGGAACGAGTTCCTGTGGCCCTTCCTCATCACGAAGCAGCAAGAGCTGCAGCCCCTCGCAGTCGCGGTCGCCAACTTCACGCAGACCGGCGCCGCGTTCCACGACAACCCGTTCGGCGCCATCCTGGCCGGATCCACTGTGCTCGCCGTCCCGGCGGTCGTGCTGTTCATCGTCTTCCAGCGGCACTTCACCGCCACGGACGCCTCCACCGGAGTAAAGGGCTGAATCCCATGCGCACTGACATCCTCGTCCCGTACACCCTGACGCGCCTGGGCGTGATCATGGCGCCCGAACCCGGCAACGAGCTCGAGGCCGAGGGCGTCGGCGAGGAGCAGCTGCGCCGCCTGCGCGAGTT
>ENA-OFCE01001111-OFCE01001111.1-metagenomes-genome-assembly--contig:-NODE-1111-length-14729-cov-4.990664_pt1 | contig 14729 bp, 15 predicted proteins | sample MGYA00153388_OFCE01 | MGnify analysis MGYA00153388
TGGGCCGATTACGACGGCGCGTTGATCTCGGCCGGCGGCGGCGTCTGGTCGCGCGCCGAGAAGTCGATTCCGATCTCGCCGCAGGCGCGCCAGGCGCTCGGCATCGAGGCCGACAAGCTGAGCCCGGCCGAGCTGCTCGCCGCGATCCTGAAGGCGCCGGTCGACCTGCTTTACAACGGCGGCATCGGCACCTACGTGAAAGCCTCGGCCGAGAGCCATGCCGACGTCGGCGACCGCGCCAACGACGCGTTGCGGGTCGACGGCCGCGAGCTGCGCTGCCGTGTGCTCGCGGAGGGCGGCAACCTCGGCTGCACGCAGCGCGGGCGCATCGAAGCCGCGTTGCACGGCGCCGCCGGCGCCGGCGTGCGGCTCAACACCGACGCCATCGACAACTCGGCCGGCGTTGACACCTCCGACCACGAAGTCAACATCAAGATCCTGCTGGGACTGTCGATCAGCGACGGCGAGATGACCGACAGGCAGCGCAACACGCTGCTGCCGCAGATGACCGACGAAGTGGCGGCCCTGGTGCTGCGCGACAACTATTTCCAGACCCAGGCGCTGTCGGTGGCGGCGCGCCAGGGCGTGGCGCTGCTCGACCAGCAGGGCCGCTTCATCCGCTTCCTGGAAAAGATCGGCCGCCTGAACCGCGCCATCGAACACCTGCCGGGCGACGACGAACTGGCCGAGCGCAAGGCGCACGGCATCGGCCTGACGCGGCCCGAACTGGCGGTGCTGCTGGCCTACGGCAAGATGTGGTTGTCGGACGAGCTGATGCAGTCCGACCTGCCCGAGGACCCGTGGATCGCGCAGGCGCTGCGGCGCTATTTCCCGGCGCCGCTGCGCGACAGGTTCGCCGGCTGCATTGCGCGCCATCCGCTGCGCCGCGAGATCATCGCGACGCACGTGCTCAACAGCATGCTGAACCGGGTCGGCGCGACCTTCGTGCACCGGCTGAGCGACGCCACCGGCGCCACGCCGGCGCAGGTGGTGCGCGCCTACCTGGCCACGCGCGAGGTGTACGGTTTCGTGGCACTGTGGCAGCAGATCGATGCGCTCGACAACCGGGTCGCCGACCAGGTGCAAAGCGAGTTGCTGATCGAGCTCGGCCGGCTCGGTTCGCACGCCACCACCTGGTTCCTGCGCTCGCGCCGGCTGTCCGAACCGATGGAGCAGCTGGTCGGCCGCTATGCCCCGGCGGTGCAGGTGCTGTGTTCGCAGGCGACGGCAGACGCGCCGGCCGGTTCGCGTGCCAGCGGTTGGCTGCAGGCGGGCGTTCCGGCGGGTCTGGTGGAGGCCGTGGACAGCGCCGAAGCGCTGTTCGCGGCGCTCGATGTCGCCGACATCGCCGAGGCCTGCGGTCGCCCGCTGGCGCTGGCCGCCGAGCTGCATGCCGGCCTGGGCGCTTGCCTGGGCCTGGTGCGCCTGCGCCAGCAGATCGACGCCTTGCCGGCCACCAGCTACTGGCAGACCCTTGCCAAGGTGGCATTGAGCGACGATGTGGCCGGCCTGCAGCGTTCGATCGCGCACGACGTGGTGGGCCGCGGCAGCGGTGACAGCGCCGCCGCGATGCTGGCCTCGTGGGAGCAGCTCAACCGCGGCGCGCTCGAGCGCGCGCGGCGCCTGCTGGCTGAGTTCGGCGACGCCAAGGCCGTCGATCTGGCGATGCTGTCGGTGGCGTTGCGGGAGTTGCGCAACCTGGCCTGAGCAGTGTTCGACGCCGTGCAGCACATCAAACCACGGCTTTGCCGCCCCGACGTCGTTGCGAATCCTCGCAATGCCACCCGGCATCGCTGTGGTTCGCGCTTGTCCAGGATTACAAATCCATCGGTTTTCTGAAGTGCTGCACAGCGTCGAACACTGCAATAGCGTGGAAGCGGTGGGCTGCGGTGCCGCGCAGCACCGGCACCGCGTCGCTTCGTGCCAGCGCAGCGCCGGCCCGTCGTCGACTAGGCCAGCGCAGCGCCGGCACGTCGTCGATCAGGCCAGCGCAGCGCCAGCACTGCGCCGACCAGGCCGGCGCAGCGCTTTCAACCCGTCGCTCGACGCTGGCGCAGCGCCTGCACCGCGTCGCTTCACGCCGGGATGCGCAGCAACTGGCCCGGGTAGATGCGATCAGGACTGCTGAGCATCGGCGTGTTGGCCTCGAAGATCTTCGGGTACTCGCTGGCGTTGCCGTAGTATTTCTTGGCGATGGCCGACAGCGTGTCGCCGCCAACCACCGTGTGGTACTGCGAAGTGTCTTGTGAGGTGCCGGCGGTCCCGCGCACTGTCATCAAATCATTGACCTGCGCCACGCCATGCACGTTGCCGCAGCACAGCACGATCTTTTCCACCGTCGCCTGGTCTGCGGCCTCGCCACTGACGGTGGCCGTCATGGTGGCGCCGTTGAATTCGACCTGCAATCCGTCAGCGCTCAGGTGTTGCGTGGCGATGTAAGCCTCGATGGCCGTCGCTGCCTTCTGATTGGCCGCCGTGGCGGTGGCCTGCAGTGCCGCATTGTCGGGCGCCGCCTGCGCCTGCTGGGCGGCTGCTTCGGTGTCCTTGTGGCCAAACAGTTTCTGGCCGGCTTCTTTGAAAAAACTGATGAGACTCATGGTGTGTTCCTGTGCCGGGCACGGCCCGCGGGTTGATGGAAATGCCGGCGTCGCTGCTGCCGGTCGGTCTGCCGTCATGAGCGACGGCCGATGTCGTGTCACTCTACTTCGCGGCGGTGCGCCACGCATGGGTCGGCGTCAAGCCGTGGCGGTCCGGTACGGGTCGATGTCGTGCCGCGCGCCTTGCAGGTGGTGCAGCCCGTGGATCTTCGATCGCATCGCGCCGCTCGTTCAGTGCGGCAATGCGTCCGGTTGGATGGGCGATTGCCAGGCGCGGGCCGCGGCGGACAGGTCGCCGGCGGGCATCGCGCGGCCGAACAGATAGCTCTGGAAGTAGGCGCAGCCGCCCCGGACCAACCGGTCGTACTGGGTCCGCGTCTCGTCGCCCTCGGCCACCACGGTCACCACGGTCACCCCCAGGTTGTGGCCGAGCGCCAGCACGGTGTGGGCAATGGCGGCATCGATGGGTTCGTCGAGCAGGTCCCGAACGAACGACCGGTCGATCTTGAGTGGTGCGAACGACAGCCGCTTCAGCAACGCCAGCGACGCACAGCCGGTGCCAATTCGTCCAGCGTGAATCGCGAGCCGCGTGTCTGCAAGGCCTGCATCATCCGCACCGCATGGTCGACGTTGTCGAGCAGCAGGCTTTCGGTCAGCTCCAGGCAGATGCGGCCGGCGTCGGCGCCGCTGCGGTCCAACGCGGCGAGCAAGCGGGGCACGAGGTCGACATCGCGCAATTGGCGCGCGCTGACGTTGACCGCCACCGTCAACTCCGCAATGGCGGGCTCGTGGCGCCATTCGCGCTGTTGCTCGCAGGCGCGCTCGAACACCCACAGGACCAGCGGCACGATAACGCCGGTCGGTTCGGCCACGCCGATGAATTCGTCGGGCAGCAGCAGGCCGCGGTGCGGATGTTGCCAACGCACCAGCGCCTCGACGCCCACCAGCCGGCCGAGCAATCCGACCTCGGGCTGGTAATGGACGACGAATTGGCCTAGCTGCAGCGCCAGGCGCAGCTTCGCTTCCAGCGTGGCGCGCTCGGCCAGCGTGCGCTGGATCGCGATGTCGAAGAAACGCAGCGTGTTGCGGCCGCCGGACTTGGCGTGGTGCATCGCCAGGTCGGCCTGGCTGAGCAGTTCGTCCACGCTGTGCCGGGGGCCGTTGAGCAACGTCACGCCGATGCTGGCGCTGCCGTGGTGCGGGCCATCGGCCAGCCGGTACGGGCTGCCGAGCGCCGCCAGGATTGATTCGGCGGTGACCTGGGCCTGCGCGCCGGCCTCGTCGGCGGTCGCTCAATTCCGGGGCCTACATCACCACGAACTCGTCGCCGCTGGCGGTCTTCGCCAAGCAGCGCCGCCGCGGTCAGGTCGGCCTCGCAGATGAGGCCTTCGGTGCTGAGCGTGAGGTAGCCGACCGGCGCGAAATCGCAGAGGTTGCGGCAACGGTCGCGTGTGGCCTCGAGTTCCACCTGGGCCTGGCGCAGCTCCTCGTTCTGCCGCTCGAGCTCGACTTGGTGCATGCCCCGCTCGTGGCGCAGCGGGTCCAGCGATTCGGGGCGCTCCTCGGTGCTCATGCTGTCCTCCGGGCCGGCAGGCGCTCGACGTCGAGCGCCTGCCGCCACCGCTCGGGCTCGCCCGCTTTTCAGCCGGTGCGGCGCGCGTTCAGCCGCATCGAGCGCGTGCCGGCGTCAGCCGTGTCAGCGGTGTCCATGGCGTCAGCGGGCATCTCGAAGCCACCGAGGCCGTGGCCATTGCCAACACGGCCCCGGCTGACGCCGGGGTTCCGGACGGTCTGAAGCAAGGCTGGCTGACAAGCGCCGCTCCTGATGCGTCTCGGTGTCTGGTGCCTCGGCCGATCGAAACGGGGGGTGGGGCAATCGACGGACGAGCAGAACATGCGACGTCGTCGGCGCGACCGAACCGCGCGCGTTGCCGTGCGGAGGTTTTTCAGCGGCGCCAAAAGAGCCGGGGGCTGTCCCCCGTCACTGCGCGATCACAACCCGGCGGGCAGGGCTTGCGTGCGCTCAATCGGGTCGATGCGCTGCGCGACCACCATTCTTCATGCAGTGTGCAAGAGCATTCGACAGCGCAACGGCAAGGTGGGTGACAGTGCGAGGGGGCGGGGCGACAGGGCAGGCGACGGGGCAAGCGCAGCGCGGGCCGAGCGGCTCGCCAGGTGGGCGCGGGCTGGGCCGGATCGGTTGCGCAGGCCGCGGGTTCGACCAGCGCGCCTTCGTGCCATCAGGCGCGCGCCGCAGCAATCCATCGTGGGTTGCTGCGATCCGCCGCGACCCGACGCGCCTCGTGAACCGCGGCGCCCATCGGTGCAGATCAGGCGCAAGACGCTTGGCGCCGCGTCGCGCGGTCTCGAGCCTGCGCCGTCCGACACAGGCATGACACAACATGATGAACTTCGATCAATCGCTTGGGGTTCGGCACAGCATGGTCCGCGTCAGTTCCGGGGTGCTGCGTGCTGAATTGAGGCTGCCGCTGAAGCCGGTCGGGCTGGTGCTGGTGGCGCATGGCAACGGGCTGCCCGCCGCGCGGGCCCGAGCGGTCGCCGCGGTGTTGAACCAGTACCGGCTGGCGTCGGTGCTGGTCGATTTGCTGGATGAGGCCGAGGCGGTCGATCGCCGCAACGTGTTCAACATCCGCCTGCTGGCGGGCCGCATCGAGGACACGCTCGATTGGGCCGACAGCCACGCCGAACTGGGCTCCCTGCGGGTCGGGTTGTCCGGCGCCGGCACCGGCGCGGCGGCAGCGCTCTGGGCGGCGTCGGATCGGTCCGGCTCGGTGATGGCCGTGGTGTGCATCAACGGTCGCCCCGACCTGGCAAACCTGCGGCTGGATCACGTGCGATCGCCCACGCTGCTGATCGTCGGCGGTGACGACACGCAGGGCCTCGCGGTCAATCGTGCCGCGCTGCGTCGCCTGCCCTGCGGCAAGCGGCTCGAGGTGGTTCCAGGCGCCAACCATGTGTTCGATCCACCCGATGCGCTGGACGCCGCGGCGCAGCTGGCCGGTGCCTGGTTCGACAACCATCTCGCCAGCGTGCGGATGTCGTGAGCGTGGATCGTCACGGGCAGGGGTGTCATGGGCATTCCGGCGAGGCTGCACGCCGCGTGTTCCGCAATGTGGTCGCGGCGGCCGGTTGGGGCGCGACCAGCGTTCACACGCAACGAGGGCGCACCACGTGAAATTCAGGAACCAGACCGAAGCCGGCCGCGTGCTGGCGCAGCGGCTGCACACCGTGATTCTTGCGCAGTTGCCGGTGGTGCTGACGCTGCCGCGCGACGGCGTGCCGGTGGCGGCCGAGGTGGCGTGTGCGGTGCACGCGCCGCTGGACCCGCTGCCGGGAACCTGTCGGGCTTGAGCCACGCCGCCGGATAGCGCTGATCGCACTGCGTCGATTGACACTGTACGGGGCGGAGTCGGTCTTGTCGGGGTTCGATAACGCGTTGCGAGGCATCCAGAGCCCATGGCGCAAGGTCCATGTGGCCGCGGTGACGTGCATTCGCCCTGGCCTCTCACGCCGCACGCCGCACGCCGCACGCCGCACGCCGCACGCCGCACGCAGCACGCAGCACGCAGCATGTGCAGCCCCTTGATGTTCCCGGCCGTCGTCTCAAGGGACCGTTCGCCGCGCGCCTTCTCCAACCCGCGCACGCTCATCTGACTTCAGCCCATCACGCGCTTGGTGATCCCGAAGTCGAGCCTCACCGGTTGCTTGCGAAATTCATACCGTGCTGACCCATTCTTCGTCCCCAGCCGGTGCGCCATCTTGGCGACCGGGTTTAGCGTTTGAGGTGCCGGCGCGCCGGCAGCAAAGCGCTCAAGCACCGGAGCATGGTGCGATTCGCGCTTCATTGACAACAGAGGTTCGATCGATCGCGCCTCGCAGGCCTCGACGTTGGCGGCACTGAAGCAGCCGGTGTCGGCCGACAGGCTCGACACCTTGCGACAGGAAGTGCAACCGCCGCTCAAGCTGGCCGAGGACCGTGGCAGCCGCCCTCTCGACGACGGGTTGGACGTGCCGGCGGCGATTGCGCGGCGTGCGCAGCGCTTGGGTGCCATCGCGCAAGCCGAGGCCAGGACCGAGCAGCGTGCGCGCGAGCGTCAGGCCGTGAAGCAGCAGGACTGCGACGCCGAGTGCGTCAAGCGTCAAGCGCCAAGCACCAAGCGCCGAGGCCAACACGATGAAGGCAAGAAGCCGCGCGGGCCCGAATGGGAGCCACCGTCGAGCCAACCTAAAGGCACTGGACAGGTCCACCTCACGGACGAAAAGTCGCTCACCATGAACGCCTTGCGAGGCGACTTCAAATAAAGCTACAACGCCCAGGCAGCGGTCGATACCGAGACGATGCCGGTGGTGATCCAGCACGTCTCGCAGGCCCCCAACGACAAGCGCGAAATAACGGCGGTACTGGACAGGATCGCAGCCCTTTCAAGGGATCTGGGGCAAGCCGAGGGTTCGGTCAGTCGCCCTTGTCGATCTGGTTCTCCAGTCCGTAGCGGATCAACGCGGCCATGTTGGGCAATTGCAGCTTTCCGAGAATGCGTGATTTGTGCGTGCTGACGGTCTTGATCGACAGGTGCAGGTCTTCGGCGATGTCGGTCAGGCGCTGGCCGGCGACGATGCGCTGCAGCACGTCGAGCTCGCGGTCCGACAGGTCCGAATGTTTCGGCACCCGCACCACGCCGTTGAGTTGCTGTACCACCCGCTCGGCCAGGCTGGCGCTGACGTAAGCGCCGCCCGACGCCACCTTGCGCACGGCGGTCACCAGTTCCTCGGCGGCGCTGTCTTTGGTGACGTAGCCGTTGGCGCCGGCCTTGAAAGAGCGCAGCGCGTACTGCTCTTCGGCGTGCATGCTGAGCACCAGCACGGCCACGTTCGGGAAGCGGGTCTTGATGTGGCGGATCAGGTCGAGCCCGTTCATGCCGGGCATCGTCAGGTCGACGATGGCCAGGTTGATCGGCTGCCGCGCCAGGCATTCGAGCGCCTGAAAGCCGGTACCCGCCTCGATGATCTCCCAGCCATTGCGTTCCGGGTCGAGGATGCGCTTGAGGCCTTCGCGCACGATGGTGTGGTCGTCGGCCAAGAGCAGCCGGGTGCAGGGTTGGAAAGTCATGGCTTGCACAGGGCGAGTTGCATGCGGCCCAGCCGTCCTGGTGGGGCGAGGCCGTGATCGGCCAGCGTGCCTTGTGCGGATAAAGCTGGTGCGGCGCGCGGCGAGGCCGGGGTGGCTTTCGCCTTCATGCCTTGGCACCTGTCTTGGGCAAGGCCACGGCTGGCTCGTTGAGGGAGGCCAGCACGCCGGGCGCGGAGTAAGAGGCCGGCCAGTCGTCGGTGACCGCGTCGACCGCCACCATCTGCAGCGGCAGGCGGATCGCGATCGATGCGCCCCCGGAAGGCGACTTGCCGATCTGGAACTGCCCGCCGAGCATGTAGGCGCGCTCGCGCATGCCCATCAGGCCGTGCGACCCCTCGCGATAGATCGAATGCTCGGCGAAGCCGACGCCGTTGTCCTGCACCGTCAGCAGCAGCGCGTCGTCCAGCAACTGGATCTCGATCTCCACCTCGGTGGCGCGCGCATGGCGGCCGATGTTGGTCAGCGCTTCCTGCACCATGCGGAACAGGGCGATCGATGCGCGCGCGCTGATCTCGGGGTCTTGCTCGGGCAGTCGCAGCGTGATCTCGATGCCCATGCGGCGCTCCGACTCGCGTGCCAGCCATTCCACCGCGGCGTTCAGGCCCAGGTCGTCGAGCATCAACGGGCGCAGGTCGGCGGCAATGCGGCGCACCGAGGCGACCGTCTCGTCGATCATGTCCAGCATGCGGATCACGCGTCCGTCCTGGGCGCGTCGCTGCGCTGCCGGCACCAGGCTGGCGAGTTCCATCTTCAGGGCCGACAGCCGTTGTCCGAGTTCGTCGTGCAACTCGCGGGCGATGCGGCGCCGCTCTTCCTCGCGCGCCTCGACCAGGCTGGCCGACAAGCGCCGCAATTCGCGGCGCGAGCGTTCCAGTTCGCGGCCTTCGTGGCGGCGCTGCGTGACGTCGGTGATGACCATCTGCACGGCGCTGCGGCCGTGGTCCGGCAAGGCCGCCAGCGCGATTTCGACCTCGCGCGTGTCGCCGTCGAGCCGCGCGATCCGTTCGCGCACCAGCCGCACCGGGTTGTCGGTGCTGAGCGCCAGCGCCAGCTTTTGCTTGACCGACGCATGCGACTCGGGCCGCAGCAGCGCATAGACCGACTGCCCGAGCAGCCCTTCGTGATCGGGTGTGCCGAACAGCTCGGCGCAGGCGCGGTTGGCGAACACGATGCGCTCGCCTTCGGTGATCCAGATGGCGACCGGGGCCAGCTCAAAGATCGCCCGCATGCGCTGCTTCAGCGCGTCGAGCTCGAGGCCCAGCGCGGACGGTGCGCTGAGCTCGTGCATCAGGGCGACGAAATAGCGGACCGGGCCCCGGCCATCGGCCACCTCGAGGCGCGAGATGCGCGCTTCGAGGGCGAATTCCTCGCCGTTGGCGCGCAGTCCGCGGACCTTGTCACGCTCGCCCATCGGTCGCTCGAGCAGGCCGGACTCGTCGAAGCGCTGCACGCTGGCCGCATGCCTGTGGCGCAAGCGCTCGGGAATGAAGCGCGAAAGCGGGCTGCCCAGCGCCTCGGCAGCGACCACGCCGAACATGCGTTGCGCCGCTGCATTGATCATCACGATGCGCTGCCCGTCGTCGATCGCGAGCACGGCATCGTGCGCCGCATACAGGATGCCGTGCGGTGTCAGGTCGAACGGATCGGCGATGTCGTTCGGCGTGGTGGATCGGTTCAAGAACACTCCCGCGAGGCGCGCTGGCGCAAAGTATGGTGCCAAGCGCCGCTTGACAACCGTCATGGCGTGGCTCGATTCTTGATGCGAGTCAAGCACCATCCGGGCGGTTCACATCGTCCGGGCCGGGTGCATGATGCAGCCGCGCCGCCCGATCCAGCTCACCGAACCGAACCTCCGTGGCCGGCTGCAACCTTTGCCATGTCCGACGAGTCCCAGATCCACGTTCCGCCATCGTTCATCGCGCTGTACCTGACCGGCGGTCGCGGCAAGCCGACGGCGACGCGCGACGTCATCGCGTCACGCTACGAACTGTGCGAAGACCTCTCCAGTCAGCTGCACGAGTACGCCAGGGCAACCCATTTCGATCTCGGGTTGGCCGAAGACGAGGTGCTGACGCGCTGTCACCGCGGCCTGTGCGAGCCCGCGGCGGGCGTCACGCCCGACGAGGCGGTGTGGGTCGTGCGCCGGCTGGCGGAAATGCTCGGCTGGGACGATCCGTCGTTCGACCAAGCGCCGTTGCCGGCCGAACCCTGAAGGCACGGGCCGCGCAAGCTCCGGTGTCCGATCGGCGTTCGGGCCCCGAGACGCAACGCACCGATCAGCAGGCTGCCTCGACCACCGTCAAGCCGTGCCGCCAACCGTGAGCCGGTCGATGCGCAGCGTCGGTTGACCGACGCCGACCGGCACGCTCTGGCCTTCCTTGCCGCACACGCCCACGCCGGTGTCCAAACGCATGTCGTTGCCGATGGCTGACACGCGGGTCAGCGCGTCGGGACCGTTGCCGATGATGGTGGCGCCCTTCACCGGGTATTGGATCTTGCCGTCTTCGACCCAGAATGCCTCGCTGGCGGAGAACACGAACTTGCCGCTCGTGATGTCGACCTGGCCGCCGCCGAAGTTGGTGGCATAGAGGCCACGCTTGAGGCCGCCGATGATTTCTTCGGGCGTCTTGGTGCCGCCCAGCATGTAAGTGTTGGTCATGCGCGGCATCGGCACCGAGGCGTAGCTCTCGCGGCGGCCGTTGCCGGTCGGGCCGACGCCCATCAGGCGCGCGTTCATCGAGTCCTGGATGTAGCCCTTCAGGATGCCGTCCTCGATCAGCACGTTGCGCTGCGTGGCGTTGCCTTCGTCGTCGACGTTGAGCGAGCCGCGCCGGTCGGGCAGCGTGCCGTCGTCGAGCACCGTCACGCCCTTGGCGGCCACGCGCTGGCCGATGCAGCCGGCAAAGGCGCTCGAGCCCTTGCGGTTGAAGTCGCCCTCCAGGCCGTGGCCGATGGCCTCGTGCAGCAGCACGCCGGGCCAGCCCGGCCCGAGCACGACGCTCATCTCGCCGGCCTTGGCGGGAAGCGCCTCGAGGTTGGTGAGCGCGGCCTTGACGGCGTCGTTGACATAGCTCTCGATGATCGCGTCGTGGAAGTAGCCCAGCCCGAATCGCCCGCCGCCGCCGCCGCTGCCGACCTCGCGGCGCACCACACCGCCGATCTTCTGCTCGACGATCACGGTGACGCTCAAGCGCACCAGCGGGCGCACGTCGGCGGCCAGCGTGCCGTCGGCGCGTGCGATCAACACGACGTCGTACTCGGCCGCCACGCCCGCCATCACCTGCTTGACGCGCGGGTCCTTGGCGCGCGCCAGCTTTTCCACTTTCTCGAGCAGCGCGACCTTCTGCGTGCTGTCGAGCGTGGCGATCGGGTCCATCGGCGTGTACAGCACCCGGCTGCCTGCCACCTTCGGTTTCGGCGCCACCTTGACCTTGCGGCTCTGGCCGGCGGCGGCGATGGTGCGCACGGTGTGCGCAGCGTCCATCAGGGCGGCTTCCGAGATGTCGTCGGAATAGGCGAACGCCGTCTTCTCGCCGGCGACGGCACGCACGCCGACGCCTTGGTCGATGCCGAAGCTGCCGCTCTTGACGATGCCTTCCTCGAGGCTCCAGCCTTCGCTGCGCGTGTACTGGAAGTACAGGTCGGCGTCGTCGATGCGGTGCGACGAGATCGCGCCGAGGGCGCGCGCCAGGGTCGCTTCGTTCAGGCCGAAAGGCTCGAGCAGCAGCGCGCGCGCAGTGGCCAGGCGTTCGATCGTGGGTTCGCGAGAGATCATCGGAGCTTTCTGAAGCGGTTTTTTGAGATTGTAGGAGTCGGCCTCCAGTGCCGCGGGGTTCCCCCGATTACCTCCGCGCCGCGCAGGGCGGCATGGCTGTTCGGGGCGGCCCGGCGGGCTCATTTGAACTGCCTGCGTGCTGCGCACTTCGGCAATCGCCCTCGGGCCGGCCCAAGGGCTCAGACCGGCTTGGCCTTGCCAGCGCCGGCCGCGAAGGCGGCGGCGAGGTGGTCGAACACGAGCTTCAGCCGCGGCGTGCCGCGCAGCTCGCGGTGCGCGGCGAGCCACAGCGGCAGCGGCGGCACGGGCACCTTCGCCAGCACGCGCACCAAGTGCGGCGATTGCGCCGCGACCCGCACCAGGCCCACGCCGATGCCCAGGCCGGCGAGCACCGCGTGCCAAGCGACGATCTGGTTGTCGCAGCGAAACCCGAACATTGCTTTGCCGACCTCGAAGCCCGCGTCGCGGAAGCCGCGCAGCAGCTGGTCCGAGCGGTCGTAGCCGACCCACTCGTGTCGATGCAGCGTCGCCGGCGTCGGCTGGCCCTGCGCCTGCAGGTAGTCGCGGTGCGCATACAGGCCGAGCGGCTGGTCAGGCAGCCGGCGTGCGATCAGCGTGCCCTGCTGCGGTCGCACCATGCGCAACGCGATGTCGGCCTCGCGTTCGAGCAGGTTTTCGACCTCGTTGCTGGCGACCAGCTCGACCTGGATTTCGGGGTGCTTCGCGCGCAGACCGCGCAGCATCGCGGGCAGCAGGTAGGCGCTGACCATCTCGCTCGCGGTGATGCGCACGGTGCCGGCCAGCGCCTGCGAGCGCCCGGCCGCGACCATCGAGAACTGCAGGGCGTGCTCGCGCATGCGCTCGGCCGGTGTGCGCAGCGCCGTCCCGGCCTCGGTCAGCCGCACGCCCCGCGTCGTGCGCTCGAACAGGGCCTGGCCGAGCTGCGCCTCCAGCTGCGCGATCTGCCGGCTCAACGTCGGCTGGCTGCTGCCGAGCGAGCGCGCCGCCTGGCTCATCGAGCCGCTGACGGCGACCTCGAGAAAGGCGCGCAACAGGGTCCAGTCGGGATCGGTGCGGGTCGAGGGGATGTCGGCGCGGCTATTCATTGTTGAATAAGCTGTATGCAACTGTGGCGATTGTGCATGGCTTCGGCCCATCGAAGAATCACGTCATTCGCCATTCCAGGAGTCCGTCATGTCTTCCACCGTCCTTATCCTAGGCGCCGCCGGCCGCATCGGTCAGGTGCTGGCGCGGTCTTTCGCCGATGCCGGCTGGCAGGTGCGTGCGCAGGCCCGCAAGCCGCTGCCCGCCGCGCTGGCCGCCGATCGTCGCGTTCAGGCCGTGTCCTGTGAGGCGACCGACGTGGCCGCCCTGACGGCCGCCGCGCAGGGCTGCAGCACGATCGTCAACGCGCTGAACCCGCCGTACCCTGAGTGGGACCGCCTCGCGTTGCCGCTGGCCGACGCTGCGCTGGCCGCCGCGCGCGGCAGCGGCGCGTTGCTGATGCTGCCAGGCAACGTCTACAACTTCGGCCGCGAATTGCCCGCGCTGCTGACGCCCACAACGCCCGAACGCGGCAACCTGCCGAAGGCCCGCATCCGCATCGAGTTGGAAGCGCGTCTGGCCGCCGCCGCCACTGACGGGGTGGACAGCGTGGTGATCCGCGCTGGCGACTTTTACGGCGGGCCGGGGCTGGGCACCTGGTTGGACATGGCGCTGGCCTCCAAGCTCGCCAGTGGCCGGTTCGTCTACCCGGGCCGCACCGACGTCGCCCACCCCTGGGCCTATCTGCCCGATCTGGCACAGACCTTCGTGCAGGTGGCGGCGCTGCGCACCCGGCTGCACGGCCACCACCGGCTGCACTTCGCCGGCCACACGCTGACCGGCGAAGACTTCCGGTGGGCACTGGAAGCCCAGACCGGACGCGCCTTGCGCCGCGTCGATCTGCCCTGGATGCTGATCAGGCTGGCATCGCCGTGGGTGCCGATGTGGCGCGAACTGCTGGCGATGCGCTACCTGTGGGAGCGACCCCATGCGCTGGACGATGCGGCGCTGCGCGCGCTGATCGGAACCGTGCCTCACACGCCGCTGCCCGCGGCGTTGCGGGCGGTGCTGATCGAACTGAAGGGGCCGCTGGCGGTGCCGCCTTCGCCCACCGTGGCCGCGGCGCGCTGACGACGATTCAACCAATCGGCAAGAGCGGTCGCCGCACCTGAACCACGCTCGTTGCAGTTGCAGTTGCAGTTGCCGTTGCCGTTGCCGTTGCCGTTGCCGTTGCCGTTGCCCGACATGGGCCGCACCATGGTCTTGCTTGGCGCGCAGCTGGGCGGCGACCCGAGAGACTGCGCCCGCGACGCCGGCGAGCATTCACCCGAGATCGCTGCGGTTACACGGCGTCGGCGTTCTTGAGCGCCAGCGCTCGCTCGTACAGCGCATTGCGCGGCGCGCCGGTGAGCTCGGCCGCCAGCGCGACGGCCTGTTTCAGGGGCAGCGCCGCCAGCAGCGTGCGCAGCACGCTGTCGTGGGCCGGCGCGCCGGCGCCGTCGTCTGCAGATGCCGCTTGCGCATGCACGACCAGCACGAATTCGCCGCGGCAGCGGTTGCCGTCCGCGGCCAGCCACGCCGACAGTTCGTGGGCCGGCAGCGTGTGCACCGTCTCGAACTGCTTGGTGAGCTCGCGACACACAGTCACCGGGCGCGTGCCACAGGCTTCGCCGAGCACGACGGCCAGCGCTTCGATGCGGTGGGGTGCCTCGAACAGCACCTGCGTGCGCACATCGGCCGCCACCTGCTTGAGCGCCAGCCCGCGTTCGCCGCTGCGTGGCGGCAGGAAACCGAGGAAGGTGAACGGCCCGCCCGATGCGTCGCCGGCGACGCTGAGCGCTGCCGCGGCACTGCTGGCGCCCGGGATCGGCACCGCGCGGTAGCCGGCCGCCTGCACCGCGGCGACCAGCGCGGCGCCCGGGTCGCTGATGGCTGGCGTACCGGCGTCGCTGATGTAGGCGACGCGCTCGCCGCGTGCCAGGCGCAGCAGCACGCCGGCGGCGGCCTCGCGCTCGTTGTGCGCGTGCACCGCCAGCAGCGGCTTGGAGCCGATGCCGAGCTGGCGCAGCAACGGCCCGCTGTGGCGCGTGTCTTCGCAGGCGACCGCGTCGGCCAGCGCGAGCACGTGGATGGCGCGCAGCGTGATGTCGGCCAGGTTGCCGAT
>ENA-OFCE01001112-OFCE01001112.1-metagenomes-genome-assembly--contig:-NODE-1112-length-14721-cov-3.934406_pt1 | contig 14721 bp, 11 predicted proteins | sample MGYA00153388_OFCE01 | MGnify analysis MGYA00153388
ACTCTCGACCTCAACCTTGGCAAGGTTGCGCTCTACCAACTGAGCTACTCCCGCATTTCTTCCCGATATAACCATCTTCCGCGTGGTACCGATTATAGGCTGGAACTGCTGCCCGCGTGACTTGCAACCTCAATGTGTCAGCAGGTCAGTAGGTGCTGTGGGCGCCACGGGTTTGACGGCCTCCTCGACCTTTACCGGTTCATCGTCGGCCAACGCCTGCGGCTTGCTTACCAAGGCAATGTCAAGCACTTGATCGATCCATTTGACCGGCACGATCTCAAGGTGGTTCTTCACATTCTCAGGAATGTCCTGAAGATCCTTGGCGTTCTCTTCAGGAATCAAAACGGTCTTGATGCCCCCACGGTGCGCGGCGAGCAGCTTTTCCTTCAGTCCGCCGATCGCCGTGACTTCGCCGCGCAATGTGATTTCACCCGTCATCGCGACATCGGCTCGCACCGCGATACCCGTCAGAGCCGACACGAAGGCGGTAGTCATCGCGGCGCCTGCGCTCGGACCGTCCTTCGGCGTGGCACCGTCGGGCACGTGGATGTGAACGTCGCGTTTCTCGAACATCTCATCCTTGATGCCCAGGCGCCTAGAGCGGCTCCTAACCACCGAGCGGGCAGCCTCCACCGACTCTTTCATGACGTCGCCGAGCTGACCCGTGCGAATGATTTGACCCTTGCCCGGCATGACCGCAGCTTCGATGGTCAAAAGATCTCCCCCGACCTCGGTCCAGGCCAGACCAACCACCTGCCCGACCTGGTTCTGCTTCTCGGCCTGTCCGTAGTTGTACCGGCGCACGCCGAGATAGTCGTTCAAGTTGCTCTCAACAACAACGACCTTGCCTGTCGCCTGCTTGAGCTGAACCGACTTGACCACCTTGCGGCAAATCTTCGAGATTTCTCGCTCGAGCGAACGCACGCCCGCTTCGCGCGTGTAATAACGAATGATGCCGCGCACCGCTTCTTCGGTCACCTCGAGTTCGCTGTCAACCACGCCGTTGTTCTTGGCCTGCTTCGGCAACAGGTAACGCAACGCGATGTTGACCTTCTCGTCCTCGGTATAGCCCGACAGTCGAATCACTTCCATCCGATCCAGCAAAGCCGGTGGAATGTTCATCGAGTTGGAGGTGGCGATGAACATCGTGTCGGACAGATCGAAATCGACCTCGACGTAATGGTCACTGAATGTGTGGTTTTGTTCGGGGTCGAGCACCTCGAGCAGTGCGCTTGACGGATCTCCCCGAAAATCCATGCCCAGTTTGTCGATCTCGTCGAGCAGGAACAGCGGATTTCGTGTGCCGATCTTGGACAGGCTTTGCAGCACCTTGCCCGGCATCGAGCCGATGTAGGTGCGACGGTGCCCGCGGATCTCAGCTTCGTCACGCACGCCGCCCAGTGCCATCCGAACGAATTTTCGACCTGTGGCCCGCGCCACGCTCTGCCCCAACGATGTCTTGCCGACCCCTGGAGGTCCGACAAGACACAGGATCGGCGACTTCATCTTGTCGACACGCTGCTGCACCGCAAGGTATTCAAGGATGCGGTCCTTGACCTTGTCGAGGCCGTAATGGTCTTCGTCGAGCACCTGGGCCGCAAAGGCAAGGTCGTGCTTGATCTTGGTTTTCTTGGCCCACGGCAGGTTGACGAGCGTGTCGATGTAGTTGCGCACCACGGTCGCTTCGGCGGACATCGGCGACATCAGCTTGAGCTTCTTGAGCTCAGAGTCGACTTTCTTGCGCGCTTCCTTCGGCATCTTCGCCGAGATGATCTTCTTTTCGAGATCCTCCATGTCGGCGCCCTCTTCCCCGTCGCCGAGCTCTTTCTGGATCGCCTTGACCTGCTCGTTCAGGTAGTACTCCCGCTGGCTCTTCTCCATCTGGCGCTTGACTCGGCCACGGATCCGTTTTTCCACCTGAAGGATGTCAACCTCGTGTTCCAACTGCTCGAGCAGTTTCTCGAGTCGCTTATCGACTGCGTAAAGATCCAGAACTGCCTGCTTAATTTCCAGCTTCAGCGGCAAGTGCGCCGCGATCGTGTCGGCCAGCCGCCCGGCATCGTCGATTCCGGCGATCGACGTCAGGATCTCCGGCGGAATCTTCTTGTTGAGCTTGACGTATTGATCGAATTGCTGGGTCACAGCGCGACGCAGCGCTTCGATCTCGGGTTTGGTGTCAATGGACGGCGGCACCGGCGTCAACTCTGCCACGAAGTACTCGCCGTTGTCGCTGATGCTGTGCGTGTTGGCGCGCTGGATGCCTTCAACCAAAACCTTGACAGTGCCGTCGGGCAGCTTAAGCATCTGCAGGATGCTTGAAACGCATCCGACCTCAAACATGTCGTCGGGCTTTGGCTCGTCCTTGCCGGCGGCCTTTTGTGCCACCAGCATGATCTGTCGTCCAGCCTCCATGGCGACTTCGAGCGCCTTGATCGACTTGGGCCGTCCAACGAACAACGGAATCACCATGTGGGGAAAAACCACGACGTCACGCAACGGCAACAACGGCAGCGTGATCTGCTCAGCTGGAAGTACTGGATGTCCGGACATTGAAGAACCTTTCATTCTCAACTCGATGTGTGGCTTGAGCGAGCAATTGCAAGAAGCACGAGCGCCGACCTGCTTCGCGCGGCTTGAACCCCGGGCCAAGATCAGCCTTGTTCAGGACAGACTGAAACAGTCCTCAAGCGCTCGCTTTGGCCTGCTCGCGATAGACCAGCAAGGGCTTGCCGTCGTCTTCGATCGCGTGCTCGTCAAGCACCACCTTGGCAACGCCGACGAGCGTCGGCAGGTCGAACATCGTGTCGATCAGCGACTGCTCCATGATCGATCTGAGGCCCCGCGCGCCGATTTTTCGAACCAGCGCTTTGCGGGCGATTGCCGACAACGCCGACGGACGAATTTCCAACTCGACCTCGTCCATCGCGAACAGCTTCTGGTACTGCTTGACCAGCGCATTCTTCGGTTCTGTGAGGATCCGCACCATCGCGTCTTCCGTCAGCTCCCCCAAGGTTGCCACGACCGGCAACCGCCCCACCAGTTCGGGGATGAGACCAAATTTGATCAGGTCCTCGGGCTGCACGTCGCGAAACACCTCGGAGACCCGCTTCTCACTCTTGGTGTGCACGGTGGCGCCGAAGCCTATTCCAGACTTCTCGGAGCGGTTCTGGATCACTTTTTCCAGTCCATCGAAGGCGCCGCCACAGATGAACAGAATGTTCGTGGTGTCGATTTGCAGGAAGTCCTGATTCGGGTGCTTGCGCCCGCCTTGTGGTGGCACCGAGGCCATTGTTCCCTCGACCAGTTTCAGCAACGCCTGCTGGACGCCCTCGCCCGAAACATCCCGCGTGATCGACGGGTTGTCGGCCTTCCGCGAAATCTTGTCGATTTCATCGATGTAGACGATGCCACGCTGGGCTTTTTCGACGTCGTAACCGCAGTTCTGCAGCAATTTTTGAATGATGTTCTCGACATCCTCGCCCACGTAGCCGGCCTCGGTCAGCGTGGTGGCATCGGCGATCACGAAAGGCACGTTGAGCAACCGGGCCAGTGTCTGGGCCAACAATGTCTTGCCGGAGCCGGTGGGGCCAATCAGCAGGATGTTGCTTTTGGAGAGCTCGATTTCATCCTTCGTGCGGGTCATGTGCCTAAGCCGCTTGTAGTGGTTGTAAACCGCCACCGACAGCGTCCGTTTGGCCACATCCTGACCAATCACGTACTGATCCAGGCTGGCCTTGATCTCGCTCGGGATCGGCAAATCGGACTTGGTGGACTTGGCGTCGACGGTATCGCTCGGCACCTCGTCGCGAATGATGTCGTTGCACAGCTCGATGCATTCGTCGCAGATGAACACCGACGGCCCAGCGATTAATTTTTTTACCTCGTGCTGGCTCTTGCCACAGAAAGAGCAGTACAAAACTTTCTCGCTTGGAGAGCCTTTTTTGTCGGCCATTTGGGTGCTGATCGAGGGGTTGGCAGAAGTGACGAGTGATGATAAGTGAAATGAAAACGGGGCCTACGCCGTGAGGTAGGCCCCGTTCATCAGCCTGTTAAAAGCACTGCTCGGCACACGGCCGACTTCGCATCGCTCAAGGCCGCTTTTCGATCACCTGGTCGATCAGGCCGTAGTCCTTGGCCTCGCCAGACGACATGAAATAGTCGCGCTCGGAGTCGAGCCGGATCTTTTCGATCGGCTGTCCAGTGCGTTCCGCCAGGATGGCGTTGAGGCTCTCACGCAGTTTGAGGATTTCGCGCGCTTGAATTTCGATGTCTGACGCCTGCCCCTGCGCGCCACCCGAAGGCTGGTGGATCATGATGCGCGAGTTCGGCAGTGCAAAGCGCTTGCCTTTGGCCCCGGCAGCCAGCAGAAATGCGCCCATGCTGGCTGCCATGCCCATGCACAGCGTCGACACCGACGGCTTGATGAACTGCATGGTGTCGAAGATCGACATGCCGGCGCTCACCGAACCGCCGGGTGAGTTGATGTAGAACGAGATGTCCTTGTCCGGGTTCTCGCTCTCGAGGAACAACAATTGCGCGACCACCAGATTTGCCGACTGGTCGTTCACCGGTCCCACCAAGAAAATCACGCGCTCCCGCAGCAGCCGGCTGTAGATGTCATAAGCCCGTTCGCCACGACCCGAGGTTTCTATGACGATGGGAACCATGCCCAGGTTCTGTGTGTCGAGCGCGCTCATGGGGACCCTTCGGCGTTGATCAAAATTAGCTTTCCATCAGATTATGTGACCTTGAGGGGCAGGCTGCAGAACCCAGGCGAAGCCCCGCCAGTTAGGAACCATGGGCTGCACTCATGTGGGCGCACTTACGATCCGTCAGTGCAGAAACAAACGGAAGACTGCCTCACGGTCGACAACTCGTCGTAGGTATCGGCCGGAACGATCAGGCCGTCATCAGTTCGTCAAACGGCACAACCTTGTCGGTCACATGGGCCTTGTCGAGCACGAACGCAGCAACGTTGTTCTCAATCACGACAGCCTCGACCTCGGCCATGCGTTGACGATCGCCGAGGTACCAGCGCACCACCTCAGCCGGCTTTTCGTAGCTCTGCGCCATCTCCTCGATGTGCGCCTGCAACTGCTCCGGCTTGGCCCGCAGGTTGTTGGTGCGCACCAATTCACCCACCACCAGGCCCAAGCGGACGCGGCGCTCGGCCTGCGGCTGAAACACGTCGGCGGGTATCGGTGCGGTGTCGGCATCCTTCACACCGCGCTTTTTCAGATCGGCCCGGGCCGCGTCCGTCATGCGCTCGATCTCGTTGTTGACCAATGCCTTCGGGACGTCCAATTCGGCCGCGGCCACCAGAGCCTCCATCACGCTGGCCTTGTTGCGTGCCAGCACGCGGAACTTGACCTCGCGCTCCAGATTGCGTTTCACGTCGGCGCGCAGGCCCTCGACCGTGCCTTCCTGAATTCCCAGCGACTTGGCGAAGGCTTCGTCCACCTCGGGCAGGTTTTGCATCTCGATTTTCTTGACCGTGACCATGAAGTCGGCCTCCTTGCCTGCCACGTCCTTGCCCTGGTAGTCGGACGGAAACTGCAGTGGAAACGTCTTCGATTCGCCGGTCTTCATACCGCGCACGGCTTGGTCGAAGGCCTCGAGCATCTGCCCCTCGCCGATCAGAAATTGGAAAGCCTCGGCCTTGCCGCCATCGAACGGCACGCCATCGATCTTGCCTTCAAAGTCAATCGTCACGCGGTCGCCCTCGGCGGCGGGATCACCCTGCGGGCGTTGCGAGAAAGTGCGGCGCTGCTTGCGCAGGATGTCGATGGTTTTGTCGATCGCAGCATCGGTCACTTCGGTCGAAACGCGTTCCACCTGAGCGGCGCCCAGGTCGGCCAGCTTGACGTCCGGATACACCTCGAAGGTGGCATCGAACGCCATCTCGCCTTCAGGCGCCCCTTCCTTCTCGCTGATGCGCGGCGAACCGGCCACGCGCAGCTTGGCTTCCGTCACGGCTTGCGTGAATACCTGACCCACCTTGTCGTTCATGACCTCGTGGTGCACTGAGTAACCGTAACGGTGCGCGACCACGCTCATCGGCACCTTGCCAGGCCGAAAGCCGTCCGCTTTGACGGTCCGCGACAGCCGCTTCAGACGCAAATTTACCTCTGAAGTGATGGCGGAAGCCGCCAGCGTCAACGTGATGCGGCGCTCGAGTTTGTCTAGGGTTTCGACTTGGACGGACATGGTCTGAGGCCTTTTTGGTTTCGGTGCGGTCTTGCGCGGCGCCCCTCGGAATCTGGGCCATGCCAGCAAATCGTGGTTGGCGCCCGACGCCGTCTCACGCGTGGTTCACACCCCGCAACGGGTCGGAGATTCTATAACGGTGCCCGTCGACAGAACACCACGCATGGCGCACAGAACGACACGCATCGAAGAACGCCGGCCCACCCTGCGCGTTGCATCGCTACCGCGTCAGGTCGCGCAGCAAGACGCGTGCGCCGGCCGGATCGGTGGCTGACGAGACGTTGCGCACGTAGTCGGCATGCACCAGCCGGTCGATGTCTGGCTCGTGCGGCCGTGGCGTCATCAGATCGCCCGGGAAAATCACGGCACCGCCCTGACCAACGGCCAGCCGACGCCCATCTGCAGATCACCGCCGAACGGACCGCTGAGCAGTCATTCGACGCCCAGCACCACGCTGTCGCGCCGCTGGCTGCCGGTCGAGCCGGCGGCCATCACCACGTGGCGGTGTGCTGCGCGTGGCCGGCCTTCGCCGACCTCAACCCCGTCGAGTTCGCGGCGCGCGTCAAGCTGAAGGAACAGCCCCTGCGGCTGCGGGAGACCAATCGTTTCGTCAGCGAGATTGGTCAGCGAGATTGGGCGGAAGCACGGTGGCGCCGGCAGAGTCCGCCGATGGATGCCCGGCCTGCCGGCGGTTGGGCGCGTCAGGCGAATTCCTGCCGCACACTGGCGGACATCAGGCGTCGGATGATCCAGCCAAGCATTGCGCAGGCGCCGAGGGTCATCACGGTGGCCATCACCTGCGCTGCCGTCACAAAACCGCCGAACACGCCAAGTGCCCGCGGCGCGATCCCTGCGCCGCTCAACGTGCTGCTCACCACCGATTGAACAACTTCCTGTTGCAGCCACAGGCCCATCAGGTTGGCCACGATGGCCACCGCCAACACGCCGATGAAGGCGCGCCGGGCCCAGTCCAGGCGCAGCAGCAGACCGATCGCGAACGCCAGTGTGGCCAGCGACATCAGCAGCCCGGTGCCGACCACCCACGGCAGATACCCCAGCAGCAGGCCGGTCAGCAGTGGCAACGGCTGCTGGCCAGCTGCGATGTCCAGCCCCGGCATCAGGGATGCCACCGAGGCCGTCTGAACCAGGGCAGACATGCTGCCAAGCACCGCGAGCACGATGAAGGCCCAGGCTGTCGCGGTGACGAAGATGGAACGCGAGCCGACGTTGTAGGTTTGAGGCATGTCGAGTCCTTCGGTGTGGAGCGCTATCGGGCGCGTGGCAGTCTGTCGTCTTTAGCCGTTCTTGATCGGCAGACAGCAGGCCCGCCACGATCAACGAATTCTGTGATGCCGTCGATGACAAAACACTCACCCGTCGGAGGGGAAATCGCAACAAATCGCGGCGTTGTGGGACTTGCGCCACAACCAGCGCAGGCACCCGCCCGGCGCGATCGACGTCGGCCGGTGCGGCGCACCGAGGCTGGGCGGCAATCCACCCGAAAAGGTCAATGGCGCAGCGCGCCGCGTCACAATCCTGGCGATCTAAAACTCCGCGCAGACGGTTGATCGCGGGCCGCTCATTAAAAGATCGAACACCAGGAGACGCGAAATGAACGGTCTGATGATGCAGCAGCAGTTGCTGATCTCTAGCCTGCTGGTGCACGCGGAGCGACACCACGGCGAGCAGGAAGTGGTGTCACGCCGCGTCGAAGGCGATCTCCACCGCGAAACCTACCGTGAACTGGCGTCGAGATCGCGGTGCTTGGCCAAGGCGCTGGCTGCGCTGGGCGTCCGGCCCGGAGACCGGGTCGGCACGCTGGCCTGGAACGGCCACCGCCACATGGAGCTTTATTACGCGGTGTCGGGTTCGGGCGCGGTGCTGCACACGCTGAATCCGCGTCTGCATCCGGATCAGATCGTCTACATCGCCGACCATGCCGAAGACTCGGTGCTGTGCTTCGACATGACGTTCCTGCCGCTGATCCAGGCGGTGGCCGGACGCACCCGCACGATCAAGACGTTCGTGGCGATGACTTCGCGGGCGCACATGCCGCCGGCCGAGGTGGCCGCGACGATTCCGAACCTGGTGTGCTTCGAAGACTTGCTGGCCGCCCAGGACGATCGGTACGAGTGGCCGGAATTCGACGAGCAGACCGCCAGTTCGCTGTGTTACACGTCCGGCACCACCGGCAATCCGAAGGGGGTGCTTTACAGCCACCGCTCGACGCTGCTGCACACGATGGCCGCCGCGTTGCCCGATGTGATGAACTGCTCGGCCTGCGACACGGTGCTGCCGGTGGTGCCGATGTTCCACGTCAACGCGTGGGGCCTGCCGTATGTCGCCTGCATGGTCGGTGCCAAGCTGGTGCTCCCCGGCCCGAGATTAGACGGTAAATCACTGCACGAGCTGTTTGAAAACGAACGCGTCACTGTGTCGGCGGGTGTGCCGACCGTCTGGCAGGGACTGCTGGCCCACATGGAAGCCAACCGGCTGCAGTTTTCCACCATGCGGCGCACCGTCATCGGCGGTGCAGCCTGCCCGCCGTCGATGATCCGCGCGTTCCAGGAGCACTTCGACGTCAAGGTGCTGCACGGCTGGGGCATGACAGAAATGAGCCCACTGGGTACGCTGTGTACGCTTAAAAACAAGCACGACGCCCTGAGTGCTGACGAAAAAATGAAAATTCGTCTCAAGCAGGGTCGGGCAATTTTCGGCGTTGACATGAAAATCGTTGACGAAGCCGGTAACGAACTCCCGTGGGACGGTAAAACCTATGGCGATTTGCTTGTCAAAGGGCCCTGGATTGTTCGTGAATATTACAAAGGCGAGGGCGGTGACCCGTTAGTAAATGGTTGGTTTCCCACCGGGGATGTCGGCACGATTGATGCCGATGGCTACCTGCAAATCACCGACCGCAGCAAGGACGTGATCAAGTCCGGCGGCGAATGGATCAGCTCGATTGACATTGAAAACATTGCCGTGGCACACCCGGCAGTGGCCATGGCGGCCTGCATTGGTGTGGCGCACCCCAAGTGGGATGAACGCCCCATCATTGCAGTGGTTAAAAAACCCGGCGCGCAAGTCAGCCGTGAGGAAATCCTGCAGTTTTATGAAGGCAAGACCGCCAAATGGCAGATTCCCGACGATGTGGTCTTTGTGGACGCCATTCCGCTGGGTGCCACCGGAAAAATGCTGAAAACCCGCTTGCGTGAACAGCTCCAGGATTACCAGTTGCCATCCAGTTGAGGCTCTGACAGTCTGGCGGCACGCATTGCTGCGGTGCAGAACGGGTTGATAGGCTGTGGTGATGCAGCTGTCGCATCGGCGATAGAAAAGGCCAGGCTTAGGGGCATTCCCTGATCGCAACAGTGCACAAAACTTGTACGCTTCGTACATCGTGATTACAAAGGAGACATTGATGACATTTAAGATCAGATACCTCGCACTGGCTGCTGCTTTTGCGTGCACTGGTACCGTTTTTGCGCAGCCTGCAACGCCTGCAAAGCCAGCAACGCCTGCTGTAAAAGCTGCACCTGCTGCTAAAGCTGCTCCTGCAGCTAAAGCTACCCCCTCCAATATGGCTACCGCACCCAAGTTTGCACCCGGGCCTCTTACAGGCGAAACCGTCAAGATGGTCAGGATTGATCCTTTGACCGGACTTCTGGGTCCAGTGGGCACCAGCCAGATCAAAGGTTACCAGTTCTTTGCCGAAAAATTCAGCGGTACCGGCAACCCGGCTGGCGTGAAATTCGAAATCACGGCCATGGACAACAAGCTCAGCCCGGCGGAAAGCCTGAACGTGCTGAAAGCGGCCATCGATCAGGGCGTGCGTTACATCATCCAGGGCAACGGCTCTTCTGTCGCACTGGCCCTGTCCGATGCCATTACCAAACATAACGAGCGCAACCCTGGCAAGGAAGTGCTTTTTCTCAACGATTCGGCGGTGGACCCTGATTTGACCAACAGCAAGTGCAGTTACTGGCACTTCCGTTTTGATGCCGACACATCGATGAAGATCGAAGCGATGTCCAGCTTTATCGCCACTCAGTCCGATATCAAGAAAGTGTATTTCCTGAACCAGAATTATTCGCACGGTCATCAGGTTGTGAAGTTCGGCAAGGAGGCGCTGGCGCGCAAGCGGCCGGACATCCAGGTCGTCGGGGAAGACCTGCACCCTCTGGCGCAAACTCGCGACTTTGCACCCTACATCGCCAAGATCAAGGCATCCGGCGCAGACACCGTGATCACCGGCAACTGGGGCTCTGACCTCTCGCTGCTGATCAAGGCCGCCAACGAGAACGGCTACAACGGCAAGTTCTTCACTTACTACGCTGGCGTCACCGGCACGCCGACCGCCCTCGGTCAAAACGGCGCCGGACGCGTTTATCAGATTGCCTACAACCACTACAACATGGGTGGGCAAATGGAAAAATGGATGAAGGAGTTCAACGCCAAGTACAACGACGACTTCTACACCGGCTCGACCATTCGCATTTACGAAATGCTGGGTGCAGCCATGGCCAAGGCCAAATCCACCGACCCGGTGAAGGTTGCGGCGGCGTTGGCAGGTCTGCGTGTGCAAAGCTTTAACGGCGAAGTGGAGATGCGCAAGTCTGACCACCAGTTGCAGCAGCCGCTGTACATGTCGGTCTGGCAAAAGGCCGATGCCAAAAGCCCCTACAGCCCCGAGAAGACCGGCATGACGCTGGCGATGCTCACGGAATATCCGAACTACGTCTCCAGCACGCCCACCAGCTGCCAGATGAAACGCCCCTGATTTCCCGCGCCTGAAGCAGAGCCCGAGCGGGTAGCCGTATCGGGCTCTTTTATTTTCATTGATGAGAAAGGGCTAGAGGAATGGAGTTTTTCATCATTTCGATGCTGAACGGTTTGAGCTACGGGCTCTTGCTGTTCATGCTCAGTTCTGGGCTGACGCTGATTTTCAGCATGATGGGCGTGCTGAACTTCGCGCACGCCAGTTTTTACATGCTGGGCGCCTATGTGGGCTACAGCGTGGCTCAGTTTGTTGGCTTTTGGGCCGCGCTGCTGATTGCACCGCTGGTGGTGGGCGGGCTGGGCGCCCTGTTTGAGCGTTTGTGCCTGCGCAAGGTTCACAAGTATGGCCATGTGCCGGAGCTTTTGATCACATTCGGCCTGTCCTATGTGATTGTTGAGCTGGTTCAGCTGATCTGGGGGCGAATTGCGGTGCAGTTTCGCCCGCCAGAGGTGCTTCAGGGTCCGGCTTTCACGCTGATCAACGATTCGGTCAAGGGGCTGAGCGTGATGTGGGGCAGCGCACCTGCCGAACTTTGCAGCGCCGCTGACGCAGCCGTGCGGATTGTCTGTTCACCTTTTCCTGCCACCCGCGGCTTCATGATGCTGGTGGCGCTTGTGATGCTGGGCTCGGTCTGGCTGCTTTTGACCCGGACCCGCATTGGCCTGGTGATCCAGGCCGCGCTGACGCATCCGGACGCGGTTGAGTCGCTTGGGCATAACGTGCCGCGTGTCTTCATGTTGGTGTTTGGTGCGGGCTCTGCTCTGGCGGGCCTGGCCGGCGTGATTGGTGGCAGCACGTTTTTGACAGAGCCGGCCATGGCGGCCACTGTGGGCTCGGTCATCTTCGTGGTGGTGGTTGTGGGCGGTATGGGTTCGCTGTCAGGGGCTTTTGTAGCTTCGATTCTCATCGGCGTGATCCAGACCTTTGCCGTGGCCTTCGACTATTCCCTGGCCACCCTGGCGCAACAGATTGATTTGCCGTTGAGTGCGGCCGTGGCCAACAACTCCTACATCAAGCTCACGTTGTCGCAAGTGGCGCCTATCCTGCCCTACTTGTTTCTGGTGCTGATCCTGATTTTCAGGCCACGTGGTTTGCTCGGCAAACGAGAGGGGTAAGCCATGAAAACACATTACACATTCGCACCACTCAATATCGGACGCTGGGTGACTTGGGGCCTGTTTGCGCTGCTCCTTGTCGTGGCACCGCTTTTCTTTGGCAGCGGCCTGGCCATGACCGTGCTGTCACAAATGGGCATTGCCATCATCGCCTGCCTGTCCTACAACATACTGCTTGGGCAGGGCGGCATGCTGAGCTTTGGGCACGCGGTTTATACCGGCCTGGGGTCGTTTCTGGCTATCCACGCGTTGAACAACATCAGTAACGGGTCGTTGTCCCTGCCGGTGTCTATGGTGCCGTTGGTGGGTGCATTGGCTGGTGTGGGTTTTGCCGTTTTGTTCGGGTATGTCACCACGCGCAAATCGGGCACCACCTTTGCCATGATCACATTGGGTCTTGGCGAACTGGTCTTTGCGCTGTCACTGATGATTCCCGAGTTTTTTGGCGGTGAAGGCGGCGTGTCTGGTAACCGCGTCACTGGCAAGGCGGTGATGGGCATCACCTTCGGACCACCGATTCAGGTGTATTACCTGATTGCTGTTTATACCTTTGTGGCCGTCGGCGCCATGTTTGCATTTACGCGCACACCACTGGGGCGCATGTTAAACGCCGTGCGTGACAACCCGGAGCGGGTCGAGTTCGTCGGTTACGACACCCAAAAGGTGCGGTATTTTGCCTTTATCATTGCTGGTTTTTTTGCCGGTCTGTCGGGCGGGCTGGCAGCTCTGAATTTTGAAATCGTCAGCGCGGAGGTGGTGGGCGCGGCCCGCTCGGGTGGCTACCTGCTGTTCACCTTTCTCGGTGGCGCCACGTTTTTCTTCGGCCCCATCATTGGCGGCATCCTGATGGTGCTGGCCTTTGTGCTGCTGTCAGAGTTCACCCAGGCGTGGCTGCTTTACCTCGGCCTGATCTTTTTGTTTATGGTCATGTACGCGCCGGGGGGGATTGCCAGCCTGATCATGATGAACCTGCGTGTGGCCGCCTATGGCAAGCTCAGACAGCTCTGGGTCAGCTACCTTGCGCTGGCCGTCACTGCACTGATCATGCTGGTGGGCGCTGCGGCAATGATCGAAATGGTTTATCACCTGCAGCTCAAAACCACGCTGGGCTCGGAACTGAGGTTTGCTGGCATTCCGCTGGATGCCAAAGGGCTCAACAGCTGGTTTGGCGCTGCATTCGTCACATTGACTGGCCTGGGACTGTTTGAGGTCACACGACGCCAATTTTTGCGTGAGTGGAGCGAAATTCAGGAATATATTGAAAAAGAAATCAAGCGCAGGGAAGCCATCTGATGACCTATGCACTTGAACTCAAAGATTTACGCAAGAGTTTCGGCAAGACCGAAATCATCCGCGGCATCAATCTGGCAGTGACTGCCGGCGAGCGGGTCGGCATTATTGGACCGAATGGCGCCGGCAAGTCCACGCTGTTCAACCTCATCAGCGGGCGTTTCGAGCCCAGCAGCGGCGAAGTGCTGCTCAACGGTCAGCGCATCGACGGGAAAAAACCTTTCGAAATCAACCGGCTCGGCCTGTCACGCAGTTTCCAGATCACCAACATCTTCCCCAAACTCAGCGTGTTTGAAAATTTGCGCTGTGGCGTGTTGTGGAGTCTGGGTTACAAGTACACCTTTTTGAAGTTTCTGGCGGGGCTGGATGACGCCAATGAACGGGCTGACGAGCTGATGAAGATGATCAAGCTCGACAAAAAACGCGACGTGCTGGCCACCAACCTGACTTATGCCGAACAGCGCGCACTGGAAATAGGGATCACCATCGCCGGCGGAGCGGGTGTGATCCTGCTTGACGAACCCACCGCCGGCATGAGCCGAAGCGAAACCACCCGGTTCATCAGCCTGATCAAGGAAGTGACGGTTGGAAAAACACTGCTGACCGTCGAGCATGACATGGGTGTGGTGTTCGGTCTGGCCGACCGGATTGCGGTGGTGGTGTATGGCGAGGTGCTGGCGTTTGATGAGCCTGCGGCCGTACGCGCCAACTCGCGGGTGCAGGAAGCTTACCTGGGTTCGGCGGTTGCTGATTCACAGGTCACTGGACATTGATGATGACCTTGAACCTTCCTGTCTGCGCCACCCCCTCATTGCCACGGAGTCCGGCATGCTAAAAATCGAAAACCTTCACGCCTATTACGGCAAAAGCCATGTCCTGCATGGCGTTCAGTTTGACGTGCAACCCGGTGAAATTGTGGCTCTGCTGGGTCGCAATGGCTCCGGCCGCTCGACCACCGCCAAGGCCATCATGGGCCTGGTGGAATGTCAGGGCGATATTCAATGGCGCGGCAAACAGATTGCCGGGCACAAAGCCTATGAAGTCGCGCACCTGGGCATTGGTTACGTGCCGGAGAACCGGGACATCTTCCCGACCCTGACCGTGCACCAGAACCTGATGCTCGGACAAAAGGGCAAGGGCAAAGGAAGCCGATGGTCGTTTGACGACATGTACAACATGTTTCCCCGGCTGCTGGAGCGTCAGCACAACGAGGCCGGCGTATTGTCCGGTGGAGAGCAGCAGATGCTGACGCTGTGTCGCGCGCTGATGGGCGATCCGGATCTGATCATTATTGACGAGCCTACAGAAGGCTTGGCGCCGAAGATTGTC
>ENA-OFCE01001113-OFCE01001113.1-metagenomes-genome-assembly--contig:-NODE-1113-length-14719-cov-4.258933_pt1 | contig 14719 bp, 11 predicted proteins | sample MGYA00153388_OFCE01 | MGnify analysis MGYA00153388
ACACGTACCCGGTCAAGATCGTCAACTGGGGCTACTGGGGCAGTGTGGGCATCGTGACCGATGCGTTCTACCGCAAACGCATGGAAAATCTGGGGTTCGGCTCGATCGAGCCTGAAGAAGCGATGCACGCGCTGGAAGGCTTCATCGCGTCGGAGATGCATCAGTTGGTGTTGATCAAAGTCATCTCCGATACCGCGCTCGATGACCTACTGGTGACAGAGGAGATCCGTTATTATCCGGCGCTGGATGGATCGAATGGATATTCCGCTGATTCAGTAGTCGCGTCATGAATTCAACGGACATTAATCCAGTGGATACCCAGGAGCACTCGCGGTTCACCGCACCCGCACTCGATGCCGCCAAGCTGCCCGTCGATGCCGACTCGCTCGAGACGATTCGCGCGATGCTGCGTGCAGTGCGCGGCGCAGCGTGACAGAGCCCGGGCGCGATCCCGATGCGCTCGAGCAGTGGTTCGCGGCCAACGGCTGGGCGCCGTTCGAATTTCAGCGCGCCGTGTGGAGCGCGTATGCCGATGGCGCATCAGGCCTGATCCACGCGGCCACCGGCACCGGCAAGACGATCACACTGCAAACCCTGGCCGAGAACTTCAGCAGGATCGGCGTGCCGGTTTTCATGGCCGACGTGAAGGGCGACCTGACCGGCATCTCGCAGGCCGGCAAGATCAGCGACAAACTCGCCGCGCTGCTGAAGGAACGCGCCATCGAGCCGCCCGAGTCGGCCGCCTGCCCCGCCACGTTGTGGGACGTCTACGGCAAGCAGGGCCACCCGGTGCGCGCGACAGTGAGCGACATGGGGCCGCTGATGTTGGCGCGCATGCTGGCGCTCAACGAAACACAGCAGGGCGTGCTCAGCCTGGTCTTCAAGGTCGCCGACGACCGGGGCCTGCTGCTGCTCGATCTGAAAGACCTGCGCGCCATGCTTCAGCATGTGGGCGAAAACGCATCGCAATTCACCACCGAATACGGCAACGTCAGCGCCGCCAGCGTTGGCGCCATCCAGCGTGGGCTGCTGCAGATCGAGGAACAGGGCGGCGACAAGTTCTTCGGCGAACCGATGCTCAACATCGCCGATTTCATGCAGACCGACGCGGGCAAAGGCGTCATCAACATTCTGGCCGCCGACCAGCTGATGAACAGTCCGCGCCTGTACGCCACCTTCCTGCTGTGGATGTTGAGCGAGTTGTTCGAACAGTTGCCTGAAGTCGGTGATCTGGATCAGCCGAAGCTGGTGTTCTTCTTCGATGAAGCCCACTTGCTGTTCAAGGAGGCGCCGGCGGCGCTGGTCGAACGCATCGAGCTGGTGGTGCGGCTGGTGCGCAGCAAGGGCGTCGGCGTCTATTTCGTGACGCAGAACCCGCTCGACATCCCCGACAGCGTGCTCGCACAACTGGGCAACCGCGTGCAGCACGCGCTGCGCGCCTTCACGCCGCGCGACCAGAAAGCCGTCAAGGCAGCGGCCAGCACGATGCGCGCCAACCCCCGGCTGGACATCGAGACCGCGATCACCGAGCTGGGTGTGGGCGAGGCGCTGATCAGCTGTCTGGACGCCAAGGGACGCCCGAGCGTGACCGAGCGCGTATACGTGCTGCCCCCCGGCAGTCAGATCGGCCCGATCACGCCCGAATTGCGCGGGCGACTGCTGGCCACCTCACTGGTCGCAGGCGTCTATGAAAAGGAAGTCGACCGCGAGTCGGCCTACGAGTCGATCAAGGGCCGCGTAGACGCCGCGCCGGCGGGCAGCGGCGCCTCCGCAGCCGGCAATCGAACCGCACCGGGGACAGGCGCTGCCGGCGGAGCGCCCGCAGCCGACACCGGCGGCATCTTCGGCAGCCTCAAGGATGTGCTGTTCGGCAGCACCGGCCCGCGCGGCGGGCGCCATGAAGGGCTGGCCGAATCGGCCGCACGCAGCGCCATGCGCAGCGTCGGCTCCAGCGTCGGACGCGAATTGGTGCGCGGCGTGCTGGGCAGCCTGCTCGGCGGCGGGTCGCGTCGCCGCTAGTGCCGTGTTCGACGGCCCAACCGGTCGGGTCGGGTCGCTGATGCCGCATGACCACTGCCTCGGGCTCGGCAGCAACGGCCCATGGGCGCCGGCCCCGATGCGGGCCGGCCCCTTTCACTTCATCAGCGTGAACAGCGCGGCGTGGGCCACCCGCACGCCGCCTTCCGAGACGTTCAGGTGCGCCTGCTGGTGGCCGGTGGCACCCGCCTTGGCCGTCATCGTGACACGCACGATGGTCGAGGCGCCAGCCGGCAACAACACCGTCGGCGAACTGACGCTGTAAGTCACACCGGACGGTTGCGCACCGATCGCCAGATCGAGTGTCTTGGCGCTGGCGGCCAGATTGGTCAGGGTCAGGTCGAGTTGCCGGGTCTGGCCGCTGCCCGAGGGCACCGCACTGAAGCTCAAGCTCACCGGGTCCATGGCCACCGAGGCGTACACGGCTGCGTTCAGGTCTTCGAGACCGGCGCCGACGATGTTCACATCGGTTTCGAGGGCCGCCGTCTTGTAGTTCAACAGCACCGTGGTCTGTGCGGTGTTGACGATCGCCGATCGGACCTGGGCTGCCGACCAAAGGGGATGCTGGCTGAGCACCACGGCGGCCGATCCGGCCAGGTGCGGTGACGCCATCGAGGTGCCGCTGAAGAACGCGAAGCACGGTGCACCCTTGCAGTACGACAACGGAATCGACGACAGCACATTGACACCGGGCGCAACCACATCGGGCTTGATGCGGAAATCGACATCCGTTGGCCCCTGGCTGCTGAAGCCGGCCATGATGTTGGCATTTGCCGAGATGATGTAGGTCAGCGAGGCCCCGATCGTGGTGCTGGTGCCGTTACCCAGCGCGAGCAGCGAGGCGCCGTCGTTGATGCTCAACATGTAGGCGGGGATGGTGCCGATGCCGGCCATTGGCGTCGGGTCGCCTGCCACGTTGTTCACCACGAGGACCGCCACCGCACCTGCCGCCGCGGCGTTTTGCACCTTGATGCTGAATGTGCAGGAGCCTCGCGACAGCAAAGCGATCCTGCCTGTGAGCGACCCGCCAGGCAGTGCTGCGCAGGCGGTGTCCAGGCCATTCACGCTGCCCGCGACCACACCGAGCGGCGCCGTGAGGTCGGTAGCCACCGTGGGAAACTCACCGCTGGCGGTGCCGTAGATGTTGCCGCCGGCCATGACCGGCGCGCTCACATAGTGAGGTACCGCGCTGGCGCCGGCCGTCAAGCCGCGCTTGGCCATGCCCGGCGAGCCCACAGTGAAGTAGCCCGGGCCACTGTTGCCATTGGAAATGGCGACCACCATGTTGGCGCGGTCGAGGTTGTCGACCGCCACAATCACCAAGTTCTGGATGCCGTGGCTGCCGCCGCCCAGGCTCATGTTGGCAACATCGAAAAGGTCGGTGTAAGCGGCCTCGAGCGCGTTCAGGATGTCCTCGGAACGGGCGCTGGCGACCGTGCCCGGAAACACGTTGTAGTTGCCAAGCAGCGCGCGCGGCGCGACACCCGACACACCGGCGGGAATGGTGACGCCGTCCACCTGTGCGGGAGTCTCGAAGTTGCAGGCCACCGTACCGGCCACGTGCGTGCCGTGATCGCCGACCGCCTTCGCGTCGACGCCGTTCTGGTTCAGCCTGTTGTTGAAAACGCGGGCCGCGACGACCTTGTTGTTCGTGTAGCGCTTGTCACCGACCTGCGTCTGCGCCGAGTAGCCGCTGTCGGCAAAGCACGGGTGCGCCTGGTCGATGCCGGAATCGACGATGGCCACCCTCACGCCAGCGCCCGCCGTGGCCGCCGTGCCGCCATTGCGCGCCCAGGCCTGCTCGGCGTTGATCAGCGCCAGATCGGGGTCGATGCTGACCGGGTAGTAGACGGACTGGTATTGCGCGCTGCGCACCAACGGGCTGGCCGCCACCTGCGCCAGCGTGGCGCCGTTGAGCTTGACGGACACCGCGTTGAGCGCGATGTCGAACTCGCCGGTCACGTTCGCCTGGGGAAGATGGGTCCTCAACCAGGCCTTGTAATCGTTGCGCTGCTGGGACAGGAGCGCCCGGTACGACTTGACGGTCGAGCTCGAGAAGTCGATCTTCTTGCCCTTGGCGGGCTGCGTGCGGGCATAGCCCGCCAGCGGCTCGTTGTTCAACTGAACCAACGCGTAACCGGTGTCCTGCGTGGCGCGTGCGGTCGCGACATCTGAATTCAACGGGGCCGCAGCGGTTGGAACAGCGATACACAGGGAGCCAAACGCGATCGCGCAGGCGGCATGGGCGGGATTGAAGAGAAGCTTGAAGGATCTGGAAGCAGACATGGAAGTTTCCGGTTGGTTCGGTCCGGCGACCGGCGCATGTGGCACCGCAGGGTCGGAACAGGGGGCGGGTGGCTCGGCCTGAATGGCAAATCACCATCTAACCCACAGCAAGGTAAGCGCCCGACGCGCCGGCCGGAAGGGGGTTAACCCCCGACAGCCCCTCACGCAGGAGAACTGGAACAAACCAGCCACATCGACCGGACCTCGCTTCGGGACGCGCCGGCACGCGCTGCACGCATTGCGTGCAGCAGCGGGCTTTCTACATCCGCGCCTTGTCGTTCAGCGGAGGCCGGACTCTGCCCGGCGGGCACTGGCTCGGTGCGCCGTGCAGGCTCGCGTGATAGTCCAGCAGGTCGCCGTTCGCATCGATGCGGATGCGATAGCCCGGCACCAGTGCCTGCGTGTAAAGACGGTCTGGCGCGGGGCAGCCGAGGCTGCCGTCGGGCCACGTGACACGCTCGACACCGACCACCTTCAGCGCAGCGAGGGCAACGCCGGTGCGCTGCGACGCATCGGTCAGCGCGGCATGCAGCGGCGCCTCGGTCTCGGCGGTCTGATTCATGGAGGCGTTTCCTGAGGCTGGTACCGGCGCAGCGCAGCCGGCACCCGCGATGCAAACCGTCGTCAACGCGATGGCGCACCACACGGCCGGCAGGCGCACTCCGATGAACACTGGAAGCGGGCATGTCGCGCACGCCATGGACAGATTCAACATGATGGGATCAAGAGTGGAGGTTTGCGGCAGCCAAGTCAAGCCGACTTCCCAACCGCGGTGAGTTACGCGGAGTGAGCCACGGCGGCCCTTCGATGCGCCGAAGAAGCCACAATCCACTGTCACGGTATTTCAAAACGACCACGCCATGCCGGTACTCAAATGGTCTTCGATCGGGCTCGCGGTCGCGTTGGTGACAACCGTGTTGGCCGGGCAGGTCGGGATGCTGGCGGGATCGCCTCCGTCGGATCTGGGTGTCAAGGGCGGCCGGCTGAAGCCGCCGTCGACCTCACCCAACAGCGTCAGCAGCCAAGCCGGTCTGTACACGGAACATCCGCAACACAGCGCCGCCGCGATCGCCCCGCTGGCGCTTCAAGGCGACGGCGCCGCCACGCTGGCGCGTTTGCGCAACATCGTCGATTCGACGAGTGGCGCCCGGGTCGTGCGCAGCGAACCGGGCTACCTGTACGTGCAGTACACGACCCGCTTGATGAAATACGTGGACGACGTCGAGTTCTGGTTCGACCCGTCGGCCGGCGTGATTCAGGTGCGGTCGGCCTCGCGGCTCGGCGAAAGCGATCTGGGCGCGAACCGGTCGCGCATCGAGGCGATCCGGGTGAGGCTTGCACTGGCGCCGCCAGCGGGCTGACCCAAGCGACGTCGCCCACGCGCCCGCACCCCACGTCACGCGCCGGCACTCAGGCCCAGCCAGCGTCGACCGTGAATTCCTGAGCCGTCACCATGCGGGCCGTGTCGGCTGCCAGGAAGAGCACCATGTGGGCGATGTCGGCACCGATGATGCTGCCGGGGATGCAGTGGTTCGCCGCCATGGCGCGCTGGCCGGCCTCGTCGACCCACAGCGTGACCTGCCGCTCGGTCATCACCCATCCCGGCACGACGCAGTTGACGCGAATGCTGTCGGCGCCGAGTTCGCGAGCCATCATGCGGGTGAAGCCCAGCATTGCCGACTTGCAGGTGGCGTAGACCGACAATCCAAAGCCCTTGTTCTTCCAGCTGCCGGAGCCCATGTTGACGATGCTGCCACCGCCACGTTGCCGCATGCTGCCGATCACGGCCTGGGTGGCGAAGAAATGCGGGCGCAGGTTGATTGCCACGCGCTCGTCAAAGTACGCCGGAGTGACGCTCTCGATGGTGTGACGCTGGTCGTTGGCCACGTTGTTGACCAACACGTCGACCCCGCCGCAGCGCTCGATCAAACGCGCCATCACGGCCTGCAATGCCGCCACGTCAATCACGTCGCACGGCTCGAACGCCACCGAGCCACCGGCCGCGGCTGCGCCCACGGCGAGGCTGTCTGCCAGTGCATGGCCGGCGGTTCGGTCGACGTCGAGGAAGCCGACGCGACAGCCCTGCTCCGCAAAGGCGCGCACCATGTCGGCACCGATGCCGCTGGCGCCACCGGTGATCAGCACACTTTGGCCCTTCAGGCTGCGGTAGGTGACGCCGGCGAACTCGACGTGGGGAATGGTGACTGTGGTCATGGAAACATGTCCTGGGTTCAGTGAAACAGGGCGCGGCGCTTCGCCGCACCGACCCCGTTATTTTTGCACCGCACGCAATCCGATGAGGATCGCCGATTCCGGCGGCAACGCCGGCAGCGGCACGCCGAAGTCGCGCAGTTGCGCGCCGGTGAGTTCCAGCGCACCAGCGGCCAGCGCGCGGATGGTGTCGGTGCCGGACTGCGAGTGCGACACGCTCGGCAGGTGCATGGCCTGCAGGCGGTACACGGCAGCTGGGTCAAGACCGCGAATTTGCATCGGCGGCGTGTAGCGCCAGGTGTCCTCGACCCGGCGGTACAGCGCGAACAGCGCCGACTGGCGGTCGACGGCAGTCGCCTGCAGCCACTGCGTGCCGCCCTGCCCGCCCTGACTGAGCGTGCCGCTGTGGCAGACGCCGCGCCACTCCTTGTGCACGGCAATCCAGCGCGCCAGTTCGCTGCGCCCGGCCGCATCGAGCTCGCGCACGTCGAACTCGAGCCCGAGGTGGCCGAACATCGCGACGCTGGCGCGCAGCGCCAGGCTGTGGCTGCGTCCGGTGGTGTGCGCGCGGGCCGGACCGATGTGCGCGCCCATCACCTCGGGCGGCAGGAAGCGCAGAAAACCGCTCTGGATACCGAGGCGGGCCAGCGCGTCATTGCTGTCACTGGTCCAGACCCGGTGGGTGTGGCGCAGGATGCCCATGTCGGGCCGGGCGCCTCCGGAGGAGCAGCTTTCGATCTCGAGCGCCGGGTGCGCCTGGCGCACCCGCTCGAGCAACCCGTAGAGCGCCAGGTTCTGCCGGCGATAGGCGGCACGGCCGCGGTGATCGGCACCGAGCGTGGCGGTCGCCAGGTCGCGGTTCATGTCCCACTTGAAGTAGGCGATGGCGTTGTCGCGCAGCAGCGCATCGAGCTTGCCGTAAAGATAGTCGCAGACCTCTTCACGCGACAGGTCCAGCACCAGCTGATGGCGCCCGAGCACGATCGGCCGGCCAGCGCTGTGCAGCGCCCAATCCGGATGGGCCCGGTAAAGCTCGCTGTCGGGGTTGACCATCTCGGGCTCGACCCACAGACCGAACTGCATCCCCAGCCCTTGCACATGGTCGATCAGCGGGGTCAGACCGTGCGGATACTTGACAGCGTCCGGCCACCAGTCGCCGAGCGCGGCGCGGTCGTTGTCGCGGCGATGAAACCAGCCGTCGTCGAGCACGAAGCGCTCGACGCCGACCTCGGCGCCAGCGCTGGCGAGCGCCTTCAACCCTTCGAAATCGTGGTTGAAGTAGACCGCCTCCCAGCTGTTCAGGTGCACCGGCCTTGGCGACATCTCGCCGCCCGGCCAGCGCAGCACGGCGCGGCGCACATGACGATGGAAGTTGGCGCTCATGCCGTTCAAGCCGGCCGGGCTGTGCGTCAGGTGCGCCTCGGGGGTGGCGTAACGCTCGCCGGGTGCGAGCACCACCTCGCCCGGCGCCAACCACTCGCCCAGCTGCAACTGTCGCCGGCCATCGCTGAGCGGCTCGATCAGCAGCGTGTGGTTGCCGCTCCACGCCAGATGCGCGCCCCATACCGGGCCGTCGTCGTCGGCCAGCGTGGTGCCCACGATCACCGCGGGAAAGGTGTCGTGCGAGTTGCGGCCGCGCCGGCTGTCGCGGCGCCAGGTGGCCACGCCCAGGGCTTCGCGTGCTTGCTGGAATTCAAGTGTCCAGCGCCCGCTGTAGCCGATCACCTGCCCGGCCTCGGGCGGAAGCGGCACCGTGGCGGCGGCCAGCCAGTCGAGCCGGAACGGCGTGTCGCCGGTGTTGTGCAACTCGGCCGAACAGCTCAGCACGTCGCTGTCCGGGTCGATCCGGTAGTGCAGGCTCACCGCCAACTGCGCCACCGTGTCCACCAGAGCAAGATGCAGCGACGAGTCGGTGCACTCGACACGCTGCAGCGCGAACTGCGGTGCCCAGTCGCCGCCATCGAGCCGGCTGCCCAGCAGTGCCGGCTGTTCGAACCATCCCTGCCCATGCGTCGGCAAAGCGCTCAGCGCAGGATCGCCTTCCAGGGTACACGGCGGCAGTGGCCTCGCACCGGCCAGCGGCCAGGCCATCGGCGCGCCGCTCAGCCGTGCGCCAAAGTGCCGCCACAGCGGCACCGCGCCGGGCACCGCCTCGAGCGCGATCGAGCAGGCCCGGCCCGACAGCACCCACAGTGGCGTCTGTTCCATCGCTAGCCTTTCGTGGCCCCCATCGTCAGGCCCGCGATGAACTGCTTTTGCATCATGAAGAAAATCACCACGGGCGGCAGTGCCGCCACGATCGAGCCGGCCGACACCAGATGCCACTGCGCCACCCAGATGCCGTTGAGCGACTTCAGCCCGGCGGTCACCGGCATGGCATGTTGACCCTGGATCAGCACGGTGGCCCAGAAATAGTCGTTCCAAATGAAGGTGAACAGCAACACCGACAGCGCCGCCAGCGCCGGCCGCACCAGTGGCAGCACGACGCGCCAGAAGATCTGAAATTCGCTGGCACCCTCGAGGCGTGCCGCCTCGATCAGCTCATACGGCAGGTCGCGTATGAAGTTGCGCATGAAGAACGTGCAAAAGCCGGTCTGAAACGCAACGTGGAACAGCACCAACCCCGTGACAGTGTCGTAAAGGCCCAGGCGCAAACTCAATTCGCGCACCGGCACCATCAGGATCTGAAACGGCACGAAATTGCCGCCGACGAACAGGAAAAAGACCACCAGATTCAACTTGAAGCGGTAAACCCCGAGCGCGAAGCCGGCCAGGCAACTGAGTGCCAGCGCACCAGCCACCGTGGGCAAGGTGACCATGAAGCTGTTCAGGATGTAACGCATGATCGGCGTGTTGGTGAACACGGCCGTGATGTTCTCGACGATCATGAATTCGCTGGGCCATCCCCAGTAATTGCCGCTGGCGATGTCGCCTTGGCCGCGGATGGAGGTCAGCGCCACCGCGATGATCGGCAGCAACCACACCAACAACGCCAGCGGCAGCCCGACCTTGTAAAGCGTGCGGGTGACCGGCGAGGTCTTTTCGATCGGGGTGGGAAACATCTCAACGGCTCCTGCGCGATGGGCCCGGGCGCAATGGCGCTGGCCGGTGGGCCCCTGCGCAGTGACTTTCAAAGCCAGCCGTGGCCAGATCGTCCGAGCAAAAGCGGCCGCGGGGGTTCGCGCCGGGGTCGGGTGAGCCTGCGGGGGCGTCCAGCATCTCAGGCGAGCTCTTTTTCTTGCTGGTAGATCCGGTACAGCACGAACAGGATGTAGACCAGCATGATGGCGAACAGCACGGTCGCGATGGCGGTGCCGTAGCCCATGCGGTAGCCGTATTCGCTGAGCGCCTTTTCGTACATGTAGTAAGCCAGCACGCGCGAGGTGCCGTACGGGCCGCCCGACGTCATGATCGAAATCATGTCGAAGCTGCGCAGCGAACCGACGATCGTGACCACCACCGCGATGAAGGTGGCGGGCCGCAATTGCGGCAGCACGACGTTCCACAGCATCGCCCAGCCCTTGGCGCCTTCGAGCCGCGCCGCCTCGATCAGGTCGGGCCGGATGCTGTTCAGACCGGTGAGATACAGGATCATGCAATAGGCCACCTGCGGGTACAGGCCTGCGACGACGATGCCGTAAGTCACGTAGCGCTCGTCGGCCAGCACTGCGATCGGGTCCATGCCGAACAGGCCGAACAGGTGGCCGACGATGCCGTTGGCCGGGTTGTAGAACCAGGTGAACACGAGGCCGATCACGACCTGTGAGATCACGAACGGAAAGAAGAACATCGACTTTATGGCGCGGATGCCGAACACGGTCTGGTTCAGAAACAGCGCCAGCCCCAGGCCGACCGGCACCGCCAGCAGGAAGCCCACCAGCCAGATGATGTTGTTCTTCAACGAGACGAAGAAATCCGGGTCGGTCATCAGTTCCCGGTAGTTGTCCAGACCGACGAAGGTGGGCTCACCGAGCCCGTCCCAATCCTGGAAACTGATGCCGATCGATTCGAAGATCGGCAACACGACATAGACCGTGAACATCAGCAACGCCGGCGCGAGAAAGATCCACGGCGCCAGCCCACGCTGATGGCGACGCCACCATGTCAGTGGCGCGACCGACGTTGCTGTGCTCGACATGTCAGATCACTTGTAGACGCGCTTGCGCACGCTTTCCAGGCGCGCCAGGATTTCCTTGCGGGCCTCGGGCTTGACCATGTAGCGCTGGAAGCCCTCCATGCCCGCCTTGGCCATTTCGGCCGGAGCGTCGCGGTCATAGAACTGGCCCAGCGCATAGGCGCCCGACAGCATCGCGAAACCTTGCTTCAGGTACACGTCGCTTGGCGGCGCCGCGTCCTTGTTGACCGCCAGCTGCCCGAGGATGGCGTTGACCTTGGTCTGCACTTCGGCACTCGCCGCGTAGGCCAGGAAGCGCCGTGCATCGACCTTGTTCTTGGCCTTGGCGGGAATGTGGATCGTGTCGGTCGGTGCGTCCTCGGCCATCGGCACGTCGTTGATCTTCGGGAACTGCATGAAGCCGAGTTGCGCTTCGGTCAGCCCGGCCTTTTTCATCGGGTCGACGGCGAAGTTGCCCATCAGGTACATCGCGGCTTCGCCTTTCACGAAAGCCGGCACGGCGTCCTGCCAGTCGATCGCGGCGTGGTTGGCCAGGTAGTAGCCGGGCTTGACGATCTCGTCCCACTTGTCGAACACTGCGTTCACGCGCTTGTCGGTGTAGGGCACCTTGCCGGCGGTGAGGTCCATGTGGAACTCGTAGCCGTTGACGCGCATGTTGAGGTAGTCGAACCAGCCGCCGGTGGGCCACAGCGCCTTGGTACCGATGGCAAACGGCGTGACGCCGGCGGCCTTGAGCTTGGCGCTGGCGGCCATCAGTTCTTTCCAGGTCTTCGGTACGGCGATGCTGTTCTTCTCGAAGATGTCCTTGCGGTAATAGATGCCCCACTGGTAGTACGTGTAGGGCACGCCCCACTGCTTGCCCTTTTGCGTCATCGACGCGGCGGCCGACTTGAGCTTGGTGCCCAGGCCTTCCTTGGTCCACACGTCGGACACGTCTTCGAACAGTCCGGCGTTGACGAACGGCGCCATGCGGTTGCCGGCATACCAGGTCACGATGTCCGGCGGATCGGCCGTCAGAAAGTTGCGGATCGAGGTCTTGTAGCCTTCGTGGTCGAAGGTGTTGACCTTCACCGTGACGTCGGGATTGGCGGCCATGAAGCCCTTGACCATCACGTCCCAGGCTTCCTTCGGCGCGGGGTCGGACGCGTCGGTGTTGATGATCAGCGTGCCGGCTTGGGCGCCTGCGACCACGGCTCCGAGCAATGCGGTCATCGCGAACCGCGACAGGGTTTGGGGAATGTGCATCTCTGGTTTCCTTCTGGTGGTGATGCGTCAATGCGACGCGGGTTTAAAGCAATCCGTCTGATTTCGTCGGGGTGTTCAGGCGCCAGATCGACACGCCGCGAGGCGGCAGCCGCCGATCGCCCAGTACGACGGTGGCGGCGCCTGCCGGCGCCCACTCGAGCACGTCGCCGGAAAAATTGCAGGCGATCGCGAGCCCGCCGATGTGGCTCACGCGCAGCCCGTCGGGCAGGCGTTGCGTGGGCAGTCCGGCATCGGCGGCGGCGCGTGCCAACACATGCGACCAGCCGTCGACATCCGGACTGCCGGCCAGGTAGCGAGCGCGCCCGTGGCGCACCAGCGCCGGGCAACCGTCAGCGTAGCGGGCGTCGATCTCGGCCGCGTGACAGTCCAGCCGTTCGCGCCAGCGCTGCAGGTTGAGCGTGACCTCGCCGAAGCCGGCGGTATCTACCACGCCAGGCGGCAGCGACTCGACGCGCAGCACGGTCACGCCGAGCAAGTCGACCAGCGGCCCCGGTGGCAGCGGCCGGGCGATCGACAGCCGCGCCGTCTTGGAACCGCTGCGCGCACCCACCACCACCTGGGCGCTGCTGATCGTCAGTGCCTGCGCGAGTTCGTCACTCACGTGCAGCGAGGCCGGCAAAACGATCAGCGCGTAGCCCGCCAGATCGGCTTGCGACGGCAGCACCGCCACGTCCAGCCCGAGCCCGCGCAGCGCGCTGTAGGCACGAAAACATTCTTCGATCACGTGGTAGTCGGCGCCCTGCGGCTGGATCTGCGCCATCCACTGCGCGTGGTAGTCAAACAGCAGCGCAACGCGTGGTTGCACGGCCAGGCCCGTCAGGTCGTGGCCCAGCGTGTCGCGCACGGACTGCAGTTCGTTTGCGACCTGCGTCGCCTCGAGGCCGCCCTGGTCGAGCGCACGGTCGGGCCGGTGCAGCCCGGCATGCATCTGCTCCTGCCCGTAGCGCACCTGGCGCCAGCGGAAATAGCTCACCACCTCGGCGCCGTGCGCAAAGGCCTGCCAGGTCCAGACGCGCACCATGCCGTCTTCCGGCGCCGGGTTCCACGGCGCCCAGTTGACCGGCCCGGGCTGCTGCTCCATCACCCACCAGCGGCCTTGGCACATGGCTCGGTACAGGTCGTGGTGGAACGCCGGGATATCGGGGTGGCCGGTGCGCATCCAGCGCCGCTTGTCGTGCTCGCTCAAGCCGGCGCGGTCTTGCGTGAAGCCGAGCGGATAGCTGTCCCAGCTGGCGATGTCGAGGTCGCGCGAGACGGCGTGGTGGTCGAACTCGGTGAAAAAGCCCATGTAGTTGTGGGCCACCGGCCGGCCCGGCGAAAGCGCCCGGATGATGTCGACCTGCGCGCGGTTGTACGAGACCACCTCGTCGGATGCGAAGCGGCGGTAATCGAGCCGGTGCGCCGGATTGGCTTCGGTGACGGCGCCCACCGGCGGGTCGACCGCGTCGAAGTTGCTGTAGCACTGGCTCCAGAACACCGTGCCCCAGGCGCGGTTCAATGCCTCGACACTCGCATAACGAGCCCGCAGCCAGCGGCGGAACGCGGCCCGCGCGGCCGGCGAATAGCTCAGCACCGTGTCGTGGCAACCGTATTCGTTGTCGGTCTGCCAGACCGCGACCGCCGGATGCTCGCCGTAGCGTTCGGCCATCAGACGCACGATGCGGGCCGACTGCTCGCGGTACTCAGGGCTCGAGAAACAGTAGTGGCGCCGCGAACCGAAGCCGCGCGTCTGCCCCTGCGCATCGACCGCCAAAATTTCGGGCTGCGCATCGACCAGCCATTTAGGCGGCGTGGCGGTGGGCGTGCCCAGCACGACTTTCAGGCCTTCGGCATGCAGCGTCTCGATGGCGCGGTCGAGCCAGTCCCATTCGAGCCGGCCGGGCGCGGGCTCCATCACGCTCCAGGCGAACTCGGCGATGCGCACGTAGGTGATGCCCATCTCGCGCATGCGCCGCGCGTCGTCGGCCCACCAGTCGGGCCGCCATTGTTCAGGGTAGTAGCAGACGCCGAGTTGCATGCTGTGCTCGAGGTTGCGTCAGGCAGCCTGCGGTACGGGCAGGTCGCTGTCCTGCACGCAGCGCGACAGGGCCAGGCCCTTGGCATCGAACACATGCAGCGATTCAGCCGGCAGCGAGATCGCGACTCGCTGCCCTTCGGTGGCGTGCAGGTTGCCAGAGGCCTTGACGACGAACGGATCGGTCTCGACGCCGGTGCGCAGGTACAGGTAGGTGGTCTCGCCCAAACGTTCCTGCCACTGCACCTCGCGCACCAGCGGCTGCGTCACGTTGCCCACGCGCACGTCTTCCGGCCGGATGCCGATCGTCAGCGGGGCGCCGGCGGGTTGGCCCTGCGCATCGACCGCGGCGTCGATCTGCTCGCCGCCGGCCAGCCGCACGCGAGCTGTTCTGGCGTTGGCTGACACCAGCGTGGCCGGCATGAAATTCATCTTCGGCGAGCCGATGAAGCCGGCCACGAACAGATTGCGCGGACGGTGATAGAGCTCCAGCGGCGCGCCGCACTGCGCCACGCTGCCTTCGAGCGCCACCGCCTCGCCGGCATTGAGCAGCAGGATGCGGTCTGCCAAGGTCATCGCCTCCACCTGGTCGTGCGTCACGTACACCGTCGACGCGCGGCCGAAGTCGCGGTGAATCTTGGCGATCTCGAAACGGGTCTGCACGCGCAACGCGGCGTCCAGGTTCGACAGCGGTTCGTCGAACAGGAACACACCCGGCTCGCGCACGATGGCGCGGCCGATGGCCACGCGCTGGCGCTGTCCACCGCTGA
>ENA-OFCE01001114-OFCE01001114.1-metagenomes-genome-assembly--contig:-NODE-1114-length-14715-cov-14.567462_pt1 | contig 14715 bp, 13 predicted proteins | sample MGYA00153388_OFCE01 | MGnify analysis MGYA00153388
TGGTGATACGTGCTTTTGCCTCTGATGCTTGCTGTGATTCCGCGATCGGTTCGGCGAGACTGGCAATCATGCCCCCGGTTACTCCTAGTCCGACAATTGCAGAAGTCCAGCGGTGCTCTGATTGTCCGGTGAGTTTTGCTGCTAAATAAATTTGGTAAAGTCCGATCGCAAACACCGCACCGCCCGCGACTTGCATCGAATGGAAGGCAAAAACTACCGCTGAACCTAGCGCTGCGGGTGCTGCGACTTCGCAGAAATTGGCGGCATCGCGGTAGTTGCGCTCGGCATTGTTTTCGGGTATCGGATCAATCGTTGGTGCTGTAGCTTGCCGATATTGCTGCTGTTGTGGCTGTTGTGGCTGTTGTTGTGGCTGAATACCCCCTCCCGTAAAGGAAAGGGGACTTGACCCAATGAATTCGTGCATGGTTTGCAGTCCCCTCTGGTTTAACGGTTGAAGTTGATTAAGTTTGTGAACCAACCACCAAATCCCCTAGCCGTGCCAGTTGCTGAGACGCTGTTGGATGTGGTTGACTGTGCGATCGCGACCGGGATTTTGTCTTGGATACCGCGATCGGAGCCGACAGTCGCGCGGGTCAACAATTCTTGACGCTTGGCTCTGAGCGATTCCTGAATTGACTGGCGTTTTTCTGCGACTGCCCCCCTGTTAGCTATGGCTTCCATTTTGTTCTCGTGACGCCAAAGCTCGGTCTGTAAGTCCCCGGCTAGTTCGTTAGCAACCTCGGCTAATCCGTTTTGGCGCTTGGCTTCGATTTTGAGCATTGCTGCTCGGTCTTTTGCGTCCAGGAGCTCCATTTCTGAACCAAACTCGGCGTTGAGTTTGCGGATTTTAGCGATCGCGTTGGCGACCTTGGAGCCGAATTGTTTCCTGATTTCAGTCCATGTGACCTGTCCATCAGCGATTTTTCCCATCGCCTCCAAATAGGTTTTAGCGTTATCCAAAAATGGCTCTAAGACTAGGGCAAGCTGCTCGGCATTAGCAGCTTTGTCCGCCATCGCCTCAAGCTTGTTAACATCGCTCAAATAAGAGAGGATGTCGGCTTCTACATCGCCCCAGTCTCCCGCTTTTTCGTCAACATAGGGGCTGTGTCCGGCTGCGGGATTGCGTATCGCTATGCTACTGCTGTCGTTGCGTCCAAAATCCATAGTACAATCTCCTTAGATAGAACTCTCCCAGCGCAAGCTAGGAGAGGTTTACAAAGCCAGCCGCCTACTTTTCGACGGGTGACGGCTGGCTGAAATTGTTGCTGTTGCTGTTGTTGTTGTTAATCGTGACGTTGCCGTGAATGATTGTCGGCTCCGGGACTCGTTTTGCTCCAGACTGATAGCCTGTGTCGTAGCCGACCGCAAAGACAAGAGCGTTGGTCAATAACGCACCGCCAATCATCAGCCGTGTCACGTTTTTGTCGAAGTCTTTGTCATCATCAAGCATCGCCTAAACCTCCTCAGATTTCACGTCAATTGCATCGCCATCTTTAGATAAGTCCTGGCGTGTTGGAGTCGGCTTGTGATTGATAACCGTGCCAGCGATAAAATCACCCTCGATTTTCTCAACGTAATTTCCGCCGTTAGTATTGATAACTCGTTTTCCCGGTTTGCCGTCTTCAAACACTACGCCATTGATGATTCGTACCATATTAATCAATCCCTTAAACTGTTAACTTGACCGATGACTTCGATACCTTTCGCGTCTGTTATCCCTTCCTCTCGAAGGCTTTGGGCTGCCACTAGAACAGCGTCCTGAGACTTTTTGGCACTGACATTAAACACTCGCGGGGTGTTGCTTTCGCGCTGCACTTTCACTTTGTAAAAGCTCATGATTCAGCCCCCAGCTTCATTGCCCGCAGTTGTGCCAGAACTTCAGCTTGAGCTTTTTGCTCAGCCTGAAATACTGCCAGAGCACGCGTGGCCCCACGGTTTTGAGCTGCGTTGATTTCAGCAGTATCCAAGTCAGCGTCGCGCTGCCCGGCCGCCTGATTTTCGGAAGCAATTTGAGCTAGAAGCTGCTGCACATTTTGATTCAAAGATGCCGAGGCAGAATTTGCATTCTGATTCAATTGGGTGATCCGTCGATCGAGGGCGGGCGTATATTCGGCAATTGTCAGTGCTCCGGCTGGGGAGGGAGAAGCCGTGGCCGGCACTTTATCTACCAAGTTGCGGAGCTCGGTGAACTTGCCAGCGTTCAGCAGTTCGATCGCATCCAGAGCAATCTGGGAATATTCGGTTGCCCGCGCTTCCCCACGCCGTAAAGTTTTAAGCTCAATCCCGTAAATGTCTTGTAGCTTGGCGATTGCTTTTTGCAGCCCCGATTTGTTCAAATCAAGGATGCGCTGCACTTGTGCGGCTGAATACCACCGCTCGATCGCAATCGATTCGCGCTCAGGAGTATCGATTTTTTCAACCTCTACATCAATCACAGCCTGGTTTTCAAGGTTCATAGTTTAGCCTGCTTTGGGAGAATCAATTCTGAATCGATTTGGAATCGATTCATCACTATGCGCTATGTTAATGGCTAGTCATGCAACGTGTCAAGTAGTAATGAACTAAAATGACAAAACTCATCTAAGGGGGGAGAATGATGAAAAGTACCTTTTAACGAGATTGATGTGGCCACAGACAAACCACGCACAACTATATATTTAGAACCAGAACTGTTTCAGGCGTTGGAGCGGCGAGCTAAAGAGGAGAAGCGGTCTATGTCCAATCTCTGCAATTTACTACTGGAACAGGAGATGAGAATTTGGCTTGCCAACAACCCAGAAGACCCGCCCGAAGTCAAACCGTCATCCACCCGAACCAAAGCAACCACAGCCACTAAGGCAACGGCAAAAAGTAAGCAGGCTAGAGGTTCTACACGGTCTAGTTGATGTCTAGTTAATGTCTAGTAAAGGAGAAAACTAAATGAACTCAAGCGATCGGCTAGACCGAATAGAAGCAATCCTCGCAGCCACCGCAGTGCAGCAGCAGGCAAACACGGCCGCCATTGACCGACTGACCGATCGCATAGATCGGATTGCGGTGCAGCAGGAGGCGAACAGTGATGCGATCGGGCGGCTGGAAGTTCAAACCAGCGCCAACACCGCAGCCATTGACCGACTGACAGAGCGCGTTGACAATATTGCGGTGCAGCAACAGGCAAGCACTGAACTACTTGATCGTTTAGTCGATCGGGTAGATCGCATGGTTTCAGTAATCCAAGACCATCAAGGAGCGCTGAGGCTGCTTCAACAGCAGCAAAACGAATGGCGGGAGCAAATGCGAATCATTCAGACAGAAATTCGCGACCTCTGGCAATACCTCAACAACCAACTCCGAAACCGTGGCAACGGCGGCGGGCAAAACTGAAGCGACTGCCGATCGCCCGTGGGGAATGTGGCGACGGTGCTATCGGCGATTGTGGGGAACCGCGACTGTGTGGGCGATCGACTACTTATTAATAGTTCGTTTACGCTTATTTGTGGGGTAAAAGCGTATTTACATAAAGTGGTAAATAAGGCATATTCTGCGACTGTGCCTTGCCTGCGTCGGTATTTTCAAACCAATTCTCTGACGTTCCTTTGGCTAATTGGAGTTGTAAAAATACACCCTATCCTCAGAAAAAGCAATAGGCGATCGGCTGATGTATATATCCCGCATATAATACGCTGGTAGCTAATTTTTTAGGCAAAAGTGGGGAAGGCTGTCCGATCGAAGCAGCAAGCTGTCTAGCGGTCACAGTCTGTCACAGTCTGTCACAGTCTGTCATAGTCGGTCAATTCCTAAATTCACGGCAAAATATCGATCGCAATAGAGTTTGATGTTGTAAGATGGCAGTAATAATCTCAACACCGATTGTGATTTATGCTTCCCTCTCCAAACTACAAACACGCCAAATCTTTCTCTATTTCTTCCGAGGTAATAGAGGGTGTCGATGCTGCGGCTAAGCATTTAGGAATCAGCCGATCGTATTTTATCCAAAATGCGCTAGAGACTTATCTGAAGCATTTTTATATGCAGATTGAGAAGCTCGAAAAAACTGAAGCCAAAACACAGACATACAATGAAGAAGCGCAGGCAGCGTAAGCTTCCAGCGCTTTTTTAGTATTATCTATAAACCCCTAACTTTGCTTGTGAAAAATCTTGGCAGGTTTTAGTAACAAAGTTAGGAACTACGCCGTCAATAAGGGCCGGCTCCTAATAACATAATGACATACCTTGTCTCACAATGCACACGCTCTATTGGCGCTGTGACTGTTGGTGCTAGCTTGCTTGCTTGCCTTCGCGTTATCTGTAGCGGTTCGATCGCACGTTCCCGGAATTCTTACACTACCCATAGAGCTACCCATAAGTTTCAAGAGCCTGCAAAGCCTTGTTATCAGCCTATTCTACCACAATCCCCTCTAAACACGCAACATAACCGTGGATTGTTTGGGGCCACCTTTGCAGCAATAAATCCACAATCCACGGTATCCGCGCAAGCAAACCGGGGATTCTCTGCTGGAACCTTTGCAGCGATTGGGGGTGCGGTCTAATGTTATTCAATATCAACGACTATACAGAACGGCTGACCCCATCAAAGGGAAACAGGTTTTTTTGCCCGAACTGCAATAGCCCCAAATTTACCATCCACAAAGACGACAACAGGGGTACGTGTTGGGAAGGTGGTTGTAGCAATGAAGAAATTCAGAATGCTATCCTCCCGCCTAGCGAACTGCAAGAATTGCTGGCCGCCGATCGGGAAGAGAAAAGGAAACGCCCAATTCCGTACAGCTTGTCAGCTACGCATCTTAATGAGATGGCAGACAGCGCCATTCCCGACGATTTGGCGCGTCTGAACTTTCGATCAGTTGAGTGTACTCATCAGATAGCCCAGTTTCTGGACTGGAAAGGGTATAAAGGATCGGCTGGCTGGTTATATACCGGGATAGACCCAGAAACAGGCTGTGACACGGGTATCGGACAATTTAAGCCTGACAAAGAATTTGCATTTCCCGATGGCACACTTGCCAAATACCTAACCCAAAAACGCGCTTACGACGCCGCCTGTTTGAGAGTTCCCATGTGGGTATGGCGGAAAGTTGGTCAGCGCTACGGGATGGCTTTACCTGATGGGACAAGTATTTACCAAGACTCGCTCGAAATAACAAATGAGTTTTGGCGTTGGGTGCTGGACAATCCCCAGTTGCCAATCTCCCCTGCTGAGGGAGGAAAGAAGGCGGCCTCGTTATTGGCTCAAGGAATTATTGGGATTTCGATCAGTGGCGTAGACATGGGAACTACCCAAGGACGAGGAGGGAATCTTGTTCCATCTTTGAAGAAGCTTGCGGTCAAGTATCGCCCGGTTGAGCCATTTTTTGATTCGGATATTATCAAAAAATCAGAAGTCAAAGACGCTTTGATCGGCTTCTGTGCTGCTCTTTTGCGGGCGGGCTGTGTGATTACTATACCTACTTGGGATTTGGAGTTAGGCAAGGGTGTTGACGACTTGATCTTCACCAAGGGGGAAAAATGGGAAGAGTTCAAGAATGTCGAAAGCTATAAAAACTGGCTCAAAAGGCTACAACAAGAGTCGGCTGCTCGCAAAAAAAACAAAGGTGCAGAGGATGACGCCAAAATCCCCGAAGAAAACCTTAAATATGGCGATGGCTCCGACTTAAAGAAAGAATTCAACCAGCAAGCGCTAAATTTCCTGTTTGGTGATAAGCCTTGGATATGCGCCGATAACAAACTCTACTACTGGACTGGCAATCATTACAAATATTCACCAGACTCCGAGTTGCGTCCACATATCGCCTCGTACTGTAATAGCTTCTCAGTCTTCAAGGAAAAAAAAGGGCTAACTTACCCATTCGCCAACCCAGCCTCAGCTAAACAAGTTTTGGAGTGGGCGAAGATGCGATTAGAGGTCAACCCAGACTTGCTAAATCCCCCCGGCTTGAACTGCACCAATGGAGTCCTTAGACTGTACTGGGAGACTACCGCAGCAAGACTAGCTCCGACGCCTAGATGGGAACTGACGAACCACAATCCCGAATTCCGCTACACGTACGAACCGATCGCCACTTATAACCCGGAGGCTGTGACCGAACACTGCGATCGACTAATGGAAGTTCTCAGTGCACCACAGCAAGACATTTTTCTCAGAACCATCGCCGCCAGTCTAGACCTAGAAACAGTCCGCAAATACAAGGGTCGCACAGTAAGAGCGCTGCTTCTCAAAGGCTACGGCTCCAACGGTAAAGACACGCTCAGGGAAATAGTGAGCTTGATGTACGGACGTATCGGTATGACGAGTGCTACGCTTTCTGACTTTGCATCCTACGATGAGGGCCGCAAGTTTCCCTTAGCCCGTACCGCCGACAGTCGAGTCAACTGGGCTAGCGAAAATGCTCAGACGGCGCGACTGGACAAAATCCAGAGTCTCAAAGCTTTCATCACCGGGGATACGCTATCCCGTGAAGGGAAGGGTAAAGACGAAGAAGACTTCACTCCTAAAGCAATCGCTGTCTTTAACTGCAATGACACGCCCAATATGCAGGGAAGTTTGGAAGCTATCAAGTCTCGGTACGGCGTTTTGAGCTTTGACAAGACGTTTAAGGTCAAAGCTGACCCAACACGGGGAGAGATCGAAGCCGATCCACGATTCAAATATGACCCCGACTTTCTGAAAGCAGAAGTATTGCCAGCATTCTTAAACAAAGTCCTTGACGCTCTGGTAGCGCTGATGTCTGATGGCATCGACTACACAGCCACCGAGGCTGCTATGGCGGCGATTCAGGCAGAGAATTCTCACTTGTTCCAGTTCTCCCAAGACACCGGACTTAATTATTCACCCGACGATACCCTTACCGCTAGCGATATTTGGACACGACTAGAAACTTGGTATCAGGACAACGGGACGCTGGTGTACGAAACTGCAAGCAACGACAAACTTAAGGCAGTGTGGTTTGATCAACCAAAAAGAGGCGACTACAACGTTAAAGGAGCTAATCAGGTACTAGCCAGAATTCAAGCATTGTTCCCCAAGGCGACTCGTACCACTATTTATTCTGCTACCGCCAAAAAGTCTGTACCTGCACTTACAGGTATTGGTTTTGTAGCTACCCGCCCCAGTTCCGACCCAGTTCCGACCCAATACCCGCCCCAAGAAACCGTTATACAGCAAGATTTCCGACCCACCCGACCCAGTTTTTCTGATTTTGAAAAAAATCAAGAAATTTTAGAAAAAGTGGAAGCGAAAACGGAAGCACCTATAGAAAATCTTGCTGATGATTTTGCGCTAAAGACAGTGGAACCTGCCAAAACTGGGTCGGGTGGGTCGGAATCCTTAGATATCAACGTTTCTATCTGCGGAACTGGGGCGGAAACTGGGGCGGGTGACACGGAAACTGGGTCGGGTGGAATCGAAAAACCGATCGCGCCCCCGTCATCTGAAATGGCGGATGAGATGCGGAAAGCGATCACAAATATTGACCGCTCGTTGGCACGGGAAGTTTGGAGCAAAGTAAAAGACTCCCCACAGTTAGAGGCATTGAAGGCAGAGTTAGAAGAGGAAGAAAACTTGAACGTTCTACTGCTACTCAATACTGGTTTTGTGAAGGGCCAGCGGGTACGTTATGTCGGGACTAAGTACACAGAAACTTTAGGGGGTATCGAATTAATCGTTGATGATTTACGCAACCGAAACGGCATCACCTGCAAGAAGCCAAACGGATACTTCACTACTGACTTAGACAAGGAAGACTTGATGAAGCTGTAGAATCTCCGATCGCAAATTCTACACAGGGTGAGCTGCAAACCTCACCCTGCACCCGCTCGCCGATCGCAATTTTTGCCATAAAACCCAAAATCTAAAATCTAAAATCTAAAACCGACAGTAGGCGATCGGGTCAGTTCTATCGCCAAAAACCAATCTATTATTACCGAAGCCATCAGTCAAAATCCTTGGCTATCAAAGGTTGTGACTGATATAATAGGGTTAGGGAATGTTAGGGAAATTTAGAAATATTTAGGATTTTAGATGGGGCACAGCGTATTATCTATCAGAAAAATAGTGCAAGCCGCCGAACTCACATTTGACGGCTTAACTCAAGAAACGATCGCCCAACGGCTCGGCGTGACACGATCGCGAATTAGCCAAATGAAACTGACCGAGACTTGGCACGAGACGATCGCCCGCTTAGAAAACCTAAAACAGAAAGCAGAGGCAGAAGCCGATCGCCGCCAACAACTGCTTTATTCTGGCGATGCCGATCGGCGGTTTGAACAATGCCGCCAGATGGTGCAAGTGAGTATCGCGACCTACTCTAAATTGATGTCGCTGGTTAATGCAGCCCTTTATGTGGCCTTAGCTAACCCTGACAAAGTAGCAGCGATCGAGCAAGTCCGAACCGTCGCCCCATTAATAAAAGCTGCTGTGAGCTTGGCTCAGGAAGTCTACGGCAGGAATTACGATGAGCTCGAAGCATTGAAGATTCTGGCAGATGCGGGCTGGCTTCCCCGATCGGTCTTGAAGTTAGCAAACGATGAAACCGCTAAGCTCAAAGCAAACCTTCGGGAAGCATTCATGGGTATCATTCCCGATCGGCCGGAGGAACAGCGCGGGCGCGGGCTTACCCCAGAAACCGCAGCGGCCCTTCGAGCACACATTTTGGGCATCCAGCCGCCAGAGGAGATGGCAGAAGAAGAAGCCGAAGCGGACTATGAGGAAGCCGACTTTATTTAAGTTTATTTAAGTTAACTTTACTTTATTTGTAATTTACTTTACTTTTAGTCCGATCGTCCCGCAACTCCTGACAATCTGGGACAGGGTGCGGACTAAATACACTTTTTACACGGCTTGAGCGACTGTTGCAGTGTATTTAGTGCATTTACTATGGCTCCCCGGTGTGGTTCGAGCGGGCCAGTAAATGTAGACTTTTTAGACGGTTCGATCGTCCGTGCAGTAAAGAAAGTCTACATAAGAGTCTACATAATGTCGCGACTCCCCTCGGGGTGGTGAGATCGAGGGGGAGATTACTTATATTTCCTTATATTTTGTTATTTTTCCTTATGCCCGCCCTCCACAATAATGTGGAACCGACAGCCACAGGCATTACAGCTTTTGTCGTGTCGATCCGTCGGTAGCAGCCGCCTGCTTGACTTTTCGGGTGAGAACACAAAAAGCTCGATCCCCTTGTCGTGAGCGACATTCCGCCACTCTCAGATCGCCAGTAATATTACCCAAAACCTAATCTGCTTGTGCTAGCAGTTTTATCTAGTTAGCTTACTAGACCAACAACCACTATAAACTAGCGTATGTCTAGTGGCTTAGCTAGACAGGGGCTAAGCTTCTTTAAGAGCTAGAAAATGTTTAAGTCCAGCTATGCAATGCTGTAGGGGAACCCTAGATCGGCATATACTCTAAAACAGAAATGGTAAACATCCCGTAGCAAAGTTAGATGTTCGAGCAAACCTTTAGAAATATTGATGACGTTCTCAGAAAGGAGGCGGGCTGCACTACGGAGTTGGACTATACAGAGCAAACGTCTTGGCTATTGTTTCTGAAGTATCTGGATGACCTGGAACAGGAAAGGGCGCTAGAGGCAGAGCTAGTCGGTAAAGCTTATGAGTTTATTATTGATGAGGCGCATCGGTGGTCATCTTGGGCAGCACCAAAAAAGCCAGATGGCAAGGTGGATCACGATCATGCGCTGATTGGCCCTGATCTAATTGATTATGTCAATCGCAAGTTATTCCCATATTTACAGGGTTTCAAGCAACGGGCTACCAGTCCCGATACGATCGAATATAAGATTGGCGAAATTTTTAGCGAGATAAAAAACAGGTTTCAAAGCGGCTACAGTCTGCGGGATGCGCTGGAATATATTGATGAGCTACGGTTTAAGTCGCAACAGGAGAAACACGAGCTATCCCATCTCTATGAAGCCAAAATCAAGAATATGGGCAATGCGGGGCGTAATGGTGGGGAATATTACACACCGCGTCCGTTGATTCGGGCCATGATTCAGGTGGTGAAACCGAAGATAGGCGATCGCATTTATGATGGTGCTTGCGGTTCGGCAGGATTCTTGTGCGAGATTTACGATTATTTGCGTCAGGGTAATCTCACCACGAAACAGTTAGAAACTCTTCAGAATAATACGTTCACGGGGAAGGAAAAGAAGAGTCTGGCTTATGTCATTGCGATCATGAACATGATTTTGCATGGCATTGATGCACCGAATATTATCCACACCAACACACTGACGGAAAATCTCAGTGATATTCAGGAAAAGAATCGTTTTAATGTAATCTTTGCAAATCCGCCCTTTGGGGGGAAGGAACGCCCGGAAGTGCAGCAAAATTTCCCGATTAAGACAGGGGAAACAGCGTTTCTATTTTTGCAGCATTTCATCAAAATCCTGAAGATAGGCGGTAGGGCGGGGGTAGTAATCAAAAATACGTTCCTGTCAAATTCGGATAACGCTTCGCGGGCTTTGCGTCAAGAGCTTTTGAGTAGTTGCAATCTACACACAATTTTGGATTGTCCTGGGGGGACATTTATCGGGGCGGGGGTGAAAACTGTGGTGCTGTTTTTTGAGAAAGGACAGCCCTTCGACTCTGTTCAGGGAATGCCTTTATTTGCTCAGGGAAAACCTTTCACTCAAGGGATGGCTACTCGAAAAATTTGGTATTATCAACTCGCTCCAGGGCGGAATATGGGTAAAACCAATTCTCTGAATGATGAGGATTTACGGGAGTTTGTAGAGTTACAAGCTAGGTTTGAAGAGTCGGAAAAGTCATGGGTGGTCGATATTGCTGATATCGATCGGGTGACGTTCGATCTGTCGGTTAAGAATCCGAATAAGGCTGAGGAATCGCTTTTACGAGATTCGCAGGAAATTTTGGATGAGATTGCAGTTCTGGATGCGGAAAGTGCAGAGATTTTAGCTGGAATTGGGGGAATGTTATGAATAGTGATTGGAAACCGATGAAGTTGATAGATATTATTCAAAAAACTGAAACTATTAACCCCCAGAAAACTCCCAATGCTAGTTTTGAGTATATTGATGTTTCTAGTATTTGCAACAAACAATTTGTAATTCAAGAAACATCTACAATGTTCGGTAAAGATGCACCGAGTCGAGCTAGAAAACTTGTAAAGACAGGTGATGTTTTATTTGCAACAGTTCGTCCAACTCTAAAAAGAATCGCTCAAGTTCCAAAACATTTAGATCGTCAGGTTTGTAGTACGGGTTATTTCGTTTTCAGAGCCAAAGATTTCGTAGAGGCAAAATTTATTTTTTATTTCCTGTTCACCGAACATTTCATGGGAGCAATGGAGCAACTTCAAAAAGGTGCTAGCTACCCAGCAGTTAATGATGGTGAGGTAAGTAATCAAACTATACTTATGCCACCACTTCCTGAACAAAAGCGGATTGTGGCAATTTTAGATGAGGCGTTTGAGGGGATTGATCGAGCGATCGCCAACACAGAAAAGAACCTCGCCAACGCCCGCGAACTATTTGAAAGCTATCTAAACGCCATCTTTACGCAGAAAGGCGACGGGTGGAAGAATAAAAAATTAGGAGATATTTGCGAGAACCTAGACAGCAAAAGGATTCCTATTACTAAATCAAAGCGTCCAACTGGAAGTATACCGTATTACGGTGCATCTGGCATTGTTGATTATGTAGCTAATTTTATCTTTAATGAAAACCTCTTATTGGTATCCGAAGATGGAGCTAATCTTCTCGCAAGAACTTACCCAATTGCTTTCTCGATAAGTGGAAAAACATGGGTAAATAATCATGCTCATGTACTTCATTTTCGTGAGATGAGTTTACAAAAATTTGTTGAATATTACCTTAACTCGATTTCACTAGCATCTTACATAAGTGGAATGGCACAACCTAAGCTTAACCAAAAAGCTCTAAATTAGACCTCTTGCAAAATAATTTTGTGCTATTATGAAAAGTTTAGCCAATTTTATGATCTAGCAGGCTGGGCAAGTTTAAGGAGATGCCAATCAACCCAATAATTTAAAGTTTGACCTAAACTTGAGCAAATCTTTAAGGATAACACATATTTTTTTTGCAAGAGGTCTATTAAAAAGAAGGAAGGAAGAAAGAAGAATAAATAGTTTTTCCCCTAATTATATATTAAGTTGAATCAGATATTTTCTTTAAAAAAACAGGTTTCCGCGGTCAAAACTAAAGTTGCTAAAGTAGTGGTTCGATTAGGCGAATAATGGCTTCCTCATCAAACTGTTGACTTAGTTCTACAACTCGGTTCGCAAAGACTATATATTCGGGTGCTAATTGCTTTAGGCGATCGGCTTCCCGGTGAATATCACTCATAAAACCACCCTCGGCAGCGGTATAGAGGGCTGCCAGTTCTTCGACTGGCGGCACTATCATACTAACTTCATGGTTTTTGCTGTCGGTAATTTGAATCACATCTGGTTTCATTTCTTCATAAATCCACTGCAATTCCAGGTGTTGCTGTAATTGGTTCAGCAATCCAGTAAACTCGATCGGCTTAGAGAAAAAACTATTGCAACCAGCATCCAGACTTGCCTGTATATCCACCTGAGACAAAGTGCCTGGAGAAGCAATAATCGGCGTAGTCGCAAAGTCTGGTAGTTGTCGGAGACGATGAGTCATTTCTAAGCTATCCATTATTGGCATATGTATATCGGTAACTATTAAGTCTGGTAGCATTGGAATGGCGATGTCTAAGCCCGCTTGTCCGTTGTCAGCTTCTGCTACTTGGAAGCCTAGGGGTTCCAGCATATTGACGATGACGAGACGATTTTCAGGGCGATCGTCAATCACGAGAATTTTGCGTCTTTCGCCCTGATAGCCAATGATTTTGCGATCGGCGATCGCGTTTTGTGTCGTCCAATCCGATGCTGGCAACAAGTCTACCTCAAACCCGAAACTGCTACCCTCACCAAATACACTCTCGACCTGAATTTCGCTGCCCATTTTCAGGATAATTTGTTGACCGATGGCAAGCCCCAAGCCAGTTCCTTCGCTGTTGCGATCGCCTTTTCCGGCTTGCTCAAAAGGTAAAAAAATCGTCGATAATTTCTCCGAAGCAATGCCAATACCAGTATCTTTAATCTTAAATCTAATCCTTTGGACTGCACCGAATTCGCTTGATTCTCCCACAGGTTCTACTCGGAAAGTGACAGTACCAACATCGGTAAACTTGATGGCATTACTGAGCAAATTTAACAACACTTGCCGCAGTCGTTTGTCATCAGCATAGACTGCAATGGGTAGGTTGCTAGCCGGCTGATAGCGAAACTCCACGCCCTTTTGTTCTGCTTTGACGCGACAAATATCCACAGTGGAGGATAGAAAGTTAGCAAAATGGAAATCCTGGGGATAAAGTTCCATCTTTTGGACTTCTAATTTGGACAGATCCAAAATATCGTTGATCAGCGTCAGTAGGTGAGAACTGCATTGGTGAATCACACCTAGCCCCTTGAGTTGTCTGGGGGTAGTTGCCGGATCTCGCTGGAGGATTTGAGCATAACCTAGAATGCCATTAAGCGGAGTTCGGAGTTCGTGGTTCATATTAGCTAGAAATCTGCTTTTGGCGAGGTTGGCGGCTTCGGCATTTTCTTTAGCTTGTTGCAGTTGAACTGCGTGCTCTTTTTCATTCAATAATGTTTTTACTTGTTGAATCAGATTATTGAAAGCAGTCGCCAAGGTGCTTATTTCATCATTGGTAGTGATTGATGCTTGCAGATCGAAATTAGAAGTTGATGTGACTTCCGATGCTAAATTAGTTAATGCTTTCAGCGGCTGGGAAATGCTACTAGAAATTTGCAATCCTACAATGAATGCCAGAAACATACAGCTCAGACTGGTTATCCAAATTACAATAAAGGTGGGTTTGGCTTGGTTAATTGCTGCTTCATATAGTGATGAATATTCCAGAATCACAGCGCCATCGGTCTTGTTTTTGTCGAATTTGAGTGGAATGACAATCAGCTTAACCCCTTGGGGATAATCAACGCTCTTTTCGAGAAAAGTTCTGGAGTTACCATCTTGTATAGTCTGCTGAACTTCGTTGCTAAGATCGTGATCGAAAGTAGTGCCGACATTTGCAGGAACGGCATCGGCCAAAATCAGCTTGTGGAGATCGACTACTACAATGTCGCGCTGTTGTAAATCATGGAGTTTTTTGGCGTAGTGTTGGAGTTTCTGGGAATTTTTAACAGAAATAGATTGTCCATTTTCAAAGCTATAATTAATAATCGAGATGGCAAGCACTTGAGCAACGTGTTCGGCTTCGGTGATCGCTAGTTTTTCAGCCATTTTATGACTTTGGACGATGGAAACTGTGCCAACCACTCCGGTCAATAGAGAAATACCGATAAAGCTAGTAACGAGCTTCTGAACAATTTTCATATTTGAGAATAATTCACAATTATATTCCACGCCTTAGACTAGCTACTAATTTAAAGTTGTGCTGCGATCTGGGTTGTATTTAGATTATCTATGGTATGAGAAGGAAAGATGCATAACGGATGGAAAAATATTTAGGTCGATCGCACTTACGGTATCAATCTACAGATCGGACTAGAGATTTTTTGCGAAAATGCGATCGACCAGATGTTACTTTTACCAGAGATAAAATTCTCTGGTTTTCACATCTAAATTTTTAAACTAGATGAGTTTGACAGCGCGCAGCCCAAACATCAGCACTGTCGCCACGCCC
>ENA-OFCE01001115-OFCE01001115.1-metagenomes-genome-assembly--contig:-NODE-1115-length-14713-cov-7.606699_pt1 | contig 14713 bp, 11 predicted proteins | sample MGYA00153388_OFCE01 | MGnify analysis MGYA00153388
TGCTCGTCAAGCAGCACGACCGCGTCGGCCGCATGGCCGACACGCTGGAGTACAGCAACGTCGCGTTCCCGCGCCACCGCTTCGAGGACCAGCTCATCAAGGAGCTGCAGCACTTCTGTCCCAGCCTGCTCGAAGACGACGGCGACACCCTGGTCATCAAGCACCTGTACATCGAGCGCCGCATGATCCCGCTCAACATCGTGCTGCAGGAAGCCGGGCCCGAGCAGCTGGCCCATGCCGTGGTGGAGTACGGCAACGCCATCAAGGACCTGGTGGCGGCCAACATCTTCCCCGGAGACATGCTGTGGAAGAACTTCGGCGTCACGCGCCACGGCAAGGTGGTGTTCTACGACTACGACGAGATCGAATACATCACCGACTGCAACTTCCGCCGCGTGCCCGAGCCGCGCAACGAAGAAGAAGAAATGAGCGGCGAGGTCTGGTACACGGTGGGCCCGCGAGACGTTTTTCCCGAAACCTTCGCCCCCTTCCTGCTGGGCAACGCGCAGGTGCGCGAGGTCTTCATGGCGCACCATGGCGACCTGCTCGACGCGGCGTTCTGGCAAGTCCACAAGGAACGCATCCAGGCCGGCCACGTGCACGATGTCTTTCCCTACGAACCCGCCAGGCGCTTTTCATCCACGCCGCGCCCTGCCGCGGCCATTGCCAAGCTTAAGGAGCTGTCCCATGGCTGACCCCATCGTGATCGTCTCTGCCGCGCGCACGCCCATCGGCGGCCTGCTCGGCGATTTCTCGTCGCTCGCTGCGTGGGAACTGGGGGCCGTGGCCATCCGCGCTGCCGTCGAGCGCGCCGGGGTGCCTGGCGATGCCGTCGACGAAGTGCTGTTCGGCAACTGCCTGATGGCCGGCCAGGGCCAGGCGCCAGCCCGGCAGGCGGCGCTGAAGGCAGGCCTGCCGCAGTCGGCCGGCGCCGTGACGCTGAGCAAGATGTGCGGCAGCGGCATGCGCGCCATGATGCTGGCGCACGACATGCTGGCCGCCGGCAGTGCCGATGTGGTGGTGGCTGGCGGCATGGAGAGCATGACCAACGCGCCGCACTTGATGTTCGCCCGAAAGGGCGTGAAGTACGGCGCCGCGCAGCTGTTCGACCACATGGCCATGGACGGCCTGGAAGACGCCTACGAGCGCGGCAAGTCCATGGGCGCCTTCGCCGAGCAGTGCGTGGCGAAGTACGGCTTCACGCGCGAGGCGCAGGACGCCTTCGCCATGGCCAGCACCACGCGGGCACTGGCGGCCAACCAGGACGGCAGCTTCGATTGGGAGATCGCGCCCGTGACGGTGCACGGCAAGTCCGGCGACACCATGGTGCGCTTCGACGAGCAGCCACTGAAAGCCAAGCTCGACAAGATTCCGTTATTGAAGCCTGCCTTTAAGAAGGACGGCACCATCACCGCGGCCAACGCCAGCAGCATCAGCGACGGCGCCGCCGCCCTGGTGCTGATGCGCCAGAGCACCGCCACGCTGCGCGGCTTGCAGCCGGTGGCGCGCATCGTCAGCCACGCCGTGCACGCCCAGGCGCCCGAGTGGTTCAGCACCGCGCCGGCCGGCGCAATCCACAAGGCGCTGGTCCGAGCCGGCTGGGTGGCCACCGACGTCGACCTGTGGGAAGTCAACGAAGCCTTCGCCGCCGTCACCCTGGCGGCCATGGCCGATTTCAAGCTGCCGCACGACATCGTCAACGTGCATGGCGGGGCCTGCGCGCTGGGCCACCCGATAGGCGCCAGCGGCGCGCGCATCGTCGTCACCTTGCTGGGCGCGATGCGCAAGCACGGCATGAAGCGCGGCATGGCGGCGCTGTGCATCGGCGGTGGCGAGGCCACGGCGATGGCGGTGGAGTTGCTGTGAAGCGTGTCTTTATTGTCGGCGCGTCGCGGGGCATCGGCCTGGAGTTCGTGCACCAGTACCGGCAGGCCGGCGCCGAGGTGTGGGCCACGGCACGCGACGACGACGGCCTGGCGCGCATCGCAGCGCTGGGCGCGCAGGCGCAGCGGCTGGACGTCACCCACGGCAGCGCCGCCACCGCGCCGGGTTGGCTGGCCGATGTCCCGCGCTTCGACGCAGCCGTCTTCAATGCCGGCGTGTACGGCCCGCGCACCACGGCGCTGGTGGCACCTTCGCAGGCCGACTTCGACTCGGTGATGCACACCAACGTGCTCGGCGCCCTGCAGGTGCTGCCCTGGCTGGTGGGGCACCTGGCAGAAGGTGGCGTGCTGGGTGTGATCTCGTCGCGCATGGGTTCGATGAGCCTGCGCACGTCGCCGGCGGGCGGGCTCTACCGGGCGTCCAAGGCGGCGCTGAATTCGGTGTTGAAGGATGTGTCGCTGGCGGCGGCCGGGCGCGCCACCTGCGTGGCCCTGCACCCGGGATGGGTGCGCACCGACATGGGTGGCGCTGGCGCCGACCTGGACGTGGCCGACAGCGTCGCGCACCTGCTCCGCACGTTGGCCGGCTTGACGCCGGCCGACAACGGCAGCTTCCTGGACCACGACGGCTCGCCGCTGGCCTGGTGAGGCTGTCAGACTGCGGCACCCATGAACGACGTCGTCCTTGACACTCCACTCATCCGCGCCGGCGAAGAATTCCGCACGCTGGTGCGCTACACGCGCGACCAGATCATCCAGTTCGCGCGCCTCACGGGCGACACCAACCCGTTGCACCACGACCGCCAGGCCGCCGAACGCGCCAGCTTCGGCGAAATCATCGCCAGCGGCCAGCAGACGGCGTCGCAGATGATGGGCGTGGTGGCGTCGCACTTTTCGCAGCGCGACGACGGCGTGCCGCGCGAGATGCTGTGCTTGAACTTCAACTTCGCATTCAAGGCGCCGATCTTTGCCGAGCAGGACGTCCACATCACCTGGCGCGTCGGCAAGGTCGAGGCCAGCCCGCGCCACGGCGGCTACATCGGCCATCTCGACGGCCAGGCCCGCGTGGCCGGGCGCGCCTGCGTGGTCGGGCGCGGCACCATCCTCGTCAAACGTGCGGCCACGCGGCAGATGTGAGCATGGCGTGGCTGCGCCCTTCGGTGATGGTGACGGTGATGGTGACGGTGGTGGTCGTGGTCACGGCGCTGGTCGGCGCGGTGCCAGTGGCGCTGCTGGCGGTGGCCACGGCCTGGCTGCTGTCGAACCGCAGCGACATCGAGCCCCGTGTGCGCCCGGCGGTACTGCAACTGGCTGCGCCGACGCTGCCCGACGAGCGCAACGCGTTCTTTGCGCTGACGGGCTTGTCGGCCGAAGCCGGGCGTGACCCTGCTGCCGTCGGCCGCGCGTTGTGGCAGGTGAACCTGGCACGCGCGGCAATGCCGCAGAGGGAACGACTCGAGACGAAGGGGTATGAGGAGCTGAACCGCCAGGACGCTGCCGCCACTGGCACGCGCCTGCCCACCGTGTCGGGCGCGCCGCTGTACTGCAAGGATGCGGCCGCAGGCTGTGTTGCCGAGTGGCTGGCCGACCCCGTGGCGCTGGCCGCTCAGCGGGCACAGATGGCGGTGTGGGGCGCGCGCTGCGATTCGCTGTTCACGCCAGACCGAGACACGGGCTTCGAAGAACGATTGCCCTTGACGCTGCACCCCGCTGCCCACCTGGCGGCGCATGTGTCGGGCGCGATGCTGTGCGGGTTGTGGTGGCGCAGCGGTGCGGTGCTGGCCTGGCAACAAGGCCAGCCGCAGCAGGCGCGTGCGCTGCTGCAACGGGCCACCGACATGAACCAGCGGCTGCTGGCCGGTGGCCAATCGCTAATCTCGTACGTGGTCACCGCATCGATCATTCGTGACACCCAGTCCACCGTCTCGGCGCTCGGTCTGCGCGACGCCGCCTGGGCTGCGACGTCGGCGCAGTTGCTGGCAGCGGTGCCCGATGCGGCGCTGGTGGCCGCAACCCGGCGCTGGATGGCCGTGGAGGCGGCAGTCGGGCGCCATGCCTTGGCCGAGGCATTCGACTGCGCAGACCCCGCCGCAAGCGGGCTGGACCAACTGCTCGGCCGGCTGGTCGCCAGGCTCAGCGACTGGCAATGCCGCCACCGCATCGGGTTCCAGAAAGAACGGACCCTCGTTCTGGCCGACGACTTCTGGGCCGATGCCGCCCACGCGCTCGACGGCGGCATCCCCGCGGGCGTGAAGCATCTCCAGATGCGCCAGCAGCAGGCCGATTCGACTGGCTTGCGGTGGCGCAACACCTTGGGCCACATCCTGATCGATATGGCGTTGCGGGCCCATTCGACGTACCTGCGCCAGGCCGCCGACCTGCCGCTGCACACCGAAGCCGCCGCCCTGGCGTTGGCGGCCGCCGCGCAGCGCGTGCCGGCGGCCGAGCGTGCCGCCTGGGCGCAACGGCAGCCGCTCTCGGCCGACCTGCGCGAACGCCTGCAGTGGGACGCATCGGGCCAGGGCTTCACCGTGCGCACCTGGTACCAGGACGGCCAGAACACACCCACCGAGCCACGCAAGGCCATCCGCTTTGTCTGGCCTGATTCACCCCGAGGTTGACCCAACCATGCTGCTTTCAGAAGACCACCTCGCCGTTCAAGATGCCGTGCGCAGTTATGTGCAGGCCGAGATTGCGCCGCACGCCGCGGCCTGGGACAAGTCGCACCAGTTCCCGGCCGCGCAGCTGAAGGGCCTGGCGGAACTGGGTTGTTACGGCGTGGCCGTGCCGCCGGAATGGGGCGGGGCGGGGCTGGACTACCTGGCGCTGGCGGTCATCCTGGAAGAGATCGGCGCCGGCGACGGCGCCACCAGCACGGTGGTCAGCGTCAACAACTGCCCCGTCTGCAGCATCTTGATGGCCTACGGCAACGACGATCAGAAGCGGCGCTTCCTGGTGCCGCTGGCGCGCGGTGAGATGCTGGGCGCGTTCTGCCTGACCGAGCCCCACGTGGGCAGCGAGGCCGGCGGCCTGAAGACCACCGCCGTGCGCGTGGGCGACAGTTATGTGTTGAATGGGGTGAAGCAGTTCATCACCAGCGGCAAGAACGGCGATGTCGCCATCGTCATGGCGGTGACGGACAAGGCCGCGGGCAAGAGAGGCATCAGCGCCTTTCTGGTGGCCACGGCCACGCCGGGTTACACGGTGGCGCGCATCGAGGACAAGCTCGGTCAGCACGCCAGCGACACGGCGCAGATCAACTTCGAGGACTGCCGGATACCAGCGACCAACCTGTTGGGCGAAGAAGGAATGGGGCTGAGGATTGCGCTGTCTGGCCTGGAAGGCGGGCGAATCGGCATCGCCAGCCAGGCCGTGGGCATGGCGCGCGCCGCTTTCGACGCTGCGCTGCGCTACAGCCGTGACCGCGTCAGCTTCGGCCAGCCGATTTTTCAGCACCAGGCGGTGCAGTTCAAGCTGGCCGACATGGCCACGCAGATCGAATGCGCGCGGCAGATGACGCACCACGCCGCGGCACTGAAGGACGCCGGCCGCCCCTGTTTGAAGGAAGCCGCCATGGCCAAGCTCTTTGCCAGCGAAATGGCCGAGCGCGTGTGCAGCGACGCCATCCAGGTGCACGGCGGCTACGGCTACGTCAGCGATTTCCCGGTCGAACGCATCTACCGCGACGTGCGCGTGTGCCAGATCTACGAGGGCACGAGCGAGGTGCAGAAGATCCTGATCGGCAGGGCGCTGGCCCAGTCCGGCGGGTGAACAGAGCCTGCGGGGTTGGCCGCCGCAGCCCCCGCAGCCCCGACTGCACGTGCCTGCGCTGTGGGGCTCGGCGCTACAGTGCCCCCGATGACGGAACAAGAAGCCCGCCAAGTCCTGCTGCTGCAGTCCCATGAGTCCCCCGCCGGCGCTGGCGCCGGGGATTGGCCGTCGTCCGCTCTGGTACACGGCCACGGCGCAAGCTTGACCCCGGCCCGCGGGCCGCACGCTGCTCACGGGTCCCCCCTGTGGAGCGCCGAAGACCGCAGCTGGGCCACGCGCCAGGCCGTGGCGGTGGTGGGCGACGCAGCGGGGCCGCAGCGCTTCGTGGTCGCGCGCGCGGCCATCGCGCTGCAGCGCCTGTTGCCGCGCGACCCGGCCGGGCGGCGCTGGCTGGGTCGCCGCGCCTGGCAACCGGCGTGGGTGGCGGTGGCGCTGGTGCTGGGCCTGCTGGGCGGGCTGGCGGTGGACCAACTGGGCCCGCCGCAGCGCGTCAACCTGCTCGCCCCGGCGGTGTGGGCGGTGGTGGCGTGGAACCTGGCCGTCTACCTGGCGCTTCTCTTGCCCAACCCGTTGCCCAACTCGTTGCCCAGCCCCTTGCCGGGCCTGCGCGACGGGCTGGCACGCTGGGCGCTGCGCGGCAGCGACACGGTGCAACTGTTGTGGGCGCGTCATGCCGCACCGCTGACCGGCGCGCGGCTGGCGCTGCTGCTGCATACCGCGGCGGCCGGGCTGGCGCTGGGCCTGATGGCCGGGCTGTACCTGCGCGGGCTGGTGCTGGACTACCGCGCCGGCTGGCAGAGCACCTTCCTCGATGCCCTGACCGTGCAGCAGGTGCTGGACCTGCTGCTGAAGCCGGCGAGCGCGCTCAGCGGCATCGCGGTGCCCGATGTCGCGCCGCTGCGCGTCGGCCCGGGGGGCGATGCGACCGCCACTGCCGCACCCTGGATCCACCTGCTGGCCACCACGGTGGCGCTGGCGGTGCTGATGCCGCGCACGCTGCTGGCCTGGCGCGCGGCGGCCCGCGCCCGCGGTCTGGCGCGCGACTTTCCGCTGCCGCTGGACACGCCGTACTTCGAGTCGCTGCACCCGCTGATGCGCCCCGGCCTGACGCCCACCGTGCGGCTGCTGTGGGTGCCGCTGGTGGACGCCACGGCGGCGCTGCCGCGTCTCTTCGGCGTCGACATCGGCACGCTGCAGACCCTGTCGTCGGCCCCCTCGTCGGCCCTGCTGCCGACACCACTGACGCTGATTCGCAGCGACGAGGGCGACGAACTGCAGCTGCACCCCGTGCCACCCGGCGTGCAAGGCGCGGTGGTGCCGGCTGTGGCGCCCGGCCCCTGGTGGCTGCGCTGGCGGGCGCCCGGCCCCGGGCTGCTGCAGCGCCTGCGCGAGCAGGTCGACGTGGTGCTGCTGCTTACCCGCCCCGGCCAGGCGCTGCCGGACTGGCTGAACCCGCTGGCGCGGCCGCTGATCGTGCTGGTCGACACGCCCGAGGCCGAGCCGCCGCGGCTGAGCCTGCACGCGCTGGCCGACGGCTGGCTGGCCGATGGCCGGTTGCTGCTGGCCCTGGAAGCCGCGTTGCCCAACGACCCGCGCCTGCCGCGTCTGCGCGCGGCCTGGGTGGCGCGACAGGCCGCGCAGCTGGACGAAGGCGTGCAGCTGGTGGCCGACAGCCTGGCACGCATCGCCGCCACGCACCAGCCCGTGGCCGATGAAGGCTTCCTGGCGCGCCGCGCCGAGGCCGAGGCGGCGCGCACCGCGCTGGCCGGCGCGCTCGATGGCGAATGGCTGCGCTTCGAAGCGCAACTGGCCGCGCGCTTCGGCCCGGCGGCCGACACCGATGCTGCCGGCGGCGCCCTGTCCAGCCGGGGCCATGCCAACGCGCAGGTGCGCGCCCGCCTGGGCGAAGGGCGCGCCGCGCTGGTGGGCGGCGTGGTCACCGGCGCGCTGGCCGGGCTGAAGGCCGATGTGCTGAGCGGCGGGTTGACCATGGGCGCCGGCGCACTCGCCGGCGGCGTGCTCGGTGCCTTGGGGGCGGCCGGCATGGCCCGGGGCCTGAATGTGGTGCGCGGCACCGACCGCAGCTTCGCATCGTGGAACGAGGACGCGCTGGCCCCCATCACCGCGGCGCTGCTGCAGCGCTACCTGGTGCGTGCCCACGGCCTGGCGCCGGCATCTGCGCTGCAGGCGCTGACACCCGCACTGGCCCGCCAGCAAGGCACATTGGCCACGCTGTGGCGCAGCCGCGAACGGGCCCTGGCCAACGGGGGCGAGGCCGAGCAGCTGGCCCGCACGCTGCACCCGCTGCTGCGCGAGACCGTGCAGGCGGTGCTGGGCGAGCCGGCCCGCCCGTAAACTCGTTGCATGAAAATCGTCATCATGGGTGCGGGTCGCGTGGGTGAAAGCGTGGCCGAGAGCCTGGTGTCAGAGCAAAACGACATCACCGTGATCGACACCGACCCGGCCCGCCTGCTGGCCCTGCAAGACCGGCTGGACCTGCGCGGGGTGGTCGGCAACGGCATCCAGCCCTCGGTGCTGAAAGAGGCGGGCATCGAGGACGCCGACCTGCTGATTGCCTGCGCTCCGATGGACGAGACCAACCTGGTGGTGTGCAAGGTGGCGCACGACATCTTCAACGTGCCGACCACGATTGCGCGCGTCCGCAGCCCCGAGTTCGTCAACGGCAGCGCGCTGCTGGGCAAGTCCGGGTTCGCGGTGGACCAGGTGATCTGCCCCGAGCAAAGCGTCACCGGCTACATCCGCAAGCTCATCCAGTACCCCGAGGCACTGCAGGTGCTGGAATTTGCCCACGGCCTGGTCAGCCTGGTGGCGGTGCGCGCCATTGCCGGCGGGCCGCTGGTGCAGCACAGCCTGGCGGAGATACCGGCGCTGGTGCCGGGCGCGCAGATGCGTATCGTGGCCATCTACCGGACCCACCTGGGCAACGAAAGTGCGCTGACCGAACTGGACGGCGCCACCCGCATAGAGCCCGGCGACGAGGTCTTCGTGCTGGCCGCCACAGAACACCTGCCGGCCGTGCTGGGCGCGCTGCGCAAGCTGGGCCGGCCCGTCAAGCGCGTGATGATTGCCGGCGGCGGCAAGGTGGGTCTGCGGCTGGCGCGCGAGATCCATGGCGACTACCAGATCAAGCTCATCGAGACCGACCGCAAGCGCTGCGAATACCTGGCCACGCAACTGCCGTCGCAGGTGCTGGTGCTCAACGGGGATTCCACCGACGAAGACCTGCTGAGTGACGAGAACGTCGCCGAGATGGACCTCTTCCTGGCACTGACCAGCGACGACGAGGACAACATCATGGCGTGCCTGCTGGCCAAGCGCATGGGCGCGCAGCGGGTGTTCGCGCTGATCAACCGGCGCGCTTACGCCGACCTGGTCCAGGGCACGCAGATCGACATTGCCATCTCGCCAGCCCACGCCGTGCTGGGCGAGTTGCTGGCCTACGTGCGGCGTGGCGATGTCGAGGCCGTGCACAGCCTGCGCCGGGGTGCTGCCGAGGCGCTGGAAGGCATCGTGCGCGGCGACCGCAAGACCTGCCGCATGGCCGGGCGGCGCATCGACGAAATCGAACTGCCCGAAGGCGCGCAGATCGGCGCCCTGGTGCGTGGCCTGCACCGCTCCGACGGCAGCGACGACACGCAGGCGCAGCCGCAGGTCGTCATCGCCCACCACGACACCGTGGTAAAGACCAACGACCACGTCATCGTGTTCATTCCGCGCAAGCGCAGCATTCCGGCCGTCGAGAAACTGTTCCAGGTCAGCGCCACATTCTTCGGATGAAGCGCGTTGGATGCAGCCCGCTGCTTGAAAGCACGTCGGATCAAACGCGCCGTCTTGAATCCGCCGCATGAAACCCGCTGCATGACCTTCGACGGATGACTGCCCCATGAAACATTACCTGCCGGTGCTGGCCATGCTGGGCGGCACGCTGATGTTGTTCGCGCTGACGATGACCGTGCCGCTGGCGTTTGCGTGGGTGGGCCAGGACGGGGCGATGCCGGCTTATGGCAGCGCCATCGCCATCACCATGGCCTGTGGCGCGCTGCTGTTTTTCGGCTGCCGGGGCCGTGCACGGCGCGAACTGCAGCCGCGCGACGGCTTCTTGCTGGTCACCCTGGTGTGGGCCGTGCTGCCGGCTTTCGGCACGCTGCCCTTGATGTTCCACCTGACCGACCTGAGCTTCACCGACGCCTACTTCGAAGCCGTCTCGGGCCTGACCACCACCGGCGCCACGGTGCTGACCGGGCTGGACGCGATGCCGACCTCGATCAACGTGTGGCGTTGCTTCATGGTGCTGCTGGGCGGCATGGGCATCCTGGTGCTGGCGGTGGCGATATTGCCGCTGCTGGGGGTGGGTGGCAGCCAGGTCTTCAAGGCCGAGACACCCGGCCCGATGAAGGACGAAAAGCTCACGCCGCGCATCGCCGAAACCGCGCGCGGGTTGTGGGGCGTGTACTTCGCCATCTCGCTGCTGTGCTTTTTGGCCTACGGCGCCGCCGGCATGGGCTGGGCCGACGCCTTCATGCACATGTGCTCGACCATGGGCCTGGGCGGTTTCTCGTCGTACGACGCCAGCATGGGGCACTTCAACTCACCCGCCATCGAGGCTGTCGGGGTGTTCTTCATGCTGATGGCGGGCATCAACTTCGCGCTGTACTTCGTGGCCTGGCGGCGGCGGTCGCTGCGCGGGTTGTGGCGCAACGCCGAGGTGCGGTGCTTCTTGGCCTTGATGGTCGTGTCCGTGCTGGGCGTGGCGATATTCCTGACGGCGCACGGCGTCTATGCGACGTTTACTGAATCGCTTCGGCACGCTGCCTTCAACGTGGTGTCGGTGGCCACGACGACGGGCCTGGCGTCTGTCGATTACGCGCAGTGGCCGGCCTTCGCACCCGTGCTGATGCTCTTCCTGAGCTGTTTTGCCACCTGTGCCGGCAGCACCGGCGGGGGCATCAAGATGGTTCGTGCGTTGCTGCTGCTGCAGCAGGCCAAGCGCGAACTCACGCGCATCGTGCACCCGCGTGCGGTGGCGCCGGTCACGCTGGGCGGGGCGGTGGTGGATTCGCGCGTGATGCAGTCGGTGCTGGCCTTCATGCTGGTCTATGGCGCCGTGATGGTCGGCGCCACGCTGCTGCTGCTGGCCAGCGGGCTGGACATGGTCACCGCCTTCACTGCGGTGGTGGCCTGCATCAACAACACCGGCCCGGGCTTGGGCGAGGTGGGCCCCGCATCCAATTTTCAGGGCTTGAGCGACTTCCAGACCTGGGTCTGCACCATCACCATGCTGCTGGGGCGGCTGGAATTGTTTGCGGTGCTGGTGTTGTTCACGCCCGCGTTCTGGCGCCGTTAACGGCGTCGCCAACCCGCACAAGCTCCAGTCGCCGGCGCGGATGGCGGTGGTTATGCTGCGGGGCATGAAGAACCCCATCCATTTCTACTTCGACTTCTCGTCGCCGTACTCGTACATCGCCAACGAGTGGGTCGACGCCCTGGCCGCGCGCCATGGCCGCAGCGTGCAGCGCCACGCCATGCTGCTGGGCGCCACCTTCCAGGCGGCCGAGCTCAAGTCGCCGGTGTCGTATCCGCTCAAGGGTGCGTACTCGGTGCGCGACTTCGCCCGCTCGGCGCGCTTCGAAGGCCTGCCCTATGCCTTGCCCGAGGTCTTCCCCATACCCACGCAGAACGCCGCGCGTATCTTCTGGTGGCTGGCCGAAACGCGCGGCGTGGAAGCCGCCGCTGCCTGGGCGCGAGCCGGCCTGCGCGCCGTGTTCGTGCATGGCGTGGCGCTGAACGAGGCCGCGGCACTCAAGGCCCTGGCGGTCGAGAACGGCATCGCGCCCGACGAAGCTGAAGCCGTGTGGAACGACCCCGCGTGGAAGGCACGCCTGAAGCGCGAGAACGACGAGGCCATCGCCGCCGGCATCTTCGGCGCGCCCTTCTTCGTGGTCGATGGCGAACCTTTCTGGGGCAACGACCGCAAACCGCAGATGGAACGCTGGTTGGCCAGTGGCCCTTTCTGAGCAATTCGAGACCACCCGATGCCCGCACTCACCTCCAAGCTCAACCCCCGCGCCGACGACTTCAAGGCCAGCGCCTTGCAGATGCGCCAGCTCGTCGGCGACCTCAACGCGCGGCTGGCCACCATTGCGCAGGGCGGCGGCGCGGCGGCACGGGCCAAGCACACCGCGCGCGGCAAGCTGCTGCCGCGCGACCGCGTGGAGATGCTGCTCGACCCCGACACGCCGTTTCTTGAAATCGGTGCGCTGGCCGCGCTGGACTTGTACGACAACGCAGCACCCGGGGCGGGGCTGATCTGCGGGATCGGCCGGGTCAGCGGTGTCGAATGCCTGATCGTCTGCAACGACGCCACCGTCAAGGGCGGCACTTATTACCCGATGACGGTGAAGAAGCACCTGCGGGCGCAGGAGATCGCGCAGCAGAACCGCCTGCCTTGCATCTACCTCGTCGACAGTGGCGGCGCCAACCTGCCCAACCAGGACGAGGTCTTCCCCGACCGCGACCACTTCGGCCGTATCTTCTACAACCAGGCGCAGATGTCGGCGCTGGGCATCCCGCAGATAGCGGTGGTGATGGGCAGCTGCACCGCGGGCGGTGCCTATGTACCGGCGATGAGCGACGAGGCCATCATCGTCAAGAACCAGGGCACCATCTTCCTGGGCGGCCCGCCGCTGGTGAAGGCTGCCATCGGCGAGGTCGTGAGTGCCGAAGACCTGGGCGGCGGCGACGTGCACACGCGCCTGTCGGGCGTGGCCGACCACCTGGCCGAGAACGACATGCATGCGCTGGCCATCGCCCGCGCGGCGGTGGGCCATCTCAACTGGCGCAAGCCGGAACAGCTCAAGCTGGCCGCACCTTGCGCGCCGCTGTTCGACGCCAGCGAACTGCACGGCATCATCCCGGCCGATTCGCGCAAGCCCTTCGACGTGCGCGAGATCATTGCCCGCGTCGTCGATGGCAGCGAGTTCGACGAGTTCAAGGCCCGCTACGGCGCCACGTTGGTGACGGGCTTCGCGCACATCGAGGGCATGCCCGTGGGCATCGTCGCCAACAACGGCATTCTGTTCAGCGAGAGCGCGCAGAAGGGCGCGCACTTCATCGAGCTGTGCTGCCAGCGGCGCATCCCGCTGGTCTTTCTGCAGAACATCACCGGCTTCATGGTGGGGCGCAAGGTCGAAGCCGAGGGCATCGCCAAGCACGGCGCCAAGATGGTGACGGCGGTGGCCACGGCCACGGTACCGAAGTTCACGGTGATCATCGGCGGCAGCTTCGGCGCCGGCAACTACGGCATGTGCGGCCGCGCTTACAGCCCGCGCTTCCTCTGGATGTGGCCCAACGCGCGTATCAGCGTCATGGGGGGAGAGCAAGCGGCCAGCGTGCTGGCCACCGTCAAGCGCGACGGCATCGAAGGCCGTGGCGGGCAGTGGAGCCGCGACGAAGAAGCCGCCTTCAAGCAGCCCATCCTGGAGCAGTTTGCGCACCAGGCGCATCCGTACTACGCCAGTGCCCGGCTGTGGGACGACGGCGTGATTGACCCGGCAGACACACGCCGCGTGCTGGCACTGGGTTTGTCAGCCACGCAAAACCGGCCGATACCTGAGACCAAGTTTGGTGTTTTCAGGATGTGATGTCATGAACAGCATTTACACAACCCCCGACCACGAACTTCTGCGCGAGCAGGTCAACCGCTTCATCACGCGTGAAGTCGAACCCTATGCCGCTGCGTGGGAGGAAACAGGCTGCGTGCCGCGCGAGGTGCTGCGCAAAATGGGCGACGCTGGTTTGTTTGGGTTGATGTATGAATCTGAATACGGCGGCGCGGAAGCCGATGCGCTGACCAATCTGGTTTTTGCCGAGGCCTTGAGCCAGTCCACCTTTGGCGGCTTCATCATCACCGTGCTGGTGCACACCGACATGGCCAGTCCGCACCTGCACCATGCGGGCAGCGCAACGCAAAAGGCCAAATATTTGCCGGCAGTGATTGCTGGCGAATTAATCACGGCCGTTGCTATAAGCGAGGCGGGCGCGGGCTCTGACGTGGCGGGTATGCGCACCACCGCGCGAAAAGACGGTGACGAGTGGGTTATCAACGGCACCAAGATGTTCATCACCAACGGCGTGCATGCCAACGTGTATTTTGTGGCGGCAAAAACAGGCACCTCACGGCACGACATGAGCATGTTCATTGTTGAAAAAGGTACGCCCGGCTTTACTGTAGGCCGCGCCCTGAAAAAGACTGGCTGGCTGTCGTCTGACACGGCTGAACTGATTTTTGACAACGTGCGCATCCCGGCTGGCAACCTGCTGGGCGAAGAGGGCAAGGGGTTTTATTCGGTCATGAAGAACTTTCAGACCGAGCGCATTGCGCTGGGAGCGATGGCGGTTGGCCACTGTACGCGCGCGCTGGAGCTCACGCTTGACCATGTGCGTCAGCGCCAGGCCTTTGGCGCAACCCTGTGGGACAAGCAAACCATACGCCACCGCATCGCCATGCTGGACGCCAAGACCAGAGCCGCGCGGCAGTTCATGTACCACTGCGCCTGGTCTGTAACGCAGGGGCATGACATCGTTCAGGAGGTGTCGATGCTCAAGGCGCTGACGGGCGAGCTGGTCAATGAGGTACTGCAAACCTGCCAGCAGTTTCATGGTGGCATGGGCTTTATGCGTGAAACGCCGATTGAACGACTCTGGCGCGACGCGCGCGTGCTGGGCATAGGTGGCGGCGCGACAGAAGTCATGCTGGAAGAAGTGGCCAAGCGGTATTAAAAAAGATGATGCAAGACTATTCGCAAGGAATCATGTCATGAGAGTCAGCAATTTTTCGAGCTATTTATTTGCATTTACATTGGCGCTGTTTTGCGGTCAGGTTTTTTCGCAGGCTTTAGAGTTGGATGCGTCGCTGAATGAAGTTGTACAGACTATTCCAAAGAAAGGGATCTTCACGATCGATTTGGAAACCACAATTTACAAGCCCGACGGGGACGGTCCTTTTCCAATCGCGGTGATCAACCACGGCAAGTCGCCGG
>ENA-OFCE01001116-OFCE01001116.1-metagenomes-genome-assembly--contig:-NODE-1116-length-14701-cov-2.823023_pt1 | contig 14701 bp, 13 predicted proteins | sample MGYA00153388_OFCE01 | MGnify analysis MGYA00153388
TATTAACAACATCGCTTTTGTTCATGGTTTCATCTGGTGCTGTAATGACTGATATGGCGCTTTGTTTGGGTAGCACTTTATCGTTTCGTGGCCTTTGGCTGAGTTTGTATGGTGTTGATCGTGATAAAAAAAGAGAATATTGGCTTAATTGAAGTGATGGGATTGGCAGTTTTGCCTGCAAGACTGATCCCTGAACTGCAGGAAGTAGAAAAGTATATACTCGGTAAGGAACATGAAATTGCAGAGTATCATAGAGCCTGGGCAGAACAGCTGCGCGAAAAATATAAAGAACAAGCGCATACAGAAAATATTGGAGAAATTATCAAAAAAGAAGTAACGGCTAAATTTATGCGGGTTTTAGAAGATGCTGGCGTCTTCAAACGCAATGAGCAGGGAATGGCTGCCTTTAAAAGATTTATAAAACAAGTAAATTGTAAGTAAAAAATGCAGATACTCCAAGGATCATATAAATGGAGTATTTGTATTTCTTTCCTGAAAATAGTTAGAATGCCCTAAAAAAAACAGTTAATACTATGGATAATAACCTCGTAAAAAGGAGGCAATCCATATGAAACATATGGCTCATAAACGTATTTTACATTTTAAAAGAAGATATAAGCATATTGCAGCAGCATTTGCTGGAGCAATTCTTATATCATCAGCATTATTGCCTGGTATACCTGTTTCTGCCGCCCATGCTGCAATGAAGTCGAATGTTGGCAATGCCCGGGATAACAGTGCAGAAAAAATGGAAAATGAGAACCGCGTCAAGAGTTTGGAAGGGAAGAAAGGGAAACGAAGCAGCAGTGAGATAAAAAACACCATTAGACAAAATCTTAGAATGAGTAAAACTCTGCCCGGGACTTTTCAGCCTCCATCCCATGAAAGAAAAGGAGATATTTCTGTTCAACCTAGTGCTGGAAAAGAATCAAAAATATCCTCAGAGAAAAATACCTCAATAAAGCCAGATTCGGCAAATAAGCCAACCCCTAAGGAGGTATCTCCAACTGTTTCTTCTGAAACAAAGGAGAAGTCAGAAAAAGCAAAAAAAGATTCGCAAAAGTCACAATCGAAAGATGCGCCCAGTAAATATGAAAAAGTATTGGATATTAAAGCAACTGCCTATTCTCCAGGTCCTTTAGATAACGATCAATGGGGTGACAAAACCTATTTGGGAACAACCATTCGTCCAGGAGTTGTTGCTGTAGATCCAAAAGTGATTCCCTTAGGTTCACGTTTATATGTTGAGTATCCGGATGGACATGGTGAATATGCAGTAGCGGAAGACACTGGTGGCGCTATTAAAGGAAATCGAATTGATATTGCCATAATGAATCGGGAAAAAGCCACTGAGTTTGGCATAAAACCGGTAAAAGTATATGTGGTAAACACTCCAAAAGAATGAGGAGAAATACAAAATAACCAGAACTTCCAAAGGGAAGAGCTGGTTATTTTTTTTTGAAATCATGAAGTTTTATGTCATAATAGACTATAGAAATGGAATAGCTTTTGAACAAAGTTAGTATGGAGGCATTAATGATTCTTGTAATTGATAATTATGATTCCTTTGTGTATAATTTGGTGCAATATCTTGGTGAATTGGGACAGGAAATCCAAGTAGCACGTAATGATAAGATTACTATTTCTGAGATCCAGATGTTATCACCTAGTCATATTTTAATCTCACCAGGGCCTTGTACTCCCAATGAAGCCGGTATTAGTTTGCAAATAATCCAGCACTTTAAAGGTATTATACCTATATTAGGTGTATGTCTGGGACATCAGGCTATCGGTCAGGTATTTGGCGGCGACGTCATAAGGGCAGAACGGCTGGTACATGGTAAAACTTCTATCGTTTGTCATGATGGCAAAGGCATTTTTAAAGGCCTTACCAGTCCTGTGCGAGCTACTCGCTATCACTCTTTGATTTTAAAACGGGAAACATTGCCCGAGTGTTTTACAGTTACGGCAGAAACAAAGCAAGGCGAAATTATGGGAGTGCGGCATAAAGAATATGCTATTGAGGGAGTACAATTTCATCCAGAATCCATATTAACGGAGCATGGGCATAGTATGTTACAAAACTTTCTAGATATGAGGGGAATCGTATAGTGAAACCAATACTTCGTGAGATTACATCTGATTATTCTGCAGAAGAAGTGTATGCATTGTTCTCGAATGAGGAGAATAGTGTCTTCTTAGACAGTGCTATGGATGTTGAAAATATGGGCAGATACTCTTTTATTGGTAGAGATCCTTTTTTATTATTTACCAGTAAAGATGCTAGGGTTACGATTCAGGATGATGCAGGAAAACGCAGTGTGGCAGGGAAGGCATTTACAATTTTGAAAGAATTATTAGCTCAATATTCTACAGAAAAGCTTCCCCACTATCCACCTCTAGCCGGTGGGATTATTGGATACTTTGGCTATGAGATGGGATATTTGCTGGAAGATATAGCGAAAAATGAGCATAAGAACAAGAATCTGCCTGATTGCTGTTTTGGTTTTTATGACACCATATTTATCTTTGATCAACATGAGAAAAAAACATATATTGCGTCTACAGGTTTCCCAGAAAAAAATGAGAAGGAAAGGCTAGGTAGAGCCAATCGCCGCATTGATGAATGGATTGAACTGATGCAGCAAGCTTCTTTTTTAGACGTACCTCCCCAACCCATAGCGCAAGGTACTTATACGTCCCATTTTTCCAAAGAATCCTATTGTACCATGGTGGAGAAAGCCATTGCATATATTGGTACAGGTGATATCTTCCAAGTTAATGTATCCCAACGATTTTCAGCGGACTTGACGGTGTCTCCTTTCGAGCTATATCGATATCTACGATATATTAATCCTGCGCCTTTTGCTTCTTATTTGAACTTTGGCGAGGTGGTGGTAGCAAGTACTTCACCTGAGCGATACTTACGATTAGAAAATAGAAGGATTGAAACAAGACCCATTAAAGGGACAAGACCTAGAGGCAGTGATAAACACTCTGACAGTCAATTAAGGCAGGAGCTTTTGACTAGTGAAAAGGACCAGGCAGAACTGGTCATGATCATTGATCTAGAGCGTAATGACTTGGGGCGTGTCTGTGAATTTGGCAGCGTTCGTGTACCCGATCTAATTCGATTAGAAGAGTATCCCACCGTTTTTCATTTGGTGTCGACAGTGACAGGAGAATTAACAAAAGATAAAGGTATTTTAGATGCTGTCATGGCATCCTTTCCAGGAGGTTCTATCACAGGGACGCCAAAGGTTAGGGCTATGGAAATTATAGATGAATTAGAGCCGGTAAAACGGGGAATTTATACAGGTTCTATTGGTTATATTGATTTTAATGGTGATGCTGATTTAAATATTGTTATACGAACGATTGTTATACAAGGGGGACAGGCATATTTTCAAGTTGGCGGAGGGATTGTTGCTGACTCCGTTCCAGAACTTGAGTACATAGAAACATTGGATAAAGCACGAGCTTTGATGAAAGCTCTAGGATTTAAAGGATAAGGGGAAAAGATATGCACAATAGCTGGATTTATCTAAATGGCAAGTTGATATTAGGCAATGAGGCCAGCATCTCTCCCTATGATCATGGTTTTTTATATGGTCATGGTTTATTCGAGACCATGAGAGTATATAAGGGGCGAGTATTTTACTTCGCGGAACATGTAAAGCGTTTGCATGCAGGTATAAAAATACTGGGGTGGTCTAGCTGCCCTTCTGCAGATGAATTATCGAAGGCCATTTATCAAACGTTGCAAAAAAATGATTTGCAAGAAGCTACTGTTCGCTTAACCATATCCCGAGGGACGGGGGCTAGTCGTCCAGATCCCGCGACTTGCGGTAGTCCTACGGTGATCGTATTTGCTGCGCCTATTCAGCTCCTTGGCGATGATGCCTATGAACGAGGATGGAGCTTGGCGACGGTCAATATACGCCGTAATCTTACCTCGCCTTTATGTGCAGTGAAGGCAGCTAACTATCTTGATAATATAGTGGCAAAATCGGAAGCAAAAGCTAAGGGAGCTAATGAAGCATTACTGTTAAATAACATAGATCAGGTTGCAGAAGGTACGATGTGTAATCTTTTTTTTGTGGTGGAAGGCAGATTAATTACACCTGATAAAAAAAGCGGTTTATTACCAGGTATTACTAGAGATATTGTTTTGGAACTTGCTCGGCAGGCTGGAATCACCACTGAAGAACGACAAGTAAGCCCTGATGAACTACTAAGAGCTTCCGAAATTTTTATTACTAGTTCTTTACTGGAAATCATGGCAGTAACCACGTTGGACGGACGTAAAGTAAATCAAGGAAGAAGGGGGAAGATGACAGCCTTCTTAAGGCGGCAGTATCAAAAACATATCCAGGAATGGTTGTCAATTATAAGAGTGTAGCTGATCAAATTGATACTGGAGCCCTGTACTTTTTGTGCGGGGTTATTATAATGAAAATGGATATTAATAGGAAGATAAATGATGGAATATGTTATAATTACATAAGAGTTGCGACTGGTTAGAGCTGATCCTGATGATGGTCCAAGAAGAAAATAAAAAGATCTTGATTTCATGATTAGAATAGTATATGATTACAAATTGTTGAGATGTGTAAGTTATTGGCACATAGGGACTTATATGTAAAAGCAGAGGCGAAAAATGAGAATGAAAAGTAATATACCCGTATATGAGTCCATTGCAATGGATGTAGCGGAGCGGATTGTTAATGGTGAATTTGCTGTTGGTGATAAGATATCAGGACGTACATTGCTAGCCAGTCAGTACAATGTCTCTCCTGAAACCATTCGCAAGGCCATGGGGTTACTCGGGCAGGCAAATGTTGTTGCTGTATCTCAAGGAAAAGAAATTCTAGTACAATCCCAAGAGCAGGCTGAGGAATTTATACGGCATCACCTGTCCATGCATTCAGCTTATTCTTTAAAACAAGAGCTAGAATTTTTAATGGAAAAGAAAAACGAAATTAATAACCGTTTTGATGAAATTATCGTTCAAATTACGCGTTATACTGATCGGCTGAGAAATTTACAACCCTTCAATCCTGTTGAGGTATATGTTTCAGAAAATGCCAGCGCAGTAGGGCGCTCTGTTGCCCAACTTGGGCTTTGGCAGCGTACAGGTGCCACTCTTATTGCCATCAGAAGAGGAATGGAAGTAATCATATCTCCAGGATCAGGTGCACTCCTGCAAGCTGGAGATCGTCTAATTGTGGTTGGTTCCGGTGATATTTTGGAAAAAGTGAATACAGTACTGCAAGAATGAATGTTAAAAATCCCCTTGATAAGCAGCACATATCCTGTGCTATTTATCAAGGGGATTTTTTACTAGCTAAGTTTTAGGTGAAAAATAAGATTTTATGAACCACAAAGGCACAATGCCGCTGATGCGGCACACAAAGGTGAACACAAAAAAAACTGGAAATAGCCCCCTTTGTGTCCTTTGCGTCTTTGTGGTTCGATTCGTTATACTAACAACTTCATTAATATGAAAAAATTGCTAGTGTCTTGTATGACTAACAATTTTGTGATATAGTTTAAGTTGTCAGTTTGGAAATGCTATGAGAATCTCTTATAGTTTTGAAGATCTTGTAACTAGTATCTTGTCAGCTTTAAAACGGTAGGAAAATAGACCGTCAGTATTCACTGATTTAGGGCTGATAAGTACTAGCACAAGATAATAGGAAAGAGGGGGATTTAATGATACGTTTCGAAAATATAGTTAAGACCTATGAAAATGGGCGAACAGTAGTGGATGGTCTGAATCTACACATTCGGGAAGGCGAAATACTAGTATTGATCGGTCCTAGTGGCTGCGGAAAAACGACAACGATGAAAATGATTAATCGTTTAGTGGAGCCAACGAAGGGAAAGATCTTTATAAAAGATGAGGACATTAGTAAATTAGATCCTGTCCAGCTGCGGAGAAATATTGGGTATGTGATACAAAATATAGGATTATTGCCTCATATGACAATCGCTGAAAATGTAGCTCTGGTTCCAAAACTGAAAAAATGGGATAAGGATGCCTATGTAGCGCGTGTTAATGACTTACTTCGCATGGTCAATCTTGATCCTGAAGTGTACGGCAGTCGTTATCCCAATGAATTAAGTGGTGGTCAACAACAGCGAATCGGAGTAATTCGTGCAATGGCTGCTGATCCTCCAATTATCTTAATGGATGAACCATTTAGTGCCTTGGACCCGATCAGTCGTGAGCAACTGCAGGATGAGCTGGTTCGACTGCAAGAAGTAATTTCTAAGACAATCATCTTTGTTACTCATGATATTGATGAAGCACTTAAGATTGCCAATCGTATTTGTATTGTTAAAGACGGTAATATTGTTCAAGTGGATACACCTGAGAAGATACTGCGTCACCCAGGGAATGAATTTGTCAAAGAGTTTATTGGTGTAAATCGGCTGCAAAAAGCAGAGGTATTGCCATCCATTCAGGACATCATGGTAAAACCAGTTACTGCCCGGCCTAGCAAGGGACTTGCCGAGGCCATTATGCAGATGAGAAAACAGAAAGTGGATACGCTCCTTATTGTGGATTATAAGCAAAAATTACTTGGCAAAGTGAGTGTATGGGATATACATAATAACTTTCAGAAGGAAGAAATTCTACTGCAAGATGTACAGAATCCCGTTATCCATAAAATAAATGTGAATCAGTCTTTAACAGAAGCGTTACAAATCATTAGTAAACATCATATTGCCTATCTTCCTGTCATTAATGAGGAGAATGAATTAGTAGGGGTTATTACTCGGTCAAGCTTGGTAGATGTTATGGCTGAGCGATTCCAAGAAGTTGAGAGTGGCCCAGTAATTGAGGAAGGGGCGATTCTATGTTAATGGATCTATTTAGTATTTTTCAAAATCGATATGAGGATATATTGTTAGCATCCTGGGAACATTTGCAACTAACATTTATCGCTCTCTTTATTGCGAATCTGATTGCCATTCCCTTAGGTATTTTGTTGACACGTCATAAAAAATGGGCAGAATCGATTATTGGTGTGGCAGCAGTTTTTCAAACCATTCCTAGTTTGGCGTTACTTGGTTTTATGATCCCCCTTCTTGGTATTGGCACATTGCCTGCCATTATTGCATTGACCATATATGGGCTGTTGCCGATTCTTCGTAATACCTATACGGGTATTATCGGGGTAGCGCCTGCTGCCGTGGAGGCGGGTGTTGGCATGGGCATGACATCATTGCAAGTGTTATTTATGGTGGAACTGCCGATGGCTCTATCCGTCATTATGGCAGGAATACGAACGGCAACTGTATTGATTATTGGTGTAGCTACATTAGCGGCACTGATTGGTGCAGGAGGGCTGGGAGATTTAATTTTCCGTGGTATTGCTATGGCAAATTCTCCATTAATCCTGGCTGGTGCATTGCCTGCTGCTTTTTTAGCAATTGTCTTTGATTTTGCACTAAAGCATCTAGAGTACAAAGCACAGCCAAAGGGATTAAAAAAATTATAATACGAGGAGATGATAGCATGAGAAAGATCGCTATTTTGTTACTTAGTGTTTTCATGGTCATGGTATTTACTGGCTGCTCTTTATTAACAGGCAAAGACAGTAATAAGGTTGTAATTGGCGGAAAGAACTTTACAGAACAAGATATTCTAGTTTATATGATGAAATATGTGATTGAAGATCAAACCAAAGTGAAAGTGGAAACGAAAGCTTTTCTTGGAGGAACCAGTGTTGTAGCCCAAGCAATTGAGCGTGGGGATATTGATATCTATGCTGAGTATACAGGTACGGCACTTATTAATCTTCTCGGGGAGCCGGCAATGAATGATCCTCAGGCTGCCTATGACAAAGTACAAAAAATGTACAAAGAAAAAAAGCAAATTGTTTGGCTTGAACCTTTCGGCTTTAACAATACCTATACCTTATCTATGCGCAGTGATGAAGCGGAACGTTTAGGGATCCATAGCATTTCTGATCTGGCATCTAAGGCAGATGGGCTTACGCTTGGATGTACCTCAGAGTTCCTAGAACGAGCAGATGGGCAAAAAGGCTTAGAAGAGAAATATGGATTTAAATTTGGCGCTGCCAGCGGTATGGATCCCGGCTTGACATATGCAGCAGTACGTGACAAGAAGGTTGATGTGATTGATGCATTTGCGACAGATGGACGGATTGCAGCATTTAATTTGAAGGTCTTAAAAGATGATAAGAATTTTTTCCCTCCTTATTATGCAGCACCTATTATACGAGCAGATGTGTTACAAAAACATCCTGAAATTGCAGATGCACTAAAACTGCTGGCAGGAAAATTAGATGATAAAGAAATGGCTAAGCTAAATGCAAAGGTAGACTTGGAAAAGCAAGATCCAAAGGCAGTAGCCAAAGAATGGCTGCAATCCAAAGGATTAATTAAATAAATAGCAAAAGAAGACTTGACCGCAGTATAGCCTGGGTCAAGTCTTCTTTTGCTATTTATAGATGCCATTTGGATAAGGAAAAAGATGTTTCCTTGTAAGAATACGTTTTATAGGTGAAAAAAGATAAGATTATATGAACCACAAAGGAACAATGCCGCTGATGCGGCACACAAAGGAGTACACTAAAAAATATAAATAAAAACCCTTTGTGTCCTTTGCGCCTTTGTGGTTCGATTCGTTTTATTTGCTCTAAAGGAGGCGAAGCGTTTCCTTATAGAAATAAATGATTGTTGTTATCACTATATTTTTATTTATAAAGGTACGAGCGGAGGAAAATAAGTAGTATGGATAGAAGTTATGGAAAGTATTAGGAATATAATAAAAAATTAAAGCCTTTTTTAGTGATGCAGCTTTTTACGCCATATTGTAGATGACTGGAGAGATGATCATGTTCCGTACAGTCCGAGAAAAACTAATTATTAGCTTTCTGTTAGTAGCGATGGTTCCTTTATTACTTTTAGGATTTAGCACCTATATACAAATGTCGAATTCATTAAAAGATGAAATGGTACTTACTTCGAGTAACCAAATGACTCAATTGGATTACTTGATTGCCAATATGTTAAAAGGCATAAAAGAAGATACTCAAGTGATGTCAGCTCTTCCTGCTGTTACCCAAGGAGAAAGTGCAGCGCCGATTTATGTTGATGCAAAAATCGATATACCGGTTTCCTATCAAGAGCCAGGAGATTCGATTGACCACCGCATTTTTACAGAATTTTCTAGATATGCAAATACTCATCAGGATGTGGCTTATGTATACATGGGAACGGAATCAGGTGGGTATATTCAATGGCCCGCTACCAAAGTAAGGAAGGCGGGATATGATCCGCGAAAACGCTCATGGTATCAGCAGTCCATTAAAAATCCAGATCAAACTATGATCTCAGAGCCATACCAATCTTTCCTGGGTGATAATTTTATTGTCAGCACAACCAATCCGATTAAAGATCAAAATGGAAAAACTATTGGCGTTATGGGGATTGACGTTAGCTTAGAGCACTTTTCGCAAATGGTTGAAGAGAGTAATAAAAGCAATTCAGGCTACCAATTCATGTTTACCAGAGACGGGACTATTTTGGCTCATCCTGATAAAAATCTTCATTTCCAAAATATTTCTCTCTTAGCAATGGAGGAAGGAAATAGCCAGCAAGAAAACAGTGGTAAAATGGGCTTTAGTGATTTCTATAAATTGCTGCATGAGCCAGAAGGTTTTCTGGAAACGACGATCAATGGAACAAAAGTGTTTATCAATTTTCAAACCTCTTTAGCTACAGGATGGAAAATAGCTACTGTAATAGATGAGTCAGTACTCATTGCTAAGAATCGGCATGTAGCACTTGTCACAGGTGTGTTTATTTTGCTCTTGCTGCTTTTTACTTTTGGAGGAACTTTTTTCATAACGTTGTATCTGACCCAGCCTTTAGAGAAAGTGGTTCATCATTTGGAAGCGATAACGAATGGAGACTTTGCGCTGCGTATTTCGGAAACGCTGCTAAAGCAAAAGGATGAAATCGGCAAAGTGGCTCAAGCGATAGACAGTATGCAACAAGGTCGCTATCAAGCGGAAATGCAATTAACATGCAGTAATGAAGAATTGACAAGCTTATATGAGCAGCTGGCCAGCACAGAGGAAGAGCTTCGTGCTCAATTTGATGAACTATGGGATAAACAGAATACAATAGAAAGAAGTGAAGAGCGTTATCGGTTAGCAACAGAAGGAGCTAATGATGCTATATGGGACTGGAATATTCAAAGTGGAGAGATGATTATATCAAAACGCTGGCTGAAAAAATTAGGGTGGTCTGAGGAAGAGGAGGAGCATTTCTTAGCATCCTGGTGGAAAAGCATTCATCCAGAGGATCAGCTGCAAACCCGTGAAAGGCTAAGGGAGCATTTGAAAGGCAAGACGGAGGACTATTTGTGGGAGTACCGCGTAAAAGGGCAAGCAGGTAAGTATTTATGGATTTTAACACGGGGAAAAGCATTATTTAATGAGCAAGGTGTTGCAGTGCGCATGGCTGGGTCCTATACGGACATTACGGAACATAAGATGCGTGAATTGCAAATTCAGCATATGGCGTATTATGATTCTTTGACCAATCTGCCTAACAGGGCATCTATTGCTGAGCGTCTATCTGCAGAATTGGAAAAGAGGGACGCGATAGGTGCTATTTTATTTATTGATTTGGATAATTTTAAACTCGTCAACGATTCCTTTGGTTATGAAAATGGAGATCGCTTACTCATTCAGGTAGCAAAACGACTGCAGCAAATTGCCAAAAAATATTTTGTTGCTCGTCTGGGCGGTGATGAATTTATTATGATGGTAAAAGGCATTGTGGATACTGCTACCATTGAGAACTTAGCTCAACATATTACTCTGGCAATTGATCAGCCTTTTGGCGGAGATAAAAACTATTTTATGGTCACTTCTAGTATTGGCATTGCATTATATCCTAAAGATGGCAATAAACCGGATCAGATTATGCGGAGTGCAGATTTGGCTCTCCATCAGGCAAAGAGAGACGGGAAACGCTGTTATGCATGGTTCCAAGAAAAACTTGAACATGAGATGTTAGAGAAGCTGCGTATTGAGCAAGGGCTGCGGGCTGCGATTGAAAAGGAAGAATTTGTACTCCATTATCAGCCCATCGTAGATTTACATAATGGTGAAACTGTTGGTTTGGAGGCGTTGATTCGGTGGAATAGACCAGAGCATGGTCTTGTTTCTCCTGATATCTTTATGTCAGTTGCGGAAGAAAGCGGACTGATTATTCGTATGGGGAAATGGGTTCTAAAGACAGCCTGTTTATTTGGCAAACAACTGCGAGATCATGGGCGGGATATCTCTATCGCCGTAAATGTGTCTGTTAAAGAACTTTTGCAGCCTGATTTTGTAGAGCAGGTTGCAAAGGTTTTAGATGATACGGGATTTCCGAGTTCTTATCTGGAATTAGAAATTGTTGAAACCTTACTGATTGAAAAATTTGAAGTAGCACTTCCTAAGCTTCATCATTTACGGGCGATGGGAGTACAGATTTCTCTTGACGATTTCGGAACAGGATATAGTTCACTCAGTTACCTCAAAGAGCTGCCAATTGACACGGTAAAGATTGATCGAACCTTTGTGATTGACGCCATGAAGAAAAGTGCTCACGCAGCGATTATCGAAACCATCATTGAATTGTCTCACCGGCTGCAATTAAAAGTAGTAGCGGAAGGAGTAGAAACAGAAGGACAGCGATTTTTCCTGCGAAAGAAAAAGTGTGATAAAATCCAGGGCTATCTAATTAGTAAGCCAATGGAAAAGGAGCGAATCTGGCAGTACCTTCTAAATTGACGAGTGGCTTTCTTTTGCGATATACTAATTTTTGGTACATTAAAAAATATAGGAGATTTATGCTTAGAAGGAGAAAGTAATGAAACATTTCGTGCCTAAAGTGGCAGCTGTTCATGATATTTCCTGTTTTGGACGCTGCTCTTTAACAGTCATTATGCCCGTATTATCAGCAATGGGAATTCAAGTTTGTCCTCTTCCGACAGCTGTATTAAGTACTCACTTAGGTGGTTTTAAAGACTTAGCATTTTGCGATTTTACAAACCATATGCCGGATTTTTTTCATCATTGGAAGAAAGAAGGAATTAATTTTCATTGTATTTACAGTGGCTTTTTGGCTTCAGAGGAACAAATTGATGTAGTACAGCACTTTATTGATGAATTTTCTTCCAACCATCCGTTGTTAGTTGTAGATCCAGTCATGGGGGATGAAGGAAAGTTATATTCTATTTATACGCCTCACATGCAAGAGAGAATGAAGGATTTAGTTCGAAAAGCAGATATTATTACACCCAATTATACGGAGGCATGTTTTCTACTGGGAGAGAGTTATCAGAATACAATTTATGATACCAAGAAAATGAAGAAATGGCTTGTGGACTTAGGAGGTTTTGGTCCTTCCAAGGTGGTAATCACAGGAATTCCCTTTGTGAATGAGAAAATTCTTACCATAGGATATGACAGAAGGCAAAATACCTTCTGGGAAGTTTACAGCGACCACATTCCAGCCAAATATCCTGGAACAGGAGATATTTTTGCAAGTGTGCTAGTGGGGTCTTTGCTGCAGCAGGACTGCCTGTCAGCAGCTATGGAACGGGCAGCCGAATTTGTCAGGATCTCCATTCAAACGACCTTTGCCGCTCAGACTCCCTCACGGGAAGGTGTATTGGTAGAAAAGGTGTTGCCTTGGCTTTGCCGAGATACCAGCCAAGAATAAAGAGGAAATATAGGGAGGTTGAGCTATGAATCGTAAGCGTAAATTGGATGTAAGAGATATCGTATTTATCGGTGTACTCTCCTCTATGTGTACGATTGCCACAACCATTAAAATACCTTTTGGCGTTGGAGCAATGGTACATTTGGGATCAGCATTTTTATATACAATGGGTATTATTTTTGGTGGTGTGTATGCAGGATTGGCAGGAGCCATTGGATCAGGTTTTTATGATCTTTTGATGGGCTTTTCTCCTTATACACTATGGTCTTTTGTTATTAAAGGAATTGCAGGTTTAATCGTTGGTGTGGTTGCTAAAGGATTATGGCCTGAGGTTATGGCAAGTTCTTATCCAGCAGGTAATAAGTTGTTGGTACGGGCTTTCTTTGCCTGTATTTTAGCTGCATTTTGGACGTTATGCGGATATATTTTAGCCTGGTGGTATGTTACGGGTAGTTTTGCTACTGCGTTGGGGAATATACCAAGTTCCTTAATGACGTCGGGGGCAGGACTGATTATAGCGCTTATTTTAGGACCTAAGTTACGCAAGCTGTTAAGACGTTAATGCTGCAGCGAAATGATGAAAACTGACGATAGATACAAAATAAAACAGCAAGATTAGCCGAGGAATATCGAAAATCAGGCTAATCTTGCTGTTTTTAGCATTTCATATTAGAGGGTAGGCTGCAAGGTCTTGTGAACTGCTTTTTTTCCTAACCACCATCGCAGCAGGGGAATCCCGATAAGCAGCATGGATAATAAGCGAAATAATTGGTAGGCAACAACCAGTGAAACATCAGCATGAACCGTCATGGCTGTGAGTCCCATCTCTGTTATGCCACCGGGAGCGGTACTGATAAAAGCGGTTAGAAAAGGAATTCCATAGAGCTTCACCAGCAAATAATCAATCCCTAATGAACCCGCAATGACAAAAATTACTCCTCCAAGGCTGTATGAGACAATGGATTTCCAATTTGTTAATCCATCGAAAGTGATATCGGCTCCCATGCGTATTCCAATGAGTATCTGTGCCAATGCCGTGATGTATTGAGGAAGGTGAGGAGCATGATAACCTTGAATGATAAGGGCAATGGTTCCAATTACAGGTCCCATAAGATAAGGGGTGGGAATCCTGATAACTCTGGCAATGAAGGCCGAAATAATACATACAATTCCAAAGGGTAGAAATTGTTCAAATTGTAAAGAGGCAGTAGATGCAAAAAGCGGCAGAGGGGTAGAATTGTTTGAAAGACCGTAAATTGCCAGCATTGGTACAATAAATACAACAGTTAGTACCCTGGTTATTTGCATAAGAGTAACGACAGCAACATCGGCACCATCAATTTCTTCACAAATGACAGCCATTTGGGAAAGACCGCCGGGTATACTGCCGACCAAACCATTTACCATCCCTACGCCTGTAAAGCGGCAAGTAAACCATCCTGCTAAAAGGCTCAGTGTCATAGTAGTGAAGGTGGTTAACAGCATGCCGGGGAGCTGGTCTAAAATTTGTTGACCTACCTGAAGGGTAAAAGGACTGCCCATAGCATAGCCAAGAAAAATTAGACCTGTATTGCGTATGGATTTTGGCCAATGGATGGGTTTCTTTCTGATTGTCTTCCAAAGTAAGGTAGTCACCAAGGGACCGATGGTCCAAGGAAGAGGTATATGAGCACTAAAAAAGATGATTCCTCCTATACAAGATAAGAAGAAAATTACAATATTATTTTTCATGTTTCGCCTTTCCAATCGATTTCATTGTAAATAATCAGCGGAATATTTACAAAAAAGTAATATAAATATAAAATACCATGAGATAGTTGCGCGGTCAACTATCTCATGGTATTTTATATTTATTTTTTGCTGTATCAGAATTTATAAGTTTAGGGGAACGTTGAACGCAGAGGACACAGAGTTCGCAGAGAGCACAGAGGTTTTTAAC
>ENA-OFCE01001117-OFCE01001117.1-metagenomes-genome-assembly--contig:-NODE-1117-length-14700-cov-3.075384_pt1 | contig 14700 bp, 13 predicted proteins | sample MGYA00153388_OFCE01 | MGnify analysis MGYA00153388
TGCTGTATAACAATTTCGGTGTTTTTTATAGCTTCTACATAACTGGCTCCATCCGACATACATCCGGGCAATTCTGGAACTTCTGTAACATAGAAATTATCTTCTTCGCTCCAGTAAATTATGATTTCATATTTAGCTTCCATTCTTTGCTAATTTATATTTTAAAATTACGAATCAAATTGGTTTAATAGAATAATAAATTTTGTAAAGGATAATATTAATTTGTAACCATAACCAACTTTACAATCTCTAAAAATTCGGTTTCAAGGTGTATTTATCATAAAACCTAAAAATATGTTCGGTTGCTTCTTCGGCTGTGTCTACCAATCTAAACAGGTTCAAGTCTTCTGCGTTGATATTCCTTTCTTGATTAAGCATAGTTTCAGTAATCCAATTAATTAAGCCGCCCCAATATTCGGTGCCAACCAAAACAATGGGGAAACGGGCAATCTTACCCGTCTGTATCAAGGTCATTGCTTCAAATAGTTCGTCCATTGTTCCAAAACCTCCGGGCAAAACGATGTAGCCTTGGGAGTATTTCATGAACATCACTTTACGGATAAAGAAATAATCAAAATCTAATAATTTATTAGAGTCTATATATTTATTATGGAACTGCTCGAAGGGAAGTTCAATGTTTAACCCCACCGATTTTCCTCCGGCTTCATAAGCACCTTTATTACCCGCTTCCATAATACCTGGGCCACCACCGGTAATTACGCCGTATCCTCTTTCGGTTAACAACCTGCCCGCTTCCACAGCAATTTCATAATATCTGTTCTCGGCCAGGGTACGTGCCGAACCAAAAATGGAAACACATGGGCCAATTTTTGCCAGTTTCTCAAAACCTTCTACAAACTCGGCCATAATCTTAAAAATCTGCCAAGAATCGGTAACCTTAATTTCTTGCCAAGTTTTGTTCTCTAAAGAACTGCGTATTTTTTCATCTATGGAATTTTCGCTCATAATTATAATCTAATTGTTTGTTGTTTGTGCGATATCAGCATCAATCCCAAAAACGTGATTAACCCGTTTACCAATATCAATTCATTATCAAAAATATAACCACCCATCAACAGGACAGAATATTTGTTCAGAAAAAAACACACTATTGGGGATATTACGCAAATAAAAGGAACCAATTTATCTTTAACGCCTCTGTTTTTTAACAATAATCCAAAGGCATATAATCCCAAAAGTGGCCCATAAGTATAAGATGCTACCGTAAAAATAGCACTGATAACCGCTTTATTATTTACCGCGTTAAAGATGATGACAACCAAAATCATTAATAGAGAAAAGCCAATGTGTACAAAATGCCTGCTTTTGATATGACTGGCATCATTTACGTTTTCCTTTTTATCGAGGTTTAAAAAATCTACACAAAAAGATGTAGTTAAGGCAGTTAAGGCGGAATCTGTAGTTGCAAAAGTTGCCGCCGTTAGGCCCAACATAAATACTATCCCGGGCACTAAACTTAAATGATTCAACGCTATCTCTGGGAACAAGAAATCTGTACGTGGATTTCCGGCAGCATCTAGCGGTATGGCAATGCCATTTTTGTTGGCGTAAATGTAGAGTAGGGCGCCAACGCTTAAAAAGAATAAATTAATGACCACAAATATCGCCGTAAAGGTGAACATGTTTTTTTGAGCCTCTTTTATGTTCTTGCAACTCAGGTTTTTCTGCATTAAATCCTGGTCGAGGCCAATCATAGCAATGGTTACAAATATGCCCCCGATAATTTGTTTGATGAAATGGAATTTATTGCTGGTAAAATCTTCAAAGAAAAATATTTTAGAATAACCACTGGTTTTAATGGCCTCAAAAGCTTCCAAAAAATTGAAGTTTAAGCTGTCGCAGATAAAATAAATGGTCAGTACCACTGAAGAAACCAAGAACACGGTTTGTAAGGTATCGGTAATGATGATGGTTTTTAAACCTCCTTTGAAAGTATAGAGCCAAATAAGTAGTAGCGAGAATGCAACCGTAAAAGCAAAAGGAACTCCGTAGGCATCAAAAATAAAACGTTGCAAAACTATAACCACCAAATACAACCTAAATGCCGAACCAATTGTACGGCTCAATAAGAATATGGCCGCTGCGGTTTTATAACTTACCACGCCCAATCTTTTTTCGATGTAACTGTAAATGGAGGTGAGATTTAAACGATAATACAGCGGCAATAAAACAGTTGCCACAATTATAAATCCTATGGCATTGCCCAATACAAATTGGAAATATTCAAACTGATGCCCATCGGGCGCACCCACTTGCCCGGGTACGGATATGAAAGTAACTCCGCTGAGAGCGGTACCAATCATCCCGAAAGCTACCAAATACCATTTAGAATTTCTGTTGGCGATGAAAAAAGTAGAATTGTCTGATGAGTTTTTTGAAGTGAAATGGGCAATCAATATCAACACCAAAAAATAGGATATGATGAAAGTTAATAAAATGCCTGGAGCCATACTTGGGATATAAATTTATTTACAATGTAGCAAAACGCTAATTAGTATTATATTTTTAATTTAGCAAAATGAATTTTTCATCTAGGTTGTTAGAGTCAGCAGTTAACGAGTTTTCTAGTCTGCCTGGCATTGGACAAAAAACTGCATTAAGATTGGTTCTACACCTTTTAAATCAAGAAAATGCAGAAGTGGAGAAATTTTCTTATGCCTTGCTTAATCTTAAAACCAACATCAAATATTGTTCGCAATGCCATAATATTTCTGACGAAGCAGTTTGTGAAATTTGCTTGAGCCATAAGCGAGACCGCAGTTTGGTTTGTGTGGTAGAAGATACACGCGATGTTATGGCCATAGAAAATACCAACCAATATCAGGGATTATACCACGTTTTAGGCGGATTAATTTCTCCGATGGATGGCGTTGGCCCTTCGGACTTAGCTATAGATTCTTTGGTAGAACGCGTAAAATTTGGCGAAATAAAAGAAATCATTTTTGCGATTAGCGCAACAATGGAAGGCGATACCACCATTTTTTACCTCCATAAAAAACTAAAAGATTATCCCGTTAAAATAAGTACCATAGCTCGTGGAATTTCTTTTGGTGGGGAGATTGAATATGCGGATGAGCTTACTTTGGGTAGAAGCATAACTACTCGGGTGCCATACGAGCATTCTTTAATCAGATAAATTTGTAACACGTAAACCCAAACTAAATGCTTTTTGCCGAAGAGTTTTTACATTATGTTTGGAAACAACGAAGGTTTAACCAAACCCATTTGATGGATTGTCAAGGGCACTCTTTAAATATCGTTCAACCCGGCTTGGTCAATCTGGATTCTGGTCCAGATTTCAGCAATGCCAAAATCCAAATTGGCGGAACACTCTGGGCTGGCAACGTGGAGATTCATATCAAATCTTCGGACTGGCAAAGGCACAATCACCATAAGGATGAAAGTTACGACAGTGTTATTTTGCACGTGGTTTGGGAGAATGACGTGGATGTTTTTAGAACCAATGGTACTTTAATACCAGCCTTAACGCTAAAAGAATTAATCCCTGAATCACTTATTAATCAATATCAATATCTGAAAACCAACCAAAATTGGATTCCCTGCGAAAAGCAAATCTCCGAAATAGATTCGTTTACCATTCAGCAGTGGCTACATAGAGTTTTGATTGAAAGGCTTGAATATAAATCAGAAACGGTTACTGCATTAAATCAACAATTGAAAGGAAATTGGGAAGAAACCTTTTATGTTACACTCGCACAAAGCTTTGGCTTTAAGGTTAATGCACAGCCATTTGCAATGTTGGCACAAGCATTACCGCAACAAATTTTAGCCAAGCATAAAAACAATACCTTACAAATAGAGGCACTGATTTTTGGACAGGCAGGTTTCTTAAATGATGAATTGTTAGATGCTTATCCATCTCAACTAAAAAAAGAATTTCAATTTTTGAGGGAAAAATACAAGCTAAACCCATTAGATAAATCTGTTTGGAAGTTTTCCAAATTAAGGCCTAACAATTTCCCAACTATACGATTGGCGCAATTTGCGGCTCTGGTAAATGCATCCAGTCATTTATTTTCGAAAGTTTTGGAGGCTAACGATACGTCCACTTTGAAAAAGTTGTTTGAGAACATTCCCATAAATGATTATTGGGAAAATCATTTTCAGTTTGATGTTGTTTCAACTCCATCCAATAAAATGGTGGGAGATAAATCTGTTGACATCATACTTATTAATGCTGTAGCTGTTGTAATTTTTTGCTATGGCAGAAAATCAGGAAACGAAACGCAAGTAAATGCGGCATTTAAATTGATAGATCAAATAAAGGCTGAAGAAAACACGATAGTAAACGGATTCAGGACTTTAGGAATTGCCGCAACGTCTGCTTTTGACTCGCAAGCTTTAATACATTTAAAAAATTATTATTGCGACCGAAAGAAATGTTTATATTGTAGCATCGGAAATAAAATTTTTAACCTGTAATTATGTTGCAAAGGACATTGACTTTTTTTGAACGACACTCTTTTGGAGTTTGCACTTACCTTGCAGAAAAGTCCAAAATTTCCATAGCCAAAGTAAGACTGTTCTTTATCTATTCTTCGTTTTTAGCGGTCGGTTTTCCTTTTGTGTTTTATGTAATGGCGGCATTTGTTCTAGATATCAGGGGTTACATCAAGAAAAAAAGAACGCAAATTTGGGATTATTAGACTGATAATATTTCTGCAATTTCTTTAAATCCCTTTTCCGAAGCCAAATCGCTGGGTAATTTTCCACCTTCCATTCTTACACCAACATCGGCACCTTTTTCCAGCAATAAAATTATGATTTCTACATTGCCGTTCTCCGCCGCAGAATGTAGGGGCGTAATACCAGCTTTCTGCACACAATTTACAGCCGCGCCGTTCTCAATCAGCATTTTTGCAATGGAAGTAAAGTTTCCGGCAATCGCTGAGTGCAATGGAGAAATGAAGAAACCATTTGTGCTGGGCAAATTAACATCCGCACCTTTTAGAACTAGGTACCGAGCAATTTCTTCGTTACCAAAATATGCAGCCAAGCCCAGTGGCGTAAAACCATCATCAGAATAATCGTTTAAACAATTGGGGTATTTAAAGATTTGATGAGCAACAATATCAAATTTACCTGCTGCCGAAGCCTCAAAAATATCTACATCTTGTGCAAATTGCATTAACACAGTAGTAATTTCCGGCTTCTTGTAATAACACGAAAGCATAATCGGCGAAACGCCATAACTGGTTTTTTGCGTTAACCAATTTGCATTTTGCGTGAGCAAATTTGTAATGCCCGCTTCATCGCTGTTAATCACTAAATCTTCGAGTAAATTTTCCGTCATCCCTTAAAATCAATAACCTAAAATAGAAAAAAAAATAGGGTTTAGTACGTACAAGCAAGATTAATGCTAATATTTATTGTTTTGCTTGTTTTTGAAGCACAAAGTTGGTGCATCAAACTCAATTTCCTCCTGCTTTACGCTAAATCCGCACCCGAAGGAAAATCGGGATGCGGGATACCGCTTCAATCAGGGCTAGGGCTGAAGGTTAGGTGGTAATGGCAAAACTCAAAACATAAAAAATATGGACTTTATATTTCCTTCGTTTGCTTAAAAGAAAAACGCTGTTGAGAAAAATAGCTGAATACGGTAATTAAAATAGTTGCCATAACCATAGACGGAGTAGGGTACCAATTTAATTTTTCTACAAAAAAGCTCAATAGCAAGTAGTTAATCAAAATACAAGCTATCACTACCAAAAAATATCTGAATAGCTGTATCCGTTTTTTCAATTCGGATCCTTTAAAAACCACAAACATATTCAGGTAAAAACCAATGGGAAAGGTTACCAAGAAGGCCATTATAAAAGCTCCAATATGCGGACTAATCGTTACCCATCCAATCTGTAAATTCTGCTTTTTCAGCACAAAATTATAGCATACAAAATATAGGAAAATATTTAGGGCCGTGTTCCCGCCGCCGCAAGCAGCATATTGGAAAGTTTGGTAAGGCATAATGTGCTTAAATGGTGGGTAGAACCATTTAATGGTTGCGAGAATAAATTTTCTAAAATGGCCGTGTTTGTATCTTACCATACTTTACGATTTGTTTTCGACTATGGGATGCGTCTTTAGACTCCTCCAAGCTAGACCAACACCTATCAACACCAAAACAGAACTCAGGAAAAATGGCGCTCCCGGAAAATATATGCCTGCTTTTCCGTTTGTAAAATAAGCAAAAAGATTGGTCATAACTGGTGGTGCAAAAATGGTAGTGGCACTCATCAAACTGGCTAATGCACCTTGCAATTCGCCTTGTTCATTAGCCGGCGTAAAACCACTGATGATACTTTGCAACGCCGGTCCCGCCACTCCGCCCAAAGCGTAAGGAACAATAAATGCAAACATCATCCAACCTTGTGTAGCAAATGCAAAAAGTATCAAACCCAAACTAGATAGCAATAAACCGCCATAAAGAATTTTCTCCGACCCAAATTTAGGTATAGCCCATCGTATCAAACCTCCCTGTACCAAACCAATCATCAAACCCACGAAACCTAAGGAATAACCCACCCAAGCTTCGTTCCACTTAAATTTTTCCATTCCGTAATAGGACCAAGTGCTTTGAATGGCATTGTTTGCGATGTACATTAATACGAGCGTAAACAATAATCCGCTTATTGCGGGATACTTTTTAAGCTGTAAAAGCGAGCCCACGGGATTGGCTCTTTTAATATCAAAAGTTCGTCTGTTTTCTTTTGAAAGGGATTCTGGCAATACAAAATAGCCATAAATTAAATTGATGAAACTAAAGCCGGCGGCCGCAAAAAATGGAATCCTAGAACCAAATTGTCCCAGCAAACCACCAATTACAGGTCCTAAAATAAAGCCTAAACCAAAGGCTGCACCAATAATTCCGAAATTTTGAGCCCGCTTTTCTGGCGTGCTAATATCTGCTATATACGCAGCAGCAGTTGTAAAGCTAGCCCCCGTTATTCCGGCTATTATTCTTCCAACAAACAGCCACCACATACTTGGGGCAAATGCCAAAAACAAATAATCTATCCCAAATCCCAACAAAGAAAACAGTAAAACTGGCCTACGTCCGTATTGGTCGCTGAGGTTACCCAATACAGGTGCAAAAATAAATTGTGTGAGTGCATAAGCCAAGGTCAACCAACCTCCGTATTCGGCGGCATCGCTTAAAGTGCCGTGTATTAGTTCCTTGATTAAGGTTGGCAAAACGGGAATGATAATGCCCAGGCCCGTAACATCTATTAACAGGGTAACGAAAATAAACCCTAATGCTGCTTTTCCATTTTTCGCCATACGATGGTGCAAAAATGCAAATTATAAGGTTGGAATTATAAAACTTGTGTTTTATTTATTGGAATGATTTGTAAAATCCAATGTCAATAGGTTTGCAATTTGCAAATTTGCATTTGAAGGATTATTATTCTTCGTAGTTTGTACGGAGAGTTAGCGTAGCGTTCTCCGTACAGGTTAATAGAAAGGAGTTTCCAAACTCCGTTGAAAATAATAAATTTAGGTTAATGGAGTCTGGAGACTCCTTTTTATAGGCAAATCCTTAGAACGCTGCGCTAACTCTAAGGATAAACTGGCAGACCATTACGGCTGTTTGTTTTTACAAAATAAATCGGAAATGGATTATTGTTTTGATAACTTATGTTCAGATAAGGATTGTTGATGGTATCGCCTTTGCTAAAAATCGTATCTACCTGCTTTTTGTAGCTGATGGATAGAGTAACTTTCAAATCTTGCGATTGGACATTGCTTATCAAGCAGATTAAAGTCACAAATAAGAGTAGTTTTTTTATAATTGATATTTGGTATTCAAGTTACGCATCATTCTTCTGCAACAGCTTCAACAATACGCCAAAGTCTTTAGGGTATTCGGCTGTGAAAGTTCTGCTTTCATTTTCTGATATTTTAAAAGTTACTTCTCGAGAGTGCAATGCAAACCGTTTCATAATTGGTTGCTCTTCTTCGTTTTTGGTAAGCAAGTATTTTCTTTTGATTTGAGATAAGAAAACCGGCAAACCACCATACATTTCATCGCCGGCGATAGATGCCTTTTGGGTAGCTAAATGTATGCGTATTTGGTGCATACGACCGGTTACGGGTCTAGCTTCAATTAAGGTATAATGTTTAAAATAAGTGAGTGAATTAAAATAGGTTTCTGCTCTTTTACCTTCGCTTCTGCTGATGGTAACATTGCCCTTTCCCACATTTAAAATGGGCAAATCCACTAAAATATCATTGAAAATATGTGTACCGTCCACAATGGCGTGGTAAACTTTTTTCACTTCGCGGTGCTCAAACTGCATAGATACGAAACGATAGGTTTCCGGATCTTTAGCTATAATCATAGCCCCAGAAGTTTCCTTGTCCAAGCGATGGCAGATTTGCGAATCGGCGTGATATTGTTTGGCTAAACGCAGGATGTTTATCTCGCCACCCTCTCGCTCATCCAAGGAGCTGATGAAAGGTGGTTTGTTGATAACCATAATATGATCATCTTCAAATATGATTAGGTCTTGTAATTGTGGATTCTTCATGAATCCACAAATTTAGGATTTAATTACTACCAATGAATTATTGTTGGGTACACTTAATTATTTATCAACGCAATTTTTAGTCGTTAAATTCACCCTTCGGTGGTTAAGGGGATATAAAAGCGATAGACTTTGTGCCCTTTGCGAAATCTTTGCACTCTTTGTGGTAAAAATTTAGATTGTTTTCCCCCTAACCCCCAAAGGGGGGACACCTTGCTAAGTTTATATTTTGTGCTTAGGAAATAAATGGGAAATACTTTGTATAATTTTTGAGCTTGATGCAGTAAATATTTAAAGGTATTATTCCCAAAAGAAGAGACTCGTTGCAAATCCCCCCTTTGGGGGTTAGGGGGATTCGGGGGTTAGGGGGTTATCACTCAACGTCCAGTTCAAATTTATAACCGACGCCCTTAACGGTGGTAACATAAGTATCGCCCAGCTTTTCACGCAATTTTCTGATGTGCACATCAATTGTACGGTTGGTTACCACTACAGAATCTTCCCAAATATTCTTTAAAATAACTTCTCGTGTATATACTTTACCTGGTTTTGAAGCCAATAAATAAAGCAGTTCGAATTCTTTTTTTGCCAATACAACTTTATTTCCACCTTGAAAAACCATAAAAGCTTCTCTATCAATCACTAAATCTCCTATTTCTACTTTGCTGTCTAAGGTATCTTCTGCCTGAACATTTCTGCGCAATATGGCGTTTATGCGACTGATTAGCGCTCTCGGTTTAATGGGCTTAGCAATATAATCATCTGCACCAACATTAAAACCTGCAATTTCCGAATATTCCTCGCTTCGGGCAGTTAAAAATACCATGAACGTATTTTTGAATTCGGGCATAGCCCGCATGATTCTACAAGCTTCGATACCATCCATTTTAGGCATCATGATGTCCAAAATAATCAGATCTGGAATTACTTTTTTGGCTTCGGCAACTGCTTGCTGACCGTTTGCAGCGGTATATACCTGATAACCTTCTTTTTTAAGGTTGTATTCTATGAGTTCAAGTATATCGGGTTCATCGTCAACAATTAGAATAATGGGTTTGATTGTACTCATATTACGTTTATTATATTTGGTACGAAATTAAATCCTTTTATGTATCAACAAGTTAAGCAAGTATTAACAAATTGTTAATACCTACTTAAACTTAACAATTTCTTATTTTATAAAGAAGATTAAATAAGTTTATAAACCTCAATGTGGCAATGTGGCTTCTAAAAATTGCTCCAAAGAATTCCCCCGTAGATTTTTTGCTAATATTTTTCCTTGTGGATTGATGATTATTGAAAATGGTATGGCCATAACATCATAACTCATAGCAATTGGAGAGTCGAAGCCTTTAAAATCAGACACGTGTGTCCATGCCAAATCATCTTCATCGATAGCTTTTATCCATTTATCTTTGTCTTCATCTAAAGAAAAGCTGAAAATGGTAAAATTTTTGTTTTTATATTTTTGGAAAGCTTGTACAACAAAAGGATTTTCTTGTCGGCAAGGACCGCACCAAGAAGCCCAAAAATCTATCAATACATATTTTCCCCTAAAGTCTGACAGTTTTACGGATTTGCCATCAGGCGTTTGCGCAATTATTTCCGGAGCTGTGTTGCCGATTGCAATGTTCGCCAAAGCTTCCATTTGGGCTACAAAACTTTCTACTTGTTTGTTGTTAAACTTCCCTTTAATGCTTTTTGCATAGGCTGTTAGCTGATTTTCGTAAGTGCCGTTTTTATCTAGGTTTAATAGTAAAGTAGCTGCATAATAAGCAGTTAAAGAGTTTTTATTTTCTTGAATGAATTGATTGATTTCTTTTGCAGTAGGATTAGCAATGGTGATAGATTGACTTTGAAATGATTGTATAATGGAATCTTTTTTCATAGGATTTTTTTCAAGAAGGTCAGAATATTTTCGTTCCAATTCCAAGTTCTTGTTCTCATAGGCAGCTATAATTTTATTAAATGAAATAATTTCGTCCGCTTCTTCTCCTCCCTCCACCGAATAAATACTGGGACTTTTCATATCAGTTTTAAAACTGATTTCATTCCCATTTTTTGCAAGGAGCATATAGGCACGATTGTTATAAAATAGTTGATAAAATGAAGCTTCTTCGGCAATTCCAGATAATTTAAAATCTTGCTTTTCTCCCAGCAGTGCAGAATCTACAGCTACCATTTCGCCTGTTTCTGATGGCGTGTATAAACGAATCATTTGTTTGCCGACCTCTGCATTTTGGATTTCTCCTTTAATTACAAATTTCGTCTTGTCTTTACAGGATGCTAATAAAAAAAAGATGTTTAGAATTAGGATTGTTCTCATTTCATTTTTTCTAATTGATTCGTTAATAATTGATTGGCATTTTTAGGGTCTATTTTACCACCTGAAATTTTCATCAATTCGCCCATAAACAAACCTAGAACCCCTTTTTTGCCACAATGGTATTCTTTGACCTTTTCAGGGAATTTATTAATGGCGGCTAAAATATATTCGTTCACATAAGTAGATTTTGTATCAATCAAAACATCTAATTCTTTCAGCAAGCTATCCAATTCTTTTTCGGGCTGTTTAAGTAATTCCACAAACACCTTATCCTTTGCGTGATTGTTGTTTACTTCTCCCGCTTCTACCTTATTTATTAGTTTAGCAATTTGTGCGCTTGGTATGGGAAATTTATCGAAACCTATGTTTTTTTCATTTAAATAAGAGCGGATGGTACCCATTATCCAATTAGAAGCCGTCTTGTAATTGCTTACAGCAGAAGTTAGATCAATGAAATAATCGGCAGTTTCTTTATCGGAAGTAAGCACCAAGGCATCATATTCTGTTAAACCAAATTCCGTGGTAAAACGATGGAACAATGCTTCTGGCAAGGCAGGCATATTCTTTTTTATTTCCTCAATAAATTCATCAGATAAATTGAGCGGCAATAAATCTGGTTCAGGAAAATACCTGTAATCGTTTGCCATTTCCTTAGATCGCAAAACGGATGTTATCCCCGTAAGGGCATCAAAATTTAGGGTATTTTGATCTATGTAAATGCCTTCTTCGCAAAGCGATACTTGTCTTTTTATTTCATGCTCTATGGCACGTTGCACATTTTTTATGGAATTCAGGTTTTTAACCTCGCAGCGGTTGCCCAATTTTTTGTCGCCTTTAAGGCGGATGCTAATATTGGCATCGCAACGCATAGAACCTTCTTCCATATTGCCATCGCAAATATTTAGGTAGCGCACCAATTTTCTTAGTTCTGTAAGATAAACACCAGCCTCTTCGCCCGACGAAATTACGGGTTCGGTAACCACTTCAAGCAAGGCCACGCCAGCTCTGTTCAAATCTATTAAAGAGTATTTATCATCTATATCGTGGATGCTTTTCCCGGCATCTTCCTCCATATGAATCCTATTTAACAGTACTTCTTTTTGGGTACCGTCAGAAAGTCTAACCTTTATACTTCCGCCTTTACAAACAGGTTCGTTGTCTTGCGTAATTTGGTACCCTTTCGGCAAATCAGCATAGAAATAATTTTTTCGGTCAAAAAAGTTATACTTGTTAATTTTTGAACCTACTGCTAAGCCCAGCTTTACCGCATATTTAATTACTTCTTCGTTTGCCCGAGGCAGTGCACCCGGTAAACCCAAAGAAACCGGACTAATATTATGGTTAGGCGAGCTGCCAAATTGTGCAGAATCATAACAAAATGCTTTAGATTTTGTGGATAACTGAACGTGAACTTCTAGTCCGATTACGACTTCGTATTTATCTATACTTTCTAAACTAACTGACATTATTTTAATGTGGGCAAATTGTATCGAAATTTAATTGGCAAATATAATTTAAAAAGTGTGGAAAAGTATTTAAGCTATTTAAAAATAGTGATTGAATATTGAAATATTTGAAGGGTTTTGGGATTTATATTAATGGAGGTTATTTTACTTAACTTTTATTGACATTGCATAATATGTTGTGCATTTGTAATAGTTGAAAGGACAACTTGTAAGGAGACACCAGAGGTCGCCACACCCTTAGGGATTAAAAATTATAACTATAATTTTTAATCCCTATTGTATTTTATAAGATTTCCCTCTACAAAAAAATATAACTCATTCGGAGTATAATACAGTCTGTTTTCTATATTAAATACAGCTAAAGCTCTTTTGGTTAAAATATTAGCATCTATTTTTTTCTTTAATCTACAGTCCGATATTACTGCTATTGCTCCTTGTAAACTTGCACTGTTAGCATTTTTCGTGATATTTTTAATGCTCTCTGGCCTTTTAATGTCTATATATATATCATTAATTCTCAAGTCGGAATTTTTTAATAAGTGAGCAGGATAATTGATGTAAATTTTAGGTCTGTATTTTAGTGTTTCTCTGTCGGCAATTTCAGGTAGAATTTCAACTGTTTTACCGCTTTCAGCAAATGCTTTAGCGACATTAAAAACCTCCTTATAATCGTTTGCATTTTTTATTGACTAACAAGTGAACAAAGATTTTTCCTCTAGTTTTTTTATCAATAAAAAGCACTTCAAACTGCTTTTCAATAGGCTTATCATAGATCTGTTGATGACGTTTTATCCTATTAGCAGATGTTTCCATTTTAAAAGATAGGATTTAAAAACTGTTTGTTGATTATACAACAAATCCTTTCGCCTTTTCCAGAGCTTTCTCCAAACCAGCTGCATTTTTACCACCAGCAGTTGCATAAAAGGGTTGTCCGCCACCGCCACCGTCAATTTCTTTTGCCAATTCTCTAACAATATTGCCAGCGTGTAAGCCTTTTTCTTTTACTAAATTTTCAGATACAATAATGGTGAGCAGGGGTTTATCATCGATATTGGAAGCTAATACCAAGAATAAATTTTCTATAACATCCTTTAGCTGATAAGCTAAATTTTTAACTGCATCAGCATTGGGTAAATTTACTTTTTGGGCTATAAAATTTATACCTCCAATATTTTCTACAGTAGTTTTTAAAATATCTTTTAATTGACCAGCTTTTTCAAAGGATGCCTTTTCGGCATCTTTCTTTAGTTTATTATTTTCTTCCAATAAATTTTCGATGGTTTTGCTCAAATCTTGTGGGTTTTTTAACAATTGTTTGATTTGATAGAGCAAAGCATTTTGTTGATGAATATAGGTTTCTGATGCTAAGCCAGAAATTGCTTCAATTCTACGTACGCCAGCAGCAACCGCACTTTCAGCTACGATTTTAAAAAAGCCTATCTGACCAGTTGCAGGCACATGCGTACCGCCACATAATTCCTTAGAATATTTATCATCGAAAGTAATTACACGAACATAATCACCATACTTTTCGCCAAATAGGGCAGTAACGCCACTATCTAATGCTTGTTGATAAGGTACATTGCGTTCCTCTTTCAAAAAGATATTCTCTCTAATTTTTTCGTTTACGATGGCTTCGACTTGTAAAATTTCATTATCCGTTAGTTTACTGAAGTGGGAGAAATCAAAACGCAGGTTATCTGCATTAACTAATGATCCTTTTTGGTTTACATGATCACCTAAAACCATTTTTAAAGCGGCGTGCAAAAGATGCGTTGCCGAGTGGTTGTTTTCAGTTGCAATGCGTTTGCGACTATCAATTTTCGCTATAAATTCTCCACTCAGGTTAATGGGTAAATTGTCCACAAAGTGGATAATTAAACCGTTTTCTTTTTTTGTATCAGTAATGATAACTTCTTCACCTTCTCCAATTAATACGCCCGTATCGCCCACTTGTCCACCGCTTTCTGCGTAAAAAGGTGTGCAGTTTAAAACCAATTGATATTGTTCGCTGGTTTTAGAAGTAACCTTTCTGTATCTCAAAATTTGGGTTTTGCTTTCCCAATCATCATAACCTACAAAAACAACTTCCTCGTCGTCGTTAACTTTTATCCAATCTTGAGTATCAACTGCTGTTGCCGCTCTTGAACGAGTTTTCTGTTTTTGCAACTCTTCATCAAAACCGGCCATATCCACTTCTAAATTCTTCTCGCGAGCCATCAACTCGGTTAAATCTATCGGGAAACCAAAAGTATCGTACAATTCAAAAGCAAAGGAACCGCTGATGTTGGTTCCCTTAAAGTCACCATCGTATTTGTCGAAACGTTGAATGCCAATTTCG
>ENA-OFCE01001121-OFCE01001121.1-metagenomes-genome-assembly--contig:-NODE-1121-length-14677-cov-3.959034_pt1 | contig 14677 bp, 18 predicted proteins | sample MGYA00153388_OFCE01 | MGnify analysis MGYA00153388
ATTGCCACACCCGCCGTGGCCGCCGCTGTCGATCGACTGGCACGACCGATGGCTCGGACAGAGCCGCCAGGACGTGAGCGCCGAGGTGGGCGACTTCGTGCTGCACCGCGCCGATGGTCTGTGGGCCTATCAGCTCGCGGCGGTGGTCGACGATGCGGCGCAGGGCATCAGCCACGTCGTGCGCGGTGCCGACCTGGCCGACAACACGCCGCGCCAGATGCACCTGCAGCGGCTGCTCGGCCTGGCCACGCCGGTCTATCTGCACACGCCGCTGGTGCTGGCCGCCGACGGCCAGAAATTGTCCAAGCAGAACGGTGCCGTGCCGCTGGACCTGCGCGACCCGCTGGCGGCGCTGCGTGCAGCGGGCCGGGTGCTGGGAATCGACTCATCGCAATCGGATCCTGACGGTTGGCGGGCCGACGCCACCGCACTGTGGCGTGCCCGCTGGATGCGCTGATGAATTTTCAACGTCGCGGATGCCCCCGACGCGTGGCCTGCGCAGCGCACGCGCCGGCTGCACTGGCCACGGCGCGGCCGGCGTGGCCGATCGACGCCGCGGCTCAAACCGGTGCGAAGGCGCCCGGACGGATGCCATGCCGAGGCCGCTGCACCGCCCGCCACGCTCAACCGCGGCAACCCGGGGACGTCGAACGCCGGCGCACTTGAGCAAACCGCGGTGCCCGCCACGGCCTGCAGACGCGGCGGGCACCGCGCCCGGCGTGGGCTGGCATGATCTGCTCTCCGCTTCATTTCAACAAAAGGTTCTCATGATCACCACCCCCTCCGGCTTGCAATACGAAGACACCGTGGAAGGCTCGGGCGCGCTGGCGCAGGCCGGCCAGCAGGTGTCGGTGCACTACACCGGCTGGCTCTACAACGACGGCGTCAAGGGCGCCAAATTCGATTCGAGCAAGGACCGCGGCGACCCGTTCGGTTTCGGCCTGGGCGCCGGCATGGTCATCAAGGGCTGGGACGAAGGCGTGCAGGGCATGAAGGTGGGCGGCACCCGTCTGCTGGTGATTCCCGCTGCGCTGGGCTACGGAGCACGCGGTGCGGGCGGCACGATACCGCCCAACGCCACGCTGATGTTCGAAGTCGATCTGCTGGCGGTCTGAGCAGGGCGCGGTCGTGGACAGCGGGCTGCCGACCGGCGTCATCCAGTACGACATCGTGCACACCACGGTGTACAGCTACCGGCAGCCGGTGAGCTTCGGCGAGCACCGGGTGATGTTTCGGCCGCGCGACAGCCACGATCTGCGCGTGCTGGCCACCGACCTTGAGGTCAGCCCCGAAAGCATCGTGCGCATGATCCAGGATCCGCACTCGAATTCGGTGGCGCTGGTGCAACCGCTGGTCTCGGCAACCGAGTTGCGCATCGTTGCCAGCTTCACGATCGAGCACGCGCGCACCTACAACCTGGAACTGCCGCTGTCACCCAGCGCAGCGGATTTTCCGTTCTGCTACAGCATCGACGAGCGCTTCGACCTGGAGCATTACCTGAGGCCGCTGCACGACGACCCGGCCGGCAAGCTCAGCGCCTGGGCGCGCCAGTTCATCCGCACCGACGGCCCGACCGGCACGCGCGAACTGCTGGTCACGATGAACCAGCACATCCGCGATCAGTTCTCGTACGCCTCGCGCGACGACGAGGGCACTCAGACGCCGCTGCGGACCTTGGCATTGGGCACCGGCTCGTGTCGGGACTTCGCCCTGCTGATGATGGAGGCCGCGCGGCGGCTGGGTTATGCGACGCGTTTTGTGTCGGGTTACCTGTACGACCCGGCGGTGGACGGCGGCAACGATCACGCTGTGGGCGCCGGCTATACGCACGCCTGGCTGCAGGCCTATTTGCCCGGCGCCGGCTGGGTGCCGTTCGACCCGACCAACAACCTGCTGGGCGGCAACCAGCTGATCCGGGTCGGTGTGGCGCGCGACCCGGCGCAGGCGGCTCCCGTGGCAGGCAGCTGGTACGGCGAACCGGAGGACTACCTCGGCCTGACGGTGTCGGTCACGGTGCACCGGGTCTGAGGTTCGGCGCGCCGGCCGCTCAACCTCATCGATGGACGTGAAAAGGGCCCGCTCAGCGGGCCCTTTTCACATCGACGCCCTGCTTTCAGCGCGTGAATCCGCCGGCCCTTGGGCGCTGCGGCTTGAAACCGCCCTTGCCCGCCGTCTCGCCGGTCTTGCGCGGTCCGTACGAGGCCGGCTTGCTGTCGGTGCGGCCGGTTCCAGGAGCGCGGTCGAACGGGCTGCGCATGGCGTCACCGGCTTGCGGCAGTCGCGGCTCGAAGGCCACGTCCGGCCGCTCGAAAATGCCGCGTTCGCGGGGCGCGAAGGTCGACTCTCCGCGCGGCGCGTACGGCTTTTTGATGTGGCTCTTGCCCGGACCGAAACCGGGTTTGGCGCCAAAGCGCGACGGGCCACCTTCGGAACGCGGCGACAACATGCGTGGCTCCGGGCTTTTCGGCTCGAGCCCGGCGATCACGGCCACCGGGATGTTCTGCGTCGTGAACTGCTGGATGCGGCGGATCATGCCGCTGTCCATGCGCTCACCCAGCGTGATGGCCAAGCCGTTGCGACCGGCACGGCCGGTGCGGCCGATGCGGTGCACGTAATCTTCCGCTTTCATCGGCAGACCGTAGTTGATGACGTGGCTGATGCTTGGCACGTCGATGCCGCGCGCCGCGACGTCGGTCGCCACGAGGATCTTCAGCTGCTTGTTGCGCAGGCCCTGCAGCACGCGGTTGCGCCGCCCTTGCGGATGGCCGCCGTGCAGTGATGCGACATGGTGGCCCATGTCGGCCAGCCGATCGGCCAGCCAATCGGCGTCGCGCTGCGTGCTGGTGAAGACGAGCGCCTGCTCCATATCGCGCTGCGTCAGGATGTGGTCGAGCAACGCGTTCTTGTGGTTGCTGTTGTCCGCCCAGTGCAGGCGCTGCTCGATGTTCTCGTGCGTGTCGGTGTGCGACGCCACGTCGATGCGCTGCGGGTCGCGCAGCAGGTTATGGGCGAGGCGGCCCACGTGGCCGGCGAAGGTGGCGCTGAACATCACGGTCTGGCGGGTCGCCGGCACGTGTTCGGCGATCGTCGTGATGTCGTCGATGAAGCCCATGTCGAGCATGCGGTCGGCTTCGTCGAGCACCAGCACTTCGACGTTTTCGAGCACGCACTTGCCGGTCTGCAGGTGGTCGAGCAGGCGCCCCGGGGTCGAGATCAGGATGTCCAGTGGACCACGCAATGCGGCAATCTGTGCCGGGTAAGGCACGCCACCGACGACGGTGGCAACGCGCAGACCCTGCACATGGCGGCCGTACATCGTCGCCGCCTTGGCGACCTGCATCGCCAGTTCGCGCGTGGGCGTCAGCACCAGGATGCGCGGACCGTAAATCACGCCCTTTTCACGGCGCTTGTTGTCGCCGCGGGCGGCCAGGATGCGCTGCAGCGCGGGCAGGATGAAGGCAGCCGTCTTGCCGCTGCCGGTGCGGGCCGACACCATCAGGTCAGCGCCCGCGATCGCCGGCGGAATCGCGGCGGCCTGGACTTCGGTGGCGGTGGCGTAGCCGGATTCGGCGACGGCTTTCATCAGGGCTTCGTGCAGGCCGAGGGTGGTAAAGCTCATGGTCAGATTTCTTTCTACGCAAAGACACGGCGCCGCGCCACCCCGGCAAAGGAGAGACAACTCGCCGCATGTCGGCATGCATTGCACGCCGACCAATGAGTCGCTGGGAAGAAGGTCCGAACCGGCATCGAAGGGCGATGCCGCATTCCGGGAACAGTCAAAGCGACGACATCGCCGCCAACCATTCCCGAAAGAGCCTCAAGGCTCAGGGTTCGAACAAGCCGCACGCCTTGTCCGTTAAGACTGCGTGGGAAGACTCGATGGGTCAGAGGGGATGAACGAAACGCTGGAGTTTTTCACCCCAGCGAACCTCCAATTCTAAGCTGCGTTGGGGTTCCCCGCAAGTCGGCGGTGTCGATTGATCGAATGGGCCGTATCTGCGCTTTACAGCGCCAACAGATGTTCGCGGTAATAGGCCAATTCCTCAATCGACTCGTGGATGTCGGCCAGCGCGGTGTGCGCCTGGGCTTTTTTAAAACCACCCAGAATCTGCGGCTTCCAACGCTTGGCCAGTTCCTTCAGCGTGCTGACGTCCAGGTTGCGGTAGTGGAAGAACGATTCGAGCACCGGCATCGTCCTCGCCAGGAAGCGACGGTCCTGGCAGATGCTGTTGCCGCACATCGGCGACGCGCCCTTCGGCACGTGGCGCTTCAAAAACTCGATCACCAGCGTCTCGGCGCGTGCTTCGTCGATATTGGAAGCCTTCACCCGTTCGATCAGCCCGCTGCGGCCATGCGTACCTTTGTTCCACGCATCCATGGCGTCGAGCACGACATCGCTTTGGTGAATGGCGTACACCGGACTTTCGATACGCACGTTCAGTTGCGGATCGGTGACCACAACCGCGATCTCGATGATGCGGTCTGCGTCGGGATACAGACCGGTCATCTCCAGGTCGATCCAAATCAGATTCTGGTCGTTGCTGGCCAACGTCAAATCGTTCATGTTCGAGACCCTGTTCGTTAAATTTTAGATTCTCGCAGCGTCGTCAAACGATGTCGGATTGGTGCCCGACTCGGCAGGGTCGCCGTCCCCGCGCCAGGCGGCACTTGGTGCCACCGCCTACACTCGACCCATGGAAAGTTTCGCTCTCGCCGCCTCGTTCGTTGTCGTCCTGCTGGCATCGCTGTCGATTCGTTTCTGGCTGGCGACGAGGCAGATGCGGCATGTCGCAGCACACCGCGACGCCGTGCCGGTGGCGTTTGCAGCGTCGGTGTCGTTGACTGCCCATCGCAAGGCCGCCGATTACACGCTCGCTAAAAGCCGATTCGGCTTGTTGACGATGGCCTTCGGCGCGACCGTGCTGATCGGCTGGACGCTGCTCGGGGGGCTGGACGTGCTGAACACGCAGTTGCGCGACGCCGTGCAGCCGCGTTGGGGCGACATGGCTTACCAGCTGTGCCTGCTGGCCGTCTTTGCGCTGATCGGCGCTTTGCTCGACCTTCCGTTTGGGCTTTACAGCACCTTTCGCATCGAGCAACAGCACGGCTTCAATCGAATGACCTGGCGCCTTTATTTGACAGACATGGTGAAGGGACTGCTGGTGGGCGCCGCGATCGGCCTGCCGGTCGTCGCGTTGATGTTGTGGATCATGGGCGCCAGCGGCCCGCTGTGGTGGTTTTGGGCCTGGTGTGCATGGATGACATTCAACCTGCTGGCGCTGGTGTTGTACCCGACCGTTATCGCGCCGCTCTTTAACCGATTCGAGCCGCTGGCCGACGAATCGCTGAAAGCCCGCGTGCAGGCGCTGATGGCGCGTTGTGGGTTTGCTGCCAAGGGTCTGTTCGTGATGGACGGCAGCAAACGCTCGGGCCATGCGAACGCCTACTTCACCGGCTTCGGCGCGGCCAAGCGGGTGGTCTTCTTCGACACGTTGCTCGGCAAACTGTCGCCCGGCGAGGTCGAGGCCGTGCTGGCCCACGAGCTCGGGCACTTCAAGCACCGTCATGTGGTCAAACGCATCGCCGCGATGTTCGGGCTCAGCCTCCTGGGCTTTGCGCTGCTGGGCTACCTGTCCAGGCAAACCTGGTTCTACGAGGCGTTTGGTGTGCAGGCCTCGATGGCCGCACGGAACGACGCCGTCGCGCTGATCCTGTTCCTGCTGGTGATACCGACGTTTACGTTCTTCGTATCGCCGTTGTTCGCGCGGCTGTCCCGCAAGCAGGAATTCGAAGCCGATGCCTACGCATGCCTGCAGGCCGACGGCGGCAACTTGGCCGCTGCGCTGCTGAAACTGCACGAGGACAACGCCTCGACGCTGACCCCCGATCCGCTGTACGTGCGTTTCTATTATTCGCATCCGCCCGCCTCGGAACGGCTGGCGGCGCTGGCCTTGCAAACGCGGCTGCACGCTGCCTGATCCTCATGCACAAATTCCTGACACAACATTGCACCATCATCAACGGTGGCCCGCCGCTGAGTAGCACCGAGATTCATGAACACTTGGCGCAGTTCAGCGGCTGGCAACTCGTCCAGGGCGCGATCGAGAAAACCTATGCTTTTAAAAACTACCACGAGACGATCGCGTTCGTGAATGCGCTGGCGTGGATTTGCCATGTCGAAGACCACCATCCGGAACTGGCGGTGAGCTACAACCGTTGCGTGGTGCGGTTCAACACGCATTCGGTCGGCGGCATCTCGGTCAACGATTTCATCTGCGCGGCGAAGGTCGATGCACTGGTGGCTTTTGTCGGCTGACGTGTCTCGCGCGGTCCGGCCTTGAGCAAGGCGGCTGCGCTCAACCTCGGATTGGTGGTGGCCGGACACGGTCGCCACTACATTGTGGAAAGTCCCGACGGGGTGCGCATCGCCTGCCATGCGCGCGGTAAAAAAAGCGACTGTGTGGTCGGCGACTGGGTGCGCTGGCAGCCGTCGGGCGATGCCGGCGTGGTGGAGCAGGTCGAGCCGCGGCGCAACCTGCTGTTCCGGCAGGACGAATGGAAAACCAAGTCGTTCGCCGCCAACCTCGACCAACTGCTGGTGTTGGTGGCTTGCGAGCCGGTGTTCAGTGAATCGCAACTGGCGCGTGCGCTGGTGGCCGCGGAAAGCGCAGGCATTGCTGCGCGCATCGTGTTGAACAAGAGCGACCTGCCGGCGATCGGCGACGCGCGCAAGCGTCTGGTGCCTTACGAACGCATGGGCATCGAGGTGCTGGAAGTTGCCCTGAAGGCGCAACCTGACCATGCTCGAGCGGTGCTGATGCCGTTGCTGCAAGGCAGGTCAACCTTTGTGCTCGGCCCCAGCGGCACCGGCAAGAGCACCTTGATCAACCTGCTCGCTCCGGATGCCAAGGCTCAGATCGGCGAGGTATCGCAGGCGCTCAACTCGGGACGCCACACGACCACCAGCACGCAGTGGTACTGGCTCGACCCTCAGCGCCGCACCGGCTTGATCGACTCACCCGGCTTCCAGGAGTTCGGTCTGCGCCAGATCGATGCGCAACAGTTGCCCGGGTTGATGCCTGATCTGCGCGAGCATGCGCGCCAATGCCGGTTCTACAACTGCACTCACCTGCATGAACCCGCTTGCGGCGTGCGAGCGGCGCTTGCGCGGGGCGAGATCGCGGCCTCGCGTTACCGCATCTATGGCGAGATCCTGGCGGAGTTGGTGCAGCGGCGTTGAAGCGGTCGGCGCCACGACGCCGGCCGCACCGGCATCAACCAATCAGGTTGGACAGCGAAACCAGCGCGAGCAGCAGCATCCACAACACGACGGAGCGCCAGATCAGCCCGACCGTGCTGCGCAGGTGACCCGACTGCGGCGCCAAGCCCGCGGTGCTGTCAGCATCGAATCCGGCCATCGCAGCGCCGCCGACGCCGCCGTTGTCGGTCTTCGAACGATCCGGGGTCACGCCCGGCGCCGCCGGCCCGCCCAGTTGCACGCCGAGCGCTCCGGCCGCCGCCGCCAGGATGATGCCTTCGTTGGGATACTTCCATAGGCCGGCGTCGCGGCGCCAGCAATTGACGGCCTCCTCGAAATTGCCCACCACCGCGAAGCCGAAGGCCGTGAGTCGGGCGGGCACATGGTCGAGCAGGTTGAACAGTCGAAACGACAGGGCCACCAGCCGCTCGTTGAGCATGACACCGACGGTCTGGTCCTTGAAAGCCCAGTAGCGGCTTGCCAATTCCGACATGCGGTACAGCACCGCGCCGGCTGGGCCGAGGCCGAACGCCGACAGCACGACGAAGCAGAAAAACACGCCGAATACGTGGCGGTGGGCCGCCAGCAGCGCGTGTTCGATCACATGGCGAAGCAATTCGGTGCGCGGCAACTCGCTGGCATCGAGGTGACGCCACTGCGCCAGCAGGCGCCGCGCCTCGATCTCATCGCCTCGCTCGAGTGCATCACGGATGTCGGTGTAGTAATGGCTGAACTGCCGAAATCCGAGCGTCAGGTACAGCACGAAGACGTTCCATGCCAGCGCCAGCAAGAGGCTGAACTGGCTGATGCCCACGAAGACCGCCCAAGCCAACAACGACGGAAACAGCACCGTGACGAACCAGACGACCCAGGCGTGTCGTTCGCCGCCCGCATCGAAATTGAAGCCCGTCCAGCGCATCCACGAGGTCAGCGAATCGTGAACCACGTTGCCGCTCGGAAGCGGCTTCACCTGCTCGATCAGCAGTGCGAACAGGACGGCGAAGAAACTCATCCCGGCGAATGATAGCGGCGACCCGGGCCCCTTCAGGCTGCCAGCAGGCGGTACAGATTGCGCAGCATGCCGGCGGTCGCGCCCCAGATGAAATAGCGTCGTGGCTGGCCGCGTTCGTCGACGCCGTGGTACGGCATCGACAGGAACTGCCGGCGAATGCCGCCGACCTCGACCTCGTGTCGATGGTGATGCGCCGGCGTCATCAGGAACGACAGCGGAACCTCGAAGATCTCGGCGACTTCGAACGGGTCGGCCCTCAGTTCAAAACCCGGCCTGACCAGCGCGACCACCGGCGTGACGACAAAACCGGTGCCGGTGGTGTAGGTCGGCATCGTGCCGAGCACTTCGATGTGGTTGGGTGACAGGCCAATTTCTTCCTGTGCTTCGCGCAGGGCGGTCGCCACCGCGTCGGCATCGCCAGGATCGACGCGGCCACCGGGAAAGCTGATTTGCCCGGGATGGTCGGTCAAATGGTCAGTACGCTGGGTCAGCAACACGAACGGGGTGTCGCCACGCACAACGAGCGGAACCAGCACCGCGGCATGGCTCAGCGTACGCTGCGTGAACCGCGGCTCGCCCATGATCTCGGGCACCCACTGAGGCGGCAGCCGCTTGAAGCGTTGCCGCAACGCCGGGACACCGAGTTTCATGGCAGGCACCGCAGGCAGATGCTCGTCGACGCCGATGACCGGCAGGTTCAGGGGATCGAAGCTCAGTGGCATGTGGGTTGCCAGCTTGCGGCGAACGAACGCTCAAACGACAAGGCCGCCAGATTCAGTGGCGGCCTATTAACAAATGGGCAAACAGGCAAGCGGACAAACGGACAGACCAGAGATAAGCGCGACCGGCAAGGCCGGTCTTGTCAGGCGCTCAGCCCAGCTTTTCCTTGATCCGTGCCGATTTGCCCGAGCGTTCGCGCAAGTAATAAAGTTTGGCACGGCGCACGTCGCCGCGCCGTTTCACCTCGATCGAGGCGATCAGCGGGCTGTAGGTCTGGAATGTGCGTTCGACGCCTTCACCGTTCGAGATCTTGCGCACGATGAAGCTCGAATTGAGACTGCGGTTGCGCTTGGCAATCACCACGCCCTCATAAGCCTGCAGCCGCTTGCGCGTGCCTTCGACGACGTTGACGCTAACGATCACCGTGTCGCCGGGGGCGAAGGGCGGGATCGTCTTATTGAGCCGGGCGATTTCCTCGTGCTCGAGGGTCTGGATCAAGTCCATCAGTTTTCTCCAAATGATCGTGCCGGCCGATGTTGAGGTGTCGCGGCCTGCCGAATACGTTGCGTCATTCAGCCCGGCCGCTGCGGTGGCCCGCGTTATTGATTGGCGCTTGAAGCGCGAACCGGCAGAGGATCGAAAAGCCTCGGATTATAGCTTTAGAGACTTCAAAAACGCCTCGTCCGATGTGGTCAGTGACTCTGCCGCTCGTGCCGCGGCGATCAGCTCGGGGCGCCGGCGTGCCGTCAACTCGAGTGAACGCTCGCGCCGCCAGCGGACGATTTCAGCGTGATGGCCCGACATCAGCACCGTCGGCACGCCCTGCGGCATGTGCGGCCCGTTCTGCGCCGGCCAGAACTCCGGGCGGCTGTAATGCGGGCAGTCGAGCAAGCCGTCCGAAAAGCTGTCCTGCTGGTGCGACTGCTCGTCGCCCAGCACGCCTGGCTGCAGACGCGCCACCGCATCCAGCAGGACCAGCGCGGGCAGTTCGCCGCCCGACAGCACGAAATCGCCGAGGCTGAGTTCGAGGTCGACGTGGCGGTCTACGAAGCGCTGGTCGATGCCTTCATAGCGACCACAAAGCAACACCGCGCCCGCACCGACGGCCATCTTGCTCAACAACGCCTGGTCGATGCGGCGCCCGGTGGGGGTGAAGTGGATCAGCGGCGCGGCGTCGGCATCATTGCGCGCGTCCCGAATGGCCGCCAGCGCGCGCTCCAGCGGAGGAGCCAGCATGACCATGCCGGGCCCGCCACCGTAGGGTCGATCATCGACTCGGCGGTAGGCGTTGTCGGCATGTTCCCGCAACGGCCAGAGCCTGACGTCGACCTGGCCCGACTCGAACGCCCGGCGCGTGATGCCTAGCGTCAAGTGAGGGCCGAACAATTCCGGAAACAACGTGATGACGTCGAAGCGCACGCAAGGCATTTCGTCAGTAGTCCATTCCCCAATCGACCGTGATGCGTCTGTCCGGCAGGCTCACCGCGTCGACATAGGCAGCCACGAACGGGATCAAACGCTCCGACGATTCGACTGTGGCACCCTCGGACGGTGCCTCCTCGGGACGCAATCTCAACACACTGTGCGGGCCGGTATCGATCAATCCGATCACCCTGCCAAGCGTCTCTCCCTGCCGGTTGACCACGAGCAGCCCGATCAGGTCAACCCAATAGTATTCGTCGCTGCCCGCGCTGGGAAAACTGGAGCGACCGACGAAAACCCGCGCACCGCGCAGAGCTTCTGCGGCCGTGCGGTCATCGACATCGGTCACACGCGCCACCACCACTTCGCCGTGCTCCTTGGCTTCAACCACCTCGAGCCATGGCGGATAACTGTCCGCAGCGGTACCGAGACGCTTCAGTCCCGCCGCCTCGGGCGGCTCGATGAACCAGCGTCGCGAGGAAAACAAGGCCTGCGGATCTGAGGCGAACGGCTGCACCTTGATCCAGCCTTTCAAGCCCCATGCGTCGACGATGCGGCCGATTTCCACCGCATCGTGAGGCCATGCCGGATCGGTGCCCAAGGTCGGGCCGACTGCGCGCATGGCCTGCAAGCCGGTCAGACAGCGGCCGTCTTCGCCTGGTTCACCAACCGTTCGACGGTCGGCGACATCTGCGCGCCAATGCCGGTCCAGTGGGAGATGCGGTCGAACGCCACACGCAAAGGCTGCTCGCCACCGGAAGCCACGGGGTTGTAAAAACCCACGCGCTCGATAAAGCGCCCATCGCGGCGCGAGCGCGAGTCGGCGACGACGATGTTGAAGAACGGGCGCTTCTTTGCGCCGCCGCGTGCGAGTCGGATAACGACCATGGTGATTTCCTTCTGGATTCGTGGGGGTCTGCGCTGCCTGTAAGCACATTCAGACCAGACAAATTTGGCGCGGCCGGGATGATTGAATTGAACACCCTATCGGGCTTCATGCCGTCGTAGTACGCCACCGCAGGCAAGCGATTACCTCACCGACCGTTGGCAAAACATCGCATTATAAACTGAAGCGCCAGCTGAAAGAGACGCGAACCATGACCGAAGAACCCGTGCTGATCCGCCCTGCGCAGCAGACCGACCTGCCCGCCATCGCCGAGATCTACCGTTGGAATGTGTTGCATGGCACCGGCACGTTCGAACTGGAGCCGCCCGACCTGGCCGACATGACGCATCGCTGGGAAGACGTGCGCGCCAAGGGCCTGCCCTGGCTGGTGGCGCAGTGCGGCAGCGTGTTGTCGGGCTACGCCTATGCCAACCATTTCCGCCCGCGCCGTGCCTACCGCTTTTGCCTGGAGAACTCGATTTACCTGGCGAGCGACATGCGTGGCCGGGGCCTGGGGCGGCTGTTGTTGGCCGAACTGATGGCTCGCTGCACGGCCGCCGGCGCCCGGCAGCTGCTGGCCGTTATCGGCGACTCCGACAACCTGGCCTCGGTCGCCTTGCATCGATCGATGGGCTTCGAGTCGATCGGAATCATGAAATCCGCCGGTTGGAAATTCGAGCGCTGGCTGGACGTCGTTCTGATGCAGCGCAGTCTGGGCGACGGCGATTCGTCGGCGCCCGAGGATGCGTTGGCGTGAGCAACTACCGGTCGAAGACACTGGCCACCTGGTTCGCGCTCGTCGGCGGATGTTTCGGGTTGCACCGTTTCTACCTTTACGGGCGACACGACCTTTTGGGCTGGGTTTTCCCCTGGCCGACCCTGCTGGGTCTGTACGGGGTCTGGCGGGCCCGCGAACTGGGTCTGGACGACCACCTGTCATGGCTGCTGATCCCGTTGTTCGGTGCGATGCTCGCCGGCACCATGCTGACGGCGATCGTCTATGGCCTGATGCCCGACGAGCGCTGGAATGCGCGTTTCAATGCTGGCGGCCGCGAGCATCGCAGTGGCTGGATGACCGTGATCGGCGTCGTGTTCGCCCTGGCCTTCGGCGCCGCTGCGCTGATGTCGGTGCTGGCCTTCAGCGCACAGCGCTACTTCGAATACCAGACCGAGACGACGAGCTCCGGCTGAAGCGGTGTCAGCCGAAACGGCGCTTGACTTAGAAATCGAGCCTGTCGATGCGCTGCGCTGCCACCTGGCTCAACAAATCGCCAATCCTGCCGAGACCCGGTACGACGAGCGAGGGCTGCAGGTCGGCCAAAGGCCGCAGCACGAACGCGCGCAGCTGCAAGCGCGGGTGCGGCACGGTCAGATCGGTCGTGGCGATGGCTTGGTTGCCGTACAGCAGCAGGTCCAGGTCGAGCGTGCGCGGCGCGTTGCGGTGCGGTCGCAGCCGTCCGTGCCTTTCCTCGATTTCCAGCAGCGCAAACAGCAACGCGGGGGCCGACAGGGTCGTGCACAACTCCGCCACGGCGTTCAGGTAATCGGGCCCGCCGGCGTCCACCGGCTCACTGCGATAAAGCGGAGAACAGGCCACCAAGCGTGAATCTGCCAGGCTCGCCAGGGCCTGCAATGCCGCCTGCAGGGTGTGCCGCATGTCGCCCAGGTTGGCACCGAGGCCCACGTGCGCGAGCACCTGCCCGGCCTCGGTCGGGCCGGTCGATTGGTCCGACGGCGAACGCACCACGCCTGGCCATGCCGTCATCGATCGAAGCGGGCGAACTGCCGGGCGGCGAGCTGGCCAAACGGTTCTGGTCGCCACAGACGCCACAGACGCCACACGCGCCACATCGCTCAGATACGGCTCCTGTTCCAGCAGGCCGGGCAGCATGGCCATGTGGTTGGCCAGCTTGTCGCCCCACTGCGCCAAGTCGCCGCGCTCGGGCGGATGGTCATGCCAGTGCTGGCGGGCCATGCCCTCAAAATTTTCTTCGCCCAGCAACTGAAACACCACCGGGTACGCGCTGGCCAGCGAACGAGGTGCCAGGGCCTGCGCATTGGCACGGTAAGCGCTGAGGCCACGCTCCATGAGTTTTTGACCTGTAGCCCCAGTCAGCATTGCTCGGGAAGCTATCGAATGAATAGCATTCTGATGGGTCGATGCCCACAATGCAGCAAGCAGCGCTTGCTGGTCATCCAACAGGTCCCGGCTCATGCGGGCACCTGCGACCGACTTTGCAATGCGACGCTGGCGTGCGCACGCGCCAAGTCGGCCTGGCTGAGCAATACGTCCAGCGCGGGAATGTCAGTGTCCCACTCCACCAGGGTGGGTACTGGGCCGAAGCGGGCGATGGCGTGGCGATAGATCAGCCACACCGGGTCTGCCACGGTGCAGCTGTGGTCGTCCACCACGATGTCGTCCATCGCGCAATGACCCGCTACATGAATTTGGCCCACCGCCCGCCCAGCCCTTGCTGCGCGGTGCGATTGGTGTCGTCATGACCAACCCCTACGCGGGCCGGTACGAGGCAGACATATTGCCCATGATGGAAGCTCTGGGCGCAGTTGGCATTGACATGGCTGAACGTCTGCGCATTGCGATGGACGTCAGCGCCGATCAGATTCAAGGCTACGGCAAAGGCGCAATTGTCGGTGCTGGTGGAGAGCTTGAGCACGGCGCACTGTGGCATGTACCCGGCGGCTATGCCATGCGCGAATTGCTGGGATGGAAGGGCGATAGAAGCGCCTACCAGCAAGGCGGGGCTCACGCCAAAGCAGGCCAATCCGGTAATGCTTTGGCCATCGTGCCTTCCACCAAAAAAGTTGGAGCTCCTGGCACGTGCCTCGACGTGCCGCTGACCCACATCAACGCTGCCTACGTGCGCAGCCATTTCGATGCGATGGAAGTGCGTGTGCCCGGCGCGCCCGCTGCCGACGAACTGGTGGTGATTTTGGCCATGAGCGCGGGCGCACGCATCCACGCTCGGGTGGGTGGGCTGCAGGCCAACGCGATTGCGCAATGGGACGGTTTGCGCTAAAGCGCAGGAGAAACATCAATGCAAGCCACGATCAGAAAAATAATTGTTCAAGTCGATGAAACCCATTTAGAGATGGGTCAAACCATTCACCCGCCTACCCGAAAAGCGTTGGCGATGGCTGTCATTGACAACCCGTACGCCGGTCAGTACGCCGAGAATCTGGATGTACTCGTTGCCATCGGCGAAGAGCTTGGCGGTTTGCTGGGTCAAAAATGTGTCGAGGCTCTGGGCATCGAACCCGCCCAGGCACACAGTTACGGTAAAGCCGCCATCGTGGGCGAGGGCGGTGAGCTGGAGCATGCCGCTGCCATCCTGCACCCCAAGCTCGGCGCGCCACTGCG
>ENA-OFCE01001122-OFCE01001122.1-metagenomes-genome-assembly--contig:-NODE-1122-length-14676-cov-8.174885_pt1 | contig 14676 bp, 15 predicted proteins | sample MGYA00153388_OFCE01 | MGnify analysis MGYA00153388
CACGCTCAGCGTTGGCTATTCCGCATCATCGATCGTGATCATCGGTCCATCAAATCGGTTGCTCACACTCAACCTTCGACGAGGCGCGGCTGAGCCCGTCGCACGGGTACATCTTCAATCGCCGATGGCTGTGCCCCCACGAGACCATTCTGGGTATCGCATGGAAGCTGGCGCGCATGAACGCCCTGCCGGGCCACATCGTGGTCAAACAGCTTGCGCTCCGGCCGATTGACCCGTACGAAGGAATTCCGCCCACCGACAGTCATGTTGCCGTGTCACTCCTGGCCCGAACCTTCGCCATTCCGCGCAAGGCATTGACGGATGGTCTGCACAAGGCTGCCGGCGGGCAGCAGATGCATGACCACCTTCGCTTCTGCACCGCGTGCATGGCGCTGGCGTATCACGGTGTGATGCATCAACGCGCAGGCGCGAGTCGCTGCCCCTGGCACGGCGTCGCACTTGAAGAGCATTGCCGCGGTTGCGGCGCGACCGCGCCCTACCGGCTCAGCGCGAGGCTGCTCGGCTCGCCTTTTCGCTGTGCAGAGTGCCGCCGGCCCTATGCGGGTTGGAGGGCCAGGCTGACACCGCAAGCGGCACCGCCGGAACTGCGCTGCGCCATCACACGGGCGCGCTGCGGCTGCTGAACTTACCGGCACCAACGGCACCGCTCAGCACATCAAGAAAGCGGTGACAAATTTGCTTCGCTGCGAAAGCGTCGGATGCAAAGTGACAACTTTGCTTCGCAAACCTCGGAAACCCGCGCCGTTGCTGGGTTTTTGCCGACCAGCCGTCGTCATCAGTAGCGGAGTGACAGATTTGGTCTCACAACAGTGACGAATTTGCTTCGGTCTACGCGGGGCAACGCGAAAAAGGTCTTCTTCGTGAAGACATAGCTTTGCCCGGTCCGGGGGCTACCCGGCTCTACGCGCCTTTGAATGGTCAGGATGGTTTCTGACTCGTTGGCCGTCGCACTGCGGTGCAGCCCCAGAAATCCCATTGATGCAACGAGCGCTCTGCGCTTCATTTGAACTCCAGCAGTTAGGCCTACCGGTTCTATCCCGGTACGCCTCGTGGGAGCAGCCGAATACAGGTGCGTCAGGTTGGGGCCCCCGGCGGGGTCCCCTCTTATGGGGGCACCCGTGGGAAGCGGCGATTTACAGACGAAGCAGCTTTAGCGCTGTGGGTTTGATGCAGCGCCTCTGCCTCTGTCAATGCACGCATCCCGGTGCGTGCATCCACCGTGAACTTAAAAAAGTACGCCTTCTTCGCCCGATATCGGTGCTTTAGTGCGGCCGCACGGTGCCAACAATTGGCGTGCCTCAGTTCGTTCTGATGTCTTACTAGGCAGCCCATTAGCAGTCTCCCGTAAGCGTTTATTCGAATGGCCAACATGAACAATCTCAAAGTTTCGACCCGCCTGGTCATCCTGATCGGCGTTCTTTCCACGCTACTCGTCGCTCTGAGCGCGTTGGGGCTGTTTGCGATCGGCTCCGCCAACGAGTCGCTGAAAACCGTTTATGAGGACCGCACGGTTCCCGCCGCCCAGCTTGGCGAGATACAAACGTTGGTTCTGAAGAACCGTTTGAATCTGAACATCTCCATGGTCTGGCCTACACCGGAGGTGATCACACAACGAACTGCCGAGATCGAATCGAACATCGCGTCGATCAACAAGTTGTGGTCGGCATACATGGCCACCAAGCTGACGGTCGAGGAGAAGCAACTGGCCGATGCCTTCGTCGAAAGCCGGGCCAAGCTTGCCCAACAAGGTTTGCTGCCCGCGGTGGCCGCCCTTCGCGCGAACGACATCAAAGAAGCCCAGCTATTGGTCACTGATCGGGTGCGTCCTCTGTCTGAGCCTGTCGAAAGTGCCATGGGCGACTTGATCAAACTTCAGATCAAGGAAGCAGAGCGGGAATACGTATCAGCCACCACGAACTACCAGCGGATCCGCGCCATTTCAATCACCGCTGGCTGCGCCGGACTGCTGTTCGCTTGCGTATTCGGCGCGTTGCTCGTCACGTCGTTCCGTAGAGAACTCGGCGGCGAACCAAGTGAAGCCGCGGCGCTTGCACAGAGTGTCGCCGCCGGCGACCTGAGCGTTCAAATCAACCTGCGTCGTGGCGATACGACCAGCCTGATGGCAAGGCTCAAGGAAATGCAGGGGAGCCTGGCCGCATTGGTGTTTAGCGTCCGGCAAAACTCCGAGTCGGTGGCGACCGCGTCCTCGGAAATCGCACAGGGCAACACAGATTTGAGCCAACGGACCGAAGAGCAGGCGGCAGCTCTTGAACAAACGGCTGCGTCCATGGAACAGCTGAATGCAACCGTGAAACAAAACGCCGACAACGCCAAGCAGGCGAATCAACTTGCCTTAAGCGCCAGTGCAGTTGCCGTACAGGGCGGCGATGTCGTCGGACAGGTCGTCGACACCATGAAATCGATCAACAACAGCTCGAAGAAGATCGCCGACATCACGAGCGTCATCGACAGCATTGCATTTCAGACCAACATCCTCGCACTCAACGCCGCGGTGGAGGCCGCTCGCGCAGGCGAGCAGGGCCGCGGCTTCGCTGTGGTCGCGACCGAGGTGCGCAGCCTTGCCAGTAGATCGGCGGAAGCAGCAAAGGAAATCAAGACGCTGATCAACGCGAGTGTCGAGCGGGTGGAGCAGGGATCGGCACTGGTGGACCGCGCAGGGGCAACCATGACGGAAGTCGTCGGTTCGATCAAGCGCGTCACCGACCTGGTGAGCGAGATCAGCGCCGCCAGCAGCGAGCAGAGCACGAGCGTTTCGCAAGTCGGCGAGGCAATCGGTCAGATGGACCAGGTGACCCAGCAGAACGCTGCGCTCGTCGAAGAAAGTGCGGCAGCTGCAGACAGTCTGAAGCAGCAGGCCCAACAGTTGGTGCAAGCCGTCGCCGTGTTCAAGCTTGCCGAGGGCGTCCACTCCCCGGCTTCGCCGGTACCGCCAGTCATACCCGCCGATCGGCAAATCGAAGCGCGCAGCAGCGTGCGAACGGGTTTCTTGTGGTCACCTGCAAAGAAGTAGTGTTGGCCAAAGATCACTGCTGGCAGGCCCGGGAAACACGCCCACCGGCGCGCGCCGCATCGACGCCCGTCTCGAAGAATTGATCGCCGAGTGTTGACGACGGCCGAAAATTGACCAGCAGGGGGTGCGGACGAATCTCTGATTCAAGCGGTCTCGACCGCCCGCGGCGCAGCGCGACGGTGTCGATCGCGAAAAAGCCTAATCGATCAGCGTTTGCGCCTCCGCATCATCGCCAGCGTAGCCAGCCCGCACAGCATCAGCGCGTAAGTTTCGGGCTCCGGAACCGGCGCCATGATCTGGCCGCGAATCTCGCCACCGGCGAACTGCGTGGTGTGAATGTTGATGTACGCCGTGCCGCCGAGGATGTTCGACAACTGCGCGGTCAGCGTCGTGTTGTTGCCCTCGGTCAAATCCCACTTGCCGCTGATGATGCCGCCGACGCCGCCAGCGAACGGCACGAACACCACGTCGTTCGGGTTGTTGTCGTTCAGTGGAGAGCCGAAGAATCCCCAGACGACCGGCCCATTGATGCCTGCGACGGCCGTCGGGCTTGCGTGCAAGTGCCCAGCAACAAAATTGTCGTTGACGTCCGCAGTTTGTGCGCCGGTGAAGTCGATGTTGAAGATGCTCGCCGAAAACGACATGGCGGTCCCGGCGTCGTTCAACGTGAAGGTGGCGGTGCCGAACGACGCCGGACGTGGTGCACCACCGGCCAAAGTAGGAACCACTGGCGGGTTCTCCTGCGCGTTGGTCAGGTTCGCGCTAAACACGGTCACTGCCTGAGCCGCCGCACTGCCGAGCAGACAGGCTATCGCCACGCATGCAATCTTGATCATTTCGCCTCCGTTAGTTGTCGGGTCACCGCGAGCGCCGTTCGCGAAATCGTACGCTCAAAGCGCAAGCCCCGCTGCGTTCGTGACCGCACGCATCTGTGACGCCCGAAATATTGATCAGCGAGCGGCCAGCCTGCGTCGAGGATCGAGCTGTACCCAGGCACTGGGAGGGCGATCTGACTGGGACTGGCAAGCTCGGCCATCGGAACATTGGTCGAAAGGTCCACGCGCTTCACGATGCTGCTGCACTTGCCGCCCCATCCCGATCACGGCAAGCAGCCGCGAGACAAGCATGGCCCCGCATTGGCAGGCCACGGCTCCGAGGCTGTGCGTGACGCGATCACGAAAGCAATGTCTTCGCTGCCCAAACAGTTTCGCAAGTCACTGACATGGGACCAGGGCACCGAAATGAGCCAGCATGCAGAGCTCTCCATCGACACGGGCTTGGCGGTGTACTTCTGCAACGCCCGGAGTCCGTGGCAGCGGGGAACCAACGAGAACACCAACGGGCTGCTGCGGCAATACTTTCCGAAGGGAACAGACTTGAACGCACATAGGGTCAGCGAACTGAACGCAGTGGCACTTGGATTGAACACGAGGCCGCGCAAGACACTTGGTTGGCGAACACCGGCGGAAGCATTCAGTGAACTGATACGCTCGGCCGAGCAAAGCAGTGTTGCGACGACCAGTTGAGTCCGGGCAGTACACCAGCGTGGACTTCGGCAAGCGCTGCAAGGAGATGGGTGTTCGCCCGTCGATGGGCAGCGTGGGTGACGCCTACGACAACGCCATGGCCGAGAGCTTCTTCGCCAGCTTGAAGTGCGAGCTCATTGACCGGCGCAGTTGGAAGTCCTTCGCCGAGGCGCGCATGGCCGTCTTCACTTGGATCCGAGGGTTGGTACAACCCGCGCCGCAGGCATAAGGGCTTGGGGCAGAAATCGCCAATCAACTTTGAGAAGGAACTGCAAGACAAAAGCAAAGCCAACATGCCCGCCACCGCTGAGCTGACCTCAGCAGGCAACTGAAAATCTAGTCCAACCGTGTCCGTGAGATCAGGGGAACTCCAACTTCACTGCCTGGCCCGGCGAGGCAATGCCCGACTCTTGACTGACCTTACTTTACTTCCGGGTCATCGTAGGCGTCGACGACGATCTTGTGGTCTGGGCCGATGAACTTGAACACGGTGTCAACCTCGCCTATTCGCTGGGCGTGGGCACTGATGGCGCACGCCAGCAGGATGAGGAAAAAAAGGCGCTTCATGACGTCATTGTGTGTGCTTGTTGCCGTCGCGAATAGGTCCTCAAACCGCAACGCTTCGAAGCGCTCCCTGCCCACCTACGACACCACCAGCCTGCGCAGCCAGTCCAGCAGCGCCGCGGGCAGCCGCTGCGGCTGCTCGAGCATCGCGTAACCGTGCGGCCCGAACACCGCCGGCAGGTAGTTGGCGGCTTGGCGGTCGATGGTCATGCAAAACGGCGAGATCCCCTGCAGACGGGCCTCGGTCACGGCCTGGCGCATGTCCTCCAGCCCATAGCGGCCCTCGTAGTCGTCGACGTCGTTGGGCTTGCCGTCGGACAGCAGCAGCAGCAGGCGGTGCTCGGCCGGTTCGTGCATCAGCCCCGCGGTGGCGTGGCGCAGGGCCGCGCCCGCCCGCGTGTAGTGCTGCGGCTCCAGCCCCGCGATGCGGCGCGCGACGGTGCTGCTGTAAGCCTCGGCGCTGTCCTTCAGCGGGTACACCACCACGCCTTGCGGCCCCTCGCCCGAGAAAGCCAGCACCGCGTACCGCTCGCCCAGGCCTTCCAGCGCGATGCACACCAGCAGCAGGGCCTCGCGCGCAACGTCGATGACGCGCCGGTTGCCGGCGATCCAGCCGTCGGTGGAGCCGCTGACGTCCACCAGCAGGGTGATCGCCAAGTCGCGGCGAGCGCGCCGCTCGTTCAGGTAGAAGCGCTGCGACAGCGGCAGCCCGGCACGGTAGTCGGCCTGCGCTTCGCACCAGGCGTCCACATCCACCGTGTCGCCTTCGACCTGGCGGCGCAGGCGCACGCGCTGCGCACGCAGCATCTCGAAGCGGCGGCGCACTTCCTGCAGCATGCCGGCCTGTTGCGCGAGCGTGTCCTTTACCCACCTCTCGGGGCCTTCGACCGCGGGGCGCAGCCACACGGTGGCGCCGGGGTGTCGGTAGGCGCCTGCGCGCCAGTCCCATTCCGGGTAACGAAAGCTTTGCGGTGCAGCGGCCGGCGCCTCCGTTTCGCGCTTGCTGCGGGCCTGCGGCGGGTCGTCCGAGAGCAGCACCTCCCGGGGCTTGGCAGGCGTGCTGACCAGGCGCGCCTGGGGCAGTTCCGACAGCGCGTCGGCGAACTCCTCGGTGGCCGTGGTCTCGTCGCGGTCAGTTGGCCGCTGCAGGCCCATCGGGTCTTCGGCCGTTTCGTGGGGCTGGTCCAGCTGCAGCATCCAGGCGCCCGGCGGCTGCGCCTTGTCTTCGTCTTCGAGCGCCTCGCGCACCTGCGGCTGGCGCGCCAGCCTGGCGCTGCGCGGCGGCGGGGCGTTCGGGTCTGCTTCGGCCCCGGCCCCGTCGTGCGGGAGCAACACGCGCTCCGGCGGTGGGTTGCGCCAGTCGCCGGTCCAGGCGTCGCGCCACAGCCAGGCTGGCAGGCGGGCGCCCTGCCGCGTTGCGGGCAAGGTGGGGGCTAGCGTATGGGCCGGCGTATGGGTCAGCGTTCTGGCCAGCGTTCGGGACAGCGTCTGGGCTTGCGCCAGCACCTCGCGGGCGCTGCTGCCGTTTCCGCCCGATGCCGTGGCCTGCAGCAAGCCGCGCACGTGCTGCTCGAACGGGCGCGCGGCGGCAGGGAACTGCGCCAGCGGCGGCCTTGCCTGCAACGCGCTTTCGCGCAGTGCCTGCAGCGCCTTGCGCACGCCGGGCAGCCGCGCGGCCAGGGCGGCGTCGGCGGCCAGCGCCTCCAGCAGCAGGTGGCAGCCGCGCAGCAGTGGTTCGCGCGGCGCCAGTGCGGGTGAGCCCCGTTCGGCGCGCATCGCCATGCGCAGTGACTGCAGGCGCAGCCGCGCAAGCGCTTGCGCGGCTGGCAGGTGCTCGCCGGGGGTTGCGGGCAGCCACAGCGAAACGCCGTCGGTGGCCGGCACGGGCTGCGGCTGCCAGGGCAGCAGGTCGCGGCGCAGGCAGCGTGCCAGCCAGTTGGGCGGCAGATCGGCTTGTGCGGGCCGCAGCGCAAAGCTGCGGCCGAAACTGGCGCTCAACAGCAGGTCGAGCCGGCGCGCGACGTCCTGCAGCCGCAACGGCGAGGGACGGCCATCTTTGGGCCGGTGGCGCTGCCACAGCGCCTGCGCGTATTCCGTCGCGTGGCGTGCTGCGTCGGTCAGGACGTCTTCGGCTTCGGCCATTCGCCATCGACTCCTACACGAAGGTGGCGTCCACCAGGTCGCGCATGGCGGCCACCAGCGCCGGCTCGTCGGACAGCGGCGCCACGATGGCGGTATAGCAGGCGGTGCGCACCGCCACACCACCGGCCAGCAGCCGTGCCGCAGCGATCAGAAGCCGGGTGCTGGGCACCTCTGTCAACCCGCGGTCGTGCAGGCCGCGCAGCCGGTTGGCCAGCTCCACCAGGCCGCGCGCCTGGGCGGTGTCGATGCCACCTTCGTGCGTGACGATCAGCGCTTCGGTCGCGGCGTCGGGAAACACGAAGTCCAGGGCCACGAAGCGCTGGCGCGAGCTGGGCTTGAGGTCCTTCATCATGCGCTGGTAGCCCGGGTTGTAGGACACCACGAGCTGGAAGCCCGGCGCGGCCTGCACGGTCTCTCCGGTCTTGTCGATCGGCAGGGTGCGCCGGTGGTCGCTGAGGGGGTGCAGCACGACGATCGTGTCCTGCCGGGCTTCGACTACCTCGTCCAGGTAGCAGATCGCGCCTTCGCGCACAGCGCGCGTGAGCGGCCCGTCCTGCCAGGCGGTTCCGTCGTGGCGCACCAGGAAGCGGCCGACGAGGTCGCTGGCCGTCAGGTCGTCGTGGCAGGAGATGGTGATCAGAGGCCGCTTCAGCCGCCACGCCATGTGTTCGACAAAGCGCGTCTTGCCACAGCCGGTGGGGCCCTTCAACATCACCGCCAACTGCTGGCGGTGGCACTGTTCGAACACCAGTATTTCGTCGCCGCTGGCCAGGTACCAGGGCGCTGCGGTGGGCGCCAGGTCCGTCACGTGGCCGCGGCCCGGTCGGGCACCAGACGCGCGCCTTCCGGCTCATGCGTCAGCTCGAAGCGCGGAGGGAACCGGAAAAAGTCCACGATGAACAGCACGACACCGATGGTGAACACGCTCGCAGTCGCCACCAGCATCAGGAAATGCACCTGGATCTTGAGCTGCGTGTCGAGATAGCCCAAACCCATGACGCGCTCGAGGTAAACCTGGCCGATGCCGGCAGTGGCAAACGACAGCGTCATACCGAACATGCCGGAGATCTGCAGCCAGAACGCCCACCAACCCATGGACGTACCGCCCTCGGGCCGGCGCGTCATGGCCGGCATGGCGTAGGTGATCATGGCCAGCACGATCATCGCGTAGGCACCGTAAAACGCAGAGTGGGCGTGCATCGCCGTGATCAGCGTGCCGTGTGTCCACTTGTTGACGCTGGGCCAGGTGTGCGCCAGGCCCAGCAGGCCGGCACCGAACAGCGTGAAGAGCGTGCTGCCGATGGTCCAGTGCAGGGCCAGCTTGTTCGGGTGCGACAGGCCGGACCGCCGCATCGCCGAATAGGCATACACCGCCATCGCCACCAGCGCCGCAGGCTCCAGCGCGCTGAAGAATCCGCCGATGGGCAGCCAGTATTGCGGCACGCCCACCCAGTAGTAATGGTGCGCGGTGCCCAGGATGCCGGCCATGAACACCAGGCCGACGATCACGTACAGCCACTTCTCCATCACCTCGCGGTCCACGCCCGACAGGCGGATCAACAGGTAGGCCAGGAAGCCGCCCATGATCATCATCCACACGCCTTCGACCCACAGGTGAATCGTCCACCAGCGGTAAAAGATCGAGACGGTGTAGTTCTCGTAGTGCAGCAGCGCTGGCAGGAACAGCACCGCAGACAACCCGAGCCCGAGCACCAGCACGCCTTCCGTGGTGGTGAAACGCCCCGACTTCTTGATCGTCATGCCGATGTTGTAGAGAAACAGCAGCATGGCCACGACGATGGCGATCTTGTTCGGCAGCGGCTGCTCCAGCAGCTTGTTGCCGGTGCCATAGCGGAACAGGTAGCCGATCACGGCCGTCACCCCCATCACCACCCAGATCACGAGCTGCAAATAGGCGATCTTGGTGCTGTACAGCTCGGTGCGCGACTCGTCCGGCACCATCCAGTAGGTCGCGCCCATGAAGCCGGTCAGCACCCAGACGATCAACAAGTTGGTGTGGATCACCTTCGTCACGTCGAAAGGCAGGATGTACAGCAGCGGGTCGGGCCCGAGGTACTTGGCGGCCGACAACAGCCCAAACACGAGTTGCAGGCCGAACAGCGCCAAGGCCACGGCGAAGTACCAGTAGGCCACCGACTGCGATTGGTATCTCATGGCATGTCCTCTTGTCTTAGCGCAGGCTCGCCAGATAGGCGGTGAGCTGGTCGATTTGCTCGGGCGTGAGGCTCGTGCGATAGGTGTTGGGCATGAACGAAGTGCCGCCCGCCGAGTACATCGCGCCGGGCACGACGTGCGCGCTGGGCTGGACGATGGCCTCGCGGATGTAGCCAGGCACGTCGGTGGCCTGGCCCTTGTACTGGCCCGAAGCCAGGGTCTGCTCAGCGCGTGTCGACAGCCCGGCCAGCGAGGGCCCGGCCATGTTCACGCCGGGGGCCACCGAATGGCAGGCAGTGCAGGCGGGCGCCGCCGTGCGGAAAACGTTCTGGCCCAGCGCCATGGGATTTTCCGTGCCGGTCATCGGACGTGCGCCGGGAGGAGCCGGGCCCGCCGCGCCGCCCCCGGCTGCCGCGCCTGGTGCCGAGGGCTCGGAGGTGGTGGCCGCAGTGCTCTGGTCGGTGCCTGGAAACGTGGCCCCCGTCACCAGGATGGGCCGGGGCGGCCAGCCCTGGTTGTCCACGTTGCTGACCCACTCGAGAAACGCGATCAGCGCCTGGATGTCGGGGTCGCTGATGTCCTGCTTGGGCATCAGGCGACGGTGGCGCTTTTCGTCGTAGAACTGCGATGGGTCTTTCATGTAGGCGGTGAGATAGGCCTCACCGCGCAGCTTGGTGATCTTGGTGAGGTCAGGGGCGTAATAGGCGCCCTCGCCGAACAACGTGTGGCAGTTGATGCAGTTGTTCTCGTGCCAGACGTCCTTGCCGCGCACGACCTGCGGCGTCAGCTTGTCGGCATTGGTCAGCTTGCCGAATTGGCGGTGGCTGTCCAGCGTCATCCCGATAAAGGCGATGGTTGCCAGGGCCGTGCAGCCGATGGCGAACAGGCGCGCCTGTTTTTTGGTCATGGCCATGCCGTGCTCCTAGATCGCAATCGCTGACCAGTGGGTCAGCGAGATGCCCAGTGCATACAAGATCGCCAGCAGCATCAGCGCCACCACCACCCAGCTGAAGACTTTCATCCCTGTGATCCATGCCGTCATAAAGCATCCTTCCGTTCGATCGGATGTCCAGCGCCCACGCATGCTCATCGAGCCTCAACTGAGCCCCGTGGGTGGGGCAACGCACGTGCCGCGGCATCCCGGTTCTCGACACCTGTGGTCTTGCATGCGTTAATGCATATTAATGATTTGCTGGCTTTTGATGAATTTTTTTGAGCGTCGCCATGCGTGTGTCCGACCGCACCGACTTCCGCCTGGTGGAGTGTCTCGACCCCCGCACCACCGCCTGCACGCTGACGCCGAAGTGAAGGCTGAATCACCTCTTCGCCAAAGCGCTGGCTGGCCACTTCAAGGCCTCTGGACGGCGCCACTTCGACTGACCTAAGTTCTTTATGAGCGACCCCCAACCTGCCCTCCATGACATGCCAATGCGCGTCGCCATTGACGTCGAGAGCTCCGTCTCGGCCTTGTTGCGCCTGCCGAAACCCGCCATGGCTTGTTTTGTATTTGCGCATGGCGCCGGGGCGGGGATGACGCACTCCTTCATGCAGGAAGTTTCGGACGGACTGGCCGAGCGCAAGGTGGCCACCTTGCGTTATCAGTTTCCGTACGTCGAGCGCGGGTCCAAGAGGCCCGATTCGCCGGCCGTTGCACACGGTGCAGTCCGGGCAGCATGCTTGACAGCATATGAGGCGACGGGCCTGCCGCTGTTCGCGGGTGGAAAGTCGTTCGGTGGGAGGATGACGTCTCAGGCGCAGGCCATCACGCCGATGCCGCATGTGGCTGGCCTGGCTTTCCTTGGTTTTCCGCTGCACTCTCCGGAGAAACCTTCGAGTGAGAGAGCAGACCACTTGACGGGTGTCCACGTCCCCATGTTGTTCATACAAGGGACGAGGGACAAGCTTGCCGAGCATGCTCGAATGTCGCAGGTGGTGTCCGGCCTGGGCTCCGCCGCCGTTCTATTGACCGTCCAGCATGCGGACCATGCCTTCAACGTGCTGGTGCGCTCGGGCCGGACACGCGACGACGTGCTCGTGGAACTGCTCGACAGAATGGCGGACTGGATGACCGACGTACTGGAGCCCCGCAGCTGAGCTCTCCGAGTCCCCTGCATGAGGGGGCGTCACCCCTTCGGCTCCAGCCGTCGCAACGCGGCGGTCAGCACCTGCTTCGAGGTCCAGTAGTCTTTCCACGGGTCTTCTTTCTGGAACGACAGGTGCTCACGAGCGGTTGCAATGGTCCACTGCGTCCCGCTTTTCAGCGCTGCGAGCTGATCCCAGGACACAGGCACGGACACACCGAGACCCGGCCTGGCCCGGGCGCTGAACGCTGCCGCCGTCGTCTGCCCGTGACCATTGCGCAAGTAATCGATGAAGATCTTCCCGAGGCGGTTGCCGCCACCCGCCACCGCCACGAAGCGGGAAGGGATCGTCTTTGCCATGTGCTTGACGGCAGTCTGCGAGAACGTCTTGACGGTCTCGTAGTCCAGCCTGGGCGACAGCGGCACAACGACATGCAGCCCTTTCCCGCCACTCGTCTTCAGCCACGCCTTGAGCCCGATGTGCTCAAGCAAGGAGCGCATCAGCATGGCCGACTCCTGGACCATCTTCCATGTGACTCCTTCCCCGGGGTCCAGGTCGAAGACCACCCGGTCAGGCTTGTCGATGCCCCTGGCCAGTGAGTTCCAGGTGTGGAACTCGATGACGTTCATCTGCGCAGCCGACACCAGGGCCTGCACGCTGTCGACAGACAGGAGCGGCTCGTGCCCCGGCTGTCGGTTTCCTTTCAAGCTGTCACTTTCGATCTTTCATGTTGTCACCGACCTGGTGACGACACCGCACGTTTCTCGGTTCTCAGAGCAGGAGCGCCCGCTCACATGGTGATTGGTGGCCATAGCGCTGGAAGAGGCCGTTTTGGCCCTTTCAATTGGCACAACCTTGCTTTTGACCCCTTCAATCTGTCACAACCTGCGGAGCAACGTGTAGCTTGCGAGATCCGAGCCTGCCAACCGCCCAGCAAGGAAAATGCGGTCTGTGACTAGGCCAGCAGTCTTGCGGTGACACGATGAAAAGGTCAGTTGTGCCAATTGAAAGCGCAAAAGTGACAGAGTGAAGGGAAACCGACAACGGCCCTTGACGCGTGTGTGTCTGTGTTCGGAGGTGGCGAAAGACAGTTGAACTTCGACAGCGTCGACGAAAATCGTTCTTCTTGGGCGTCTCTTGCGGGTTATCCCTGGTCGCCAGCCCGCTGCCATCGGTCCCGCGAACGCCCGGACGCAGCCAGCTCCAGCGGCCCGTGTCGCCGGGTCGCCTGAACTGTCGCGGTTGGGCAGCGTCAGGCCGCTTGAAGCGCCGGGCCACGGGCTGCCGCGCGAGGGGGTGCACGCGCCTGCAGGCCCAAGTGCGTGAGGATCTTCTCGATCACCGGCGCTTCCAGGATCGCTGCGATGATCTTCAGCTCGCCACCGCAGTTCGGGCAGTGCTCCAAGTCGAGGTCAAACACGCGCTTGAGCAGCTTGGCCCAGCTCAGCCGCACCGGGCGGTGGTGCGCGCAGTTCGCTTCGCACTGGGCGGGCTCTGCTTCCTGGGCTGGGGCTGCCGGCTCGGGCGATTGCGGCACTTCTTGCGGCACCTCCAGCGCGCGCAGCTTGGCGTTGGGGGCCAGCACGCCGTGGAACCGAATCAGGTGCAAACGCGGGCGGGGCACCAGCGCCGCCAGCCGCTGCATGAACTCCAGCGGCGACATGACCAAGTGTGTGGTGCCGTCGCCCCAGGCTGTCTTGAGCTTGAGCACCACCTGTCCGGCGGCGTTGGTCTGCACGCGCTCGTTGGCCAAGGCCGGGCGGGTGATGTAGCGGCACAGTTGTTCCAGCGCCTGCCGGTCGTCGGCTGCGCAGCGCACGGCGGCGTGCAGGCCGAACCCGTCGATGTCGGCGCACAGCGTCTGCTTGAAGTCTTTCTCCCTTGGCATCGCGCCCTGCACCGTCAGCACCTTCTGGCCGGCGCGCGGGCCGAAGGCGATGCGGTAAGTGCAGGCCGCAGCCTGCAGCGGCCTGAGCGTGCGCGCCTCGTCGCAATCGCCGTCGTTGTCGGCCATGTAGGTCGACCCCTCCTCTTCCACCAGCACCCCCCGACGGGTGAGCAACTTCATCAGCCGGGTGATGATCGTGTGCAACACCGCCTGCAGCGCTTCGTCGGTTGGCTCGGGAACTTCGACGAACTCCGGCGCCCAGTCAATGCCACGCCGGTACACGCCGTCCAGGACCAGGCAGTGAAGGTGAATGTTGAGGTTGGCCGCCGAGCCGAAGCGTTGAATCAGCGTGACCGCGCCGCTGTCGGCTTCCTCAGGCTTGAGCCCAGCCTGGCCGAGCAGGTGGCGCGTGATCACACGGTGCACCACCTGCAGCACGGGCGTCACCAGCTTGGGTTGTGCGGCCAGCAGCAGGCGCAGCGGGATCGGCAGTGACAGCACCCACTGGCGCACCGGCACGTGCGGAATGACGTGGTCGACCAAGTGCGCCGCCGTCTGCGCCATGCGCCGGACGCCGCACGACAGGCAAAACCCGCGCCGCTTGCAGCTGAAGGCGACAAGCTTGTCGTGGCCGCAGTCGCCGCAGTGCAGGCGCAGGAAACCGTGGGCCAGGATGCCGCACTCCAGGAAGGCGTCGAACTCGTCTTTGACGAATTGCGGCAGGTCGGCGCCTGCAGCGTCTTCGGCCTGGGCGAAGAAGGTCGCTGCGTGCTGCTGCACCAGTCGGTACAGCGTGGTCTGTTCCGGGCGGTGGCGCTCGTAGTGGACCGGGCCGCCATCCGGCGCCCGCTGGGGCTGCTGCACCGTGGCTTGCACGCAGGGCTCCCGAAGTGGTGAGCCCGCACGGTCTCAAGCCCTGCGCTGCGCCTCAATCGCCCTTTGTGCCGCCTGCCGATGTGTGCCCTCTAGTGCGGGGCCCACCCAGGGTGCCTGTGTGCGGGTCCGACCGGCGGCTTCGGGGCGACTAGATCAGGACAGCGAAGGTCCGTTCAGGGTCGGAGGACTAAACCGCTCGCGCGGTAAGCGCTCCGGTAAGAGCGGTGGCGGTCCGTTGTGCCGCCGGTTCTGCGATCTTGGTGATCGAGGCAATCCGCCTCGTTCACAGACAGGAGCAGGATCATGGACGTTTCAACTCCCACCGTCTCACCGCTGCGTCAACGCATGGTCGAGGACATGCGCATGCGCAA
>ENA-OFCE01001124-OFCE01001124.1-metagenomes-genome-assembly--contig:-NODE-1124-length-14654-cov-6.397561_pt1 | contig 14654 bp, 8 predicted proteins | sample MGYA00153388_OFCE01 | MGnify analysis MGYA00153388
GCGGGGTGTGCACGCAGGTGCAGTTCAGCTACCTGGCGCAGTGGTTGTGGCAGCAGATGGGTCGTTGCGTGCCGGGTGTGCCGGCGCAGTCGCCCTATGCGCCGCCGGTGCTGGCCTGGCGCGTGCATGCGGCCCTGTGCGACGCCGCTTTCGTGGCGACGCACCCGCGCCTGGCCCGCTACCTGCAGGGCGCCGACGACGTCATGCGCTTCGATCTGGCGCGGCGCAGCGCTGGCCTGCTCGATCAGCTGCTGACCTACCGCACCGACTGGCTGGCCGCGTGGTCTGCGGGCCGGAGCGCGTTGCCGGGCCCGGCTGAGGCATCGGTCGACGAGACATGGCAAGCCGCCCTGTGGCGGCGCTGCAGTGCCGAGCTGGCGGGGCAGTCGCCCCCGCCGCTGGACCTGCTGGCGCAGTTCGGCCGGGCGCTCGAAGGGTACGCCGACCTGCCCGATCTGCCCGATTTGCCCGATCTGCCGCAAGCCGCGCATGTGTTCGCCCTGCCGACCATGGCGCCCTTGCACATCGGCCTGTTGCAGCAACTGGGGCGCCGGGTGGATGTGCATGTCTACGTGCTCAACCCCTGCCGCGAGTACTGGTTCGAGGTGGTGGCGCCGCGCCAGCTGAGCCACCTGGCCGCGCGCGGGCGCGACCAGGGGCACGAGGTGGGCAACCGGCTGCTGGCGGCATGGGGGCGGCAGACGCAATCGCACATCGACACCCTGGTGGGCAGTGCGGGTGAGACGGCGCTGGACGACAGCCACTTCCAGCCCCACCCCGGCACCACCCTGCTCGCACGGCTGCAGAACAGCGTGCTCGATCTGGTCGAGCTGGAAGCCGGCTCGGTGGACCTGGCCGATGACGACCGCAGCATTGAGCTGCACGTGTGCCATTCGCTGACGCGCGAGCTGGAGGTGTTGCACGACTACCTGCTGGGGCTCTTCAGCGCGGCCGAGGCCGCCGGTGCACCGCTGCAGCCGGGGCAGGTGCTGGTCGTCACGCCCGACATCGAGGCCGCGGCCCCATTCATCGACGCCGTCTTCTCGACCACGCCAGCGCCACGGCGCATCCCGTACACCGTCACCGGGCGGGCGAGCAGCCACGCCGGCGGGCCGGCGGGCGTGTTCCTGGCGCTGCTGTCACTGGCCGCTTCGCGTTGCCTGGCCAGCGACGTGCTGGCGGTCTTGCAACAAGCCCCGGTGGCGCGCCGCTTCGGGCTGGATGCCGGGCAGCTGCAGCAAGTGCATCAGGCCATGCACGTCAGCGGCATGCGCTGGGCTCTGGACGCCGGGCACCGTGCCAGTTACGCGCTGCCGGCCGAGTCGCGCCACACGCTGGGCGACGGCATGGCGCGGCTGTTCCTGGGCTACGCCAGCCCCGACGCGGCCACCGAGCCGTTCAACGGCCTGCTTCCCGCCGGCCATGCCGAGGGCTTGCAGGCCACTTGGCTGGGCGCGCTGCAGGTCTTCATCCAGGCCCTGGCCAGTCTGCGCGGCGCGCTGGCACAGCCCCACCTGCCGCCTGCATGGGAAGCGCTGCTGTCGCGCACGCTGGACGACTTCATGCAGGGAGAAGGCGACGAGCTCGACGAGCTGCGCGAACTGCGGGCGGTGCTGCACGACCTGGCCACCACCATGCAGCGCGGCGGCGTGGCACAGCCCGTGGCCGCGGCGGTGGTGCGCTCGGCGCTGGAACAGTTGCTCGACGATCCGGCGCGCGGCGGCGTGCCCACGGGCCGGGTCACCTTTTCGTCGATGAGCAGCCTGCGCAACCTGCCCTACGCCGTGGTCTGCGCCATCGGTTTGAACGACGGCGCCTTCCCCAGCGCCGACCGGCCGCAGGAATTCGACCTGATGGCCCGCCACCCGCGCCGCGGCGACCGCCAGCGCCGCAGCGACGAGCGCAACCTGTTCCTGGACCTGCTGCTGGCCTCGCGCCACAGCGTTTACCTCAGCCACTGCGGGCGCAGCGTGCGCGACAACGCGCCACTGCCGCCCTCGGTGCTGGTGTCGGAATTGCTGGAAGTGCTGGTGCCGGCCATCGCCAGCGACCCCGACTCGCCCGCCGCGCTGGCCCGCGCCCGGCAGCGTCTGGTGGTCGAACACCCGCTGCAGGCTTTCGCGCTGGACGCCTACACGCCGGGCCCCGAGCCGCGCATCCGCGGCTACGACGACGACATCGCCCGGGCGTTGCGCGCCAGCCTGCAAGCCGCAGCGCTCCCCGCATCGCCCGGCGCCACGGCGGCTCCATCGGCATCGTCACTCGACCGGCCTGATGGCGACGACGACGAGCCCGCAGACGCCGACCCGGGCGACGACGACCCACCCGTCGCCGAACCCCTGGCCCCGTTCTTTCGCGCACCCTTGCCGCCGCCCGACGCCACCTGGCGCGAGGTGCCGCTGCCGCGGTTGGCCGAGTTCCTGCGCAACCCCAGCCGCAGCCTGCTGCGGCGCCGCCTGGGCCTGGCGCTGCATCGCGATGAAGACACGCTGGAGGATGACGAACCCCTGCTGCCCGACTGGCCCGGCCGCAGCGCCCTGGCCGAACGGCTGCTGCCGGCTTTGCTGCGGGGTGACGATGCCCAGGCCGTGCAGCGGCTGGCCCGGGCCGGCACCGAGTGGCCGGGCGGCGTGCTGGGCGACGCTCTGCTGGCGAAGGAACTGGGCGTGCTCACGCACTTCGCACAGCAGCTCAGAGACGCCACCGCCCTGCCCTGCCTGCCACCGCAGCCATGCCGGGTGAATGCGTCGATCGACGGCCAGACCTGGACCCTGCACGGCACCCTGCCCGACCTGCGCGCCACGGGCCTGGTGCGCTGGCGCTACGACGACACGCGCCCCGGCGACTACCTCGAGGCCTGGCTGCTGCACCTGATGCAGGCGGCCGCGGCACCGGCGGGCAAGGAGGTGGCCACGCGCTGGCTCAGCCGCGACGGTGAATTCCGCTTCGGTCCTGTCGCCGATGCGCCTGATGTGCTGGCGCAGCTGCTGCGGCTGTACGCGCGCGGCCTGTGCGAGCCGGTGCACTTCTTCCCCAAGTCGGCCTGGGCGTTCATGGTGGGTGACCAAAACATCGCCAAGGCCCGGGCCCGCTGGCGCAGCACGCCGCGTGCACCCCATGGCGAAGACAGCGACCCGGCCTACACCCTGGCGCTGCGGGGCGTGGACGACGCGCTGGACGACGACTTCATGGGCTGTGCAGCCAGCGTCTACGGCCCGCTGCTGGCCCATCTGGACGATGCGCGGGTGGTGCCATGACAGCCACCGCGCTCGACGTTTTCGCCTGCCCGTTGGCCGGCACGCAACTGATCGAAGCCTCGGCCGGCACCGGCAAGACCTGGAACATCTGCGGCCTGGTGCTGCGGCTGCTGCTGGAGCAGCGGCTGCAGGTGCAGGACATCCTGGTCGTGACCTTCACCAACGCTGCCACGGCCGAGTTGCGCGAACGCATCCGCAGCCGCATCGCGGTGACGCTGGCCGCCCTGCGCGGCAACGCGCTGGCCGGGGCCGACCCCTTCGTGCAAGGCCTGTTGCACGGCGCGCGACAAGCCCACGGCCTGGCCGACGACGACATGGCGCTGCGCCTGGACCTGGCACTGCAGACCTTCGACGAGGCGTCGATCTTCACCATCCACGGTTTCTGCCAGCGCGCGCTGGCAGACGCGCCCTTCACCGCCGGCATGCCCATGGTGCAGACGCTGTTGGAGGACGACAGCGAGCTGGTGCTGCAGGTCGCGACCGACTTCTGGCGGCGCCACATCGCCGGTGCCGCCCTGGCGCCCGAACTGGCAGCGCACCTGCTGGAGCGCGGCGACTCGCCGGCCCGGCTGGCCGCGCTGCTGAAGCGGCGCCTGGCCAAGCCTCTGTCGCGCCTGCTGTGGCCGGCGACCCTGGACGCCGCTGCGCCCGACGCGCCGGTCGATTGCACGGCGCTGGCGCGGGCCTGGGCCACCGCCAGCCGGCTGTGGCGACACGACCGCGCAACCATCCTGGCGACGGTGCACGCGGCGCTGCCCAGGCTGCCGCGCAACGTTTACAAGGCCGGCGCGGTGGACACCGCAGCGCGCAGTTGGGACGCGCTGTGCCGCGACGCATCGACCCTGCCGTCGACCCAGGACATGCCCAAGCTGCACCTGCTGGGCCACACCCGCCTGCAAGCCAGGAAGGGCGAGACGCCGGTGCCGCCGCACGCGTTTTTTCAAGCAGCGCAGGACTGGCTCGACGAACACGCCCGGCTGCGCCAGCAGCTGGACGGCGCCCGGCTGCACCTGCTGCGCGGGCTGCTCACCAGCGGTCCGCAAGCCCTGCGCGAAGCCAAGCGCGACCGCCGCGTGCAGGCCTTCGACGACATGCTGTTCAACCTGCACCAGCGCCTGTCCGCGCCGGGCGGCCCCGCGCTCGCCGCCACACTGCGCGCGCGCTTCCCGGCGGCGTTGATCGACGAGTTCCAGGACACCGACCCGCTGCAATTCGCCATCTTCTCTGCGCTGTATGCCGGCAGCGGCGCGCCGCTGTTCCTGGTGGGCGACCCCAAGCAGGCGATCTACAGCTTTCGCAATGCCGACCTGCACACCTACCTGCAAGCCCGCCAGCAGACCCAGGCGCAGTACACGCTGGCGCAGAACCAGCGCGCCACCCCGGCGCTGCTGCAGGCGCTGAATGCCGTGTTCGGCGCCAATCCGCAGGCCTTCATGTTGCACGGGCTGGACTACCCGCCCGTCAGCAGCGGGCCCAAACCGCGCAGCGTGCTGGTGGACCACACGCAGCCGCGTGCGGCCCTGCAGCTGTGGACGCTCCCCCGCGACGCCGGTGACAACCCGCTGCGCAAGGCCGACGCGCTGCAGGCCGCCGCGGACGCCTGCGCCGGCGAGATCGCCCGGCTGCTGCGCGCCGGGCTGCATGAACAGACCGCATTGGACGGCCGCGCGCTGCGGGCCGGCATCACCCTGGACGGCCGCGCGCTGCAGGCCGGTGACATCGCCGTGCTGGTGCGCAGCCACGCCCAAGGCGCCATGACGCGCCGCGCGCTGGCCGCCCTGAACGTGGGCAGCGTCGAGCACAGCCAGGCCAGCATCTACGCCAGCGCCGACGCGCGTGAACTGGAAACTGTGCTGCGCGGTGTGCTCGAACCCACGCGCGAACCGGTGCTGCGCGCCGCCCTGGCCACGGCGCTGCTGGGCGGCGAGGCCGGCGCGCTGCTGGCCCTGGCCGACGACGAAGCGGCCACCGCCGCTGCCGTGCAGCGCTACAGCGACTACCGGCAACTCTGGCAACGGCGCGGGGTGGGCGTGATGCTGCGGCAGTGGCGGCTGGCCGAGCACGTCACACCGCGGCTGCTGGCGCGTGCCGACGGCGAGCGGCGCCTGACCAACCTGCTGCACCTGGCCGAGTGCCTGCACGAGGCCTCGGCGGCGTACCCCTCACCCGAGGCGCTGTGCCGCTGGCTGCAGGCCCAGCGCACGCAGGGGCGCAGCGACGAGGCCGCGCAGCTGCGCCTGGCGTCGGACCGCAACCTGGTGCAGATCGTCACCATTCACAAGTCCAAGGGCCTGGAGTACCCGCTGGTGTTCTGCCCCTTCCTGTGGGACGGCCACGGCGGCGCTTCGAACAGCGCGGGCGACGGCCTGGAATACCACGACGACGCGGGGCACCCGGTGCTGGACATGCGCGAACTCGACAAGACCGAGGCCCAGGCCGTGAAAGCCGGGCTGGCGCTGCAGCGCGCGGCCGAGAATTTGCGCCTGGTCTACGTCGCCCTGACACGCGCCGTGCACCGCTGTCACCTGGTGGTGGGCCTGTACGGCAGTGGCGCCAGTCAGTCAACCACCGAGGCCCGCCGCGGCCCCTTGAGCTGGCTGGTGGCCGGCGGCGGCCATTCGCCTGCAGGCTGGTTCAAGAAGCCGGTGGCCGCCCCGGTGCTGCAGGCCGCCTGGACCGCGCTGGCCGCAGCACAGGCACCGCACATCGACATCGCCCCTCTGCCTGCCGGGCCGCACGCTGCATTGCCGCCGCAGCGCCCGGCCGCCGAGCAGATTTCGGCACTGCCAGCGCCGCTGCATATCGACCCCGGCTGGGCGATCGGCAGCTACAGCAGCCTGACCCAGGGCGCGCGCCACGAGGCTGCCGCCGTCGATCACGACCTGCGCCTGCAAGACGAGCCTGACCAGACCTCGGCGGTCCAGGAGCCCATGAATATTGCGGACGACGACATCCTGCGCTTCCCGCGCGGCTCGGTGGCGGGGGAATGCCTGCACGCCGTCTTCGAGCACATCGACTTCACCCAGCCGTCCACTTGGCCCACCGCGATTGCGGCTGCCCTGTCGGCGCATCCACCGCCCTGGAACGACCCTTCCGCTGCACCGCTGGGCCCGGAAATGTTGCAGAACATGCTGGCCCAGGTGCTGCACACCCCGCTGCCGGGCGGCGCCGTGCTGGCCCGGGTGCCGCGCGGGCGCTGCCTGGTGGAGCTGGAATTCGACCTGCCCGTGCCCCGTCTGGGTGCCGCCCCGCTGGCCTGGGTGCTGCGCCAGCAGGGCTATGCGCAACCGGTGTTCACATTCGGCCAGCTGCGCGGGCACCTGCGCGGCTACATCGACCTGGTGTTCGAGCACGCCGGACGCTATTACGTGCTGGACTGGAAGTCCAACCACCTCGGCGACACGCCGGCCGACTACGACGCGGCCAGCCTGGCGCGCGCCATGGACCGCCAGGGCTACCACCTGCAGCTCCTGCTGTACTGCCTGGCGCTGCACCGCCACCTGGCGCAGCGCCTGCCGGGCTACGACCACGACCGCTACTTCGGTGGCGTGCTGTACCTCTTCGTGCGCGGCGTGCGCCCGCACTGGCCGGGCCGTGGTGTGTACGCGCACCGCCCGTCGCTGGCCACCTTGCAGCACCTGTCCGCCGTGCTCGACGGGGCCAACGCATGAACCGCGACCCCGCCCGCCAGGCCAGCGACCTCGCCGACGCCTTCGCGCGCCACGTCGCAGCCTGGTCGCGCGCGCAGCAGGCACCCGAGGCTGCCGTGCAGGCCGCCGCACGCGCCGCGCGCGACACCAGCCTAGCTACCAGTGCCGGGCATGTCTGCGTGGCCCTGGACGGGCGCGCCGACATCGCCGCGTTGCGGGCCCAACTGATGGCCAGCGGCGTGGTCGGCACGCCGCAGCATCCGGCGGGCAAGCCGCTCGTGCTGGACGACGACCACCGCCTGTACCTGCACCGCTACTTCGATCTCGAACGCCGGCTGGCGCGGCGGCTGCAACGGGCCGCAGCCGCACCGCTGCCGCCGCCCGACAGCGCCTGTGCCGGCGCCGAGCTTCTCGCCACGCTCTTCGGCGACCGGCCCGACGCGGCCCACGCGCAGCAGCGCGCCGCCGTCGCGCTGGCGCTGGGCGGGCGGCTCACCATCATCAGCGGCGGCCCGGGCACGGGCAAGACCACCACGGTCGTCAACCTGCTGGCCTGTCTGCTGGCGCAGGACCCGCAGGCCCGCATCCAGCTGGCCGCGCCCACCGGCAAGGCCGCCGCGCGCATGAGCCAGGCCGTGCGCGAGCGCTCGGGTCACCTGCCAGGGGCGCTGCGCGGCCGCCTGCCGCCCGAGGCCAGCACCGTGCACCGGCTGCTGGGCGCCACACCCGACGGCCGCTTCATGCACCACGCCGGCAACCGCCTTGCGCTGACGGTGCTGGTGGTCGACGAAGCCTCGATGCTGGACCTGGCGCTGGCCACCCGCCTGCTCGAAGCCGTGCCCGACGACGCGCGCATCGTGCTGCTGGGCGACAAGGACCAGCTGGCGGCAGTCGAATCGGGCTCGGTGTTCGCCGACATCAGCGCCCGGTCCACCCCCGCCGCCGCGCAGGGCGGCCTGGCCGGGCGCGTGGTCTGGCTGGAACACAACTTCCGCTTCGCGGCCGACTCCGGCGTGGGCCAGCTGGCCGGGCACATCCGTGCGGGTCGCGCAGACGAGACCCGAGCCACCCTGCGCGGCGGTGGCCAGGGCACGCTGCGCTGGCTGGATGGCAGCGGGTCCGAACCCAAGGCCGCCATGCACGAGGGCTTGTCGCCCTACCTGGACGCCGTGGCCGTTGGAAACGTCGACGCCATCGACCGCGCCTGGGCCGGCTTTCGCGTGCTGTGCGCGGTGCACGACGGGCCACAGGGCGTGGTGGCCGTCAACGCGGCGCTCACGCAGTGGGCCCGCGAGCGGCTGGGCGGTCTGGACGCCGCCCCGCATTCGCCGTGGTATCCCGGCCGGCCGGTGCTGGTGCTGCGCAACGACCCGGCGCTGAAGCTATTCAACGGCGACATCGGCATCACCCTGCCCGACCCCACGGCCGGCGGCGCACTGCGCGTCTTGTTTCCGTCCCCACACGGCACCTGGCGCGCCCTGGCCCCGGCGCGTCTGCCCGAACACCAGACGGCCTACGCCATGACGGTGCACAAGGCCCAGGGCTCGGAGTTCGGTCAGGCGCTGCTGCTGCTGCCCGACCTCGGCAGCCGGGTGCTGACGCGCGAACTGCTCTACACCGCCGTGACACGGGTGCAGCACGGGCTGACCTTGTGCGCCAGGGCCACGGTGCTGGACCAGGCGGTCGGGCAGGCGACACGGCGCCAGTCCGGCCTGCAAGCCCGGCTGGTGGAAGCTGCGGTCGCGGCCCCGGCGCGGGCAACATCTCAACAGTCGGCGGAGTCGCCAAAGTAGAGCCCCCGCTGCAGGCCAATTCGGCGCTTGCGCAATGGACTGCCTGCCTAGACTTTGCCGGCAATCCCTGCCCGCCAACTGCCCCGCGAAATGACCGTCAAGACCGTGCACCCGCGCCGGACCGCCCCTGCCCACGGGCGCCGCCTCAGCCCGACGCGGGTCTCCCGATGACTCTGGCCCTGGTGGTGATTGCCCGCGACGAAGCGCCGCGCATCCAGCGCCTGCTAAACAGCGTGGCACCGTGGGTCGACGACATGCTGGTGCTGGACACCGGGTCGCGCGACGACACCGTGCAGCGCGCCGTGGCCAGCGGCGCCCGGGTGGCGCACTTCAGCTGGTGCGACGACTTTGCCGCCGCGCGCAACGCGGCGCTGGCGCACAGCCACGCCGACTGGCACCTGGTGCTGGACGCCGACGAGTGGCTCGTCGAAGGCGGACCGGCGCTGCATGAACTGGCCACGATTCAGCCCGACTTCGTCGGTGCGTTGCGCCTGGACGACGTGGACGCCCCGGGCGGCGTGGTGCACAGCTGGCTGAGCCGGTTGCTGCCTGGCGCAGTCCGCTACGGCGGAAGGGTGCACGAGCAGCCCTTGCACCAGCTGCCCGTGAAACGCGTGCCGCTGGTCGTGAGGCACGACGGCTACTCGAGCGCCCGGCTGGCCTTGAAGCACGGCCGCAACCGGCGGCTGCTGCGGGCCGAACTGGACGAGTCACCGAACGACGCCTACCTCTGGTACCAACTGGGCAAGGACCACGCGGCCTACGACGAGCACCCGCAAGCGGCAGACGCATTCCTTCAGGCCGTGGCCGCGCCCAGACGCGCGGCCGTGGCCGCTGCGGCCGCGCCGTGGCACACCGACCTGACGACCTGCGCGCTGTACGCATTGAAGAGAGCTGGCAGACACGAGCAGGCCGTGGGGCTGGCCGAACAGAGTCTGCAAACCTGCAGCGACTCACCCGACTTCTTCTTCGCCTTGGGCGACCTGCTGCTGGACATGGCCGTCGAACGCCCCGAAGAAGTCGACCGCCTGCTGCCCATGGCCCAGGCGGCCTGGCAGCGCTGTCTGGAGATCGGCGAGCGCCCCGACCAGCACGGCAGCGTGGCCGGCCGCGGAAGCCACCTGGCCGCCCACAACCTCGCGGTGGTGTGCAGCGGGCTGGGCTTGACCGCCGAGGCCGAGCACTGGCGTGCGCGCTACCCCAGCCCGGCGCCGCGCGAATTCACCACCCGGAACCAGCCACCCGAGCACGGATCAGCACGCTCTGCGCACAACAGCCCGTTGGCTACCGATTGAGTCAATCCTCGTCATTCACAGCTTGATAAGCAGTGCGCACCTCTCGCATCATTGAGGCGTGAAGGCTGCCAAGCTTTGGATGCTGCCCATGCGGTGCCCGCGCAGGCACGGCGAAGAAATCCTCGTTCCACGGCAGTTCAACCGATTGCCGCAAATCGAATTTGGTGTCGAACGACAGGCCGGCGCTGCTGTAGGCCGCTGGGTGACCCCGCTTGGTGATTGCGAACTCTTCTTTGTGGAGTCGCTGCAATCCTTGCGAGGTGCCGTATGCGACTGTGACTGCAACGCCGTCCTCGCGCTCTGTAACGTTGCACACGAGCGCGGGTCTGGGTTTCGGGCCAGGGGTGCGGCGGGGCAAGTTGGCGAATTGGCACCAGACGATGTCGCCGGGTGTCGGGGGCGTCCACTGAGCCATGTCAGAACAGTGACCGCCTTATCACTACCCCGCCCTTGGGCAAGGCTGCATCGGCGACCCTGCGCAGTCCCTTGAGGTCGTGGGTCATCAGTGGTCCGTCATCGGCTTCGTAGGCCGGCAGTTCGTCCTTGGCCAGGCGCGACAACGCCATGTGCACGATCTCTGTCTCGGAGACGTCGAAGCGCTCGGCCATGGCCTATACGGTTTCGCGGGTGACACCGAACTGCGTGTCGCGCTTGCGGAACTTGAGCAGCAAGCCAGTAGTCGTGGCTGGCATGGTGGACTCTTGATGTATGGGGAAACTATGGGCGCTCGGTCGATGCGCCAGGCCGGTGCTGATTCCGGTCGCGTGCGGTTGGTGGTCAGTGCGCTCGACGAGATTGAGGCGCCCTGCGCCCAGGCAACTACCCCGTCGCCTGCGCCGGCAGGTGATCAGCCGGCAGCCCGGCGCGCCAGCGCTGCACCATGCGGGTCAGCAGGGCTTCAAAATCGCGCGTGTAGGCCGTGCTGTCGAACAGCGGCAGGGTCATGCGCTGCTGTTCCAGGTGTTCCCGGTAGGTCGCCAGCAGCGCCGGCTCCAGCGCCAGGGCGGTGATGGCGCAGCGGTAATCGTGCACCGTGCCGAAGGCCAGTTCGGCCAGGCCGGCGGCATTCAGCACGCTGGCCGCCACGCGCGAGGCGAAGGCATTGCCGTACAGGGTGACGACCGGCACGCCGGCCCACAGCGCATCTGCGGCCGTGGTGTGGGCGTTGTAGGGCCAGGTGTCGACGAACACGTCGGCCAGGGCCAGGCGCGAGAAGTGCTGGGCGTAGCTGACGGGCTTGGCAAAGACGATGCGGTTCGGGTCCACGCCGCGGGCGCGGGCCTCGCGCCGCACGCTGTCATGCAGCTGGCCGTTGGTCTCCTTCACCCACAGCACGGCCTGGGGCACGTCGCGCATCACAGCGCACCAGGTGTCGAAGGCCTCGGGCAGGATCTTGTAGGTGTGGTTGAAGGCGCACATCACGAAGGCGTCTTCCGGCAGCCCGGCGGCAGCGCGCGACACGCCCGCCACGCGCGGCTCGGGCAGCGGCCGCCAGCGGCCGTTGGGCTGGAAGGTCAGTGGCATCTGCGCCAGCTTCTCGGTGTACTGGTCGGCCAGTTCCAGTGGCGTCACGAGCGGGTCACCGATCAGGTAGTCGATGAAGGGTGCCCCGGTCGTGCCCGGAAACCCCAGGAACGCCACTTGCACCGGCGCCGGCCGCCGCGCGAACACGCCCAGCCGGTGGCCGCGGGTGTGGCCCTGCAGGTCGACCAGCAGGTCGATGCCGTCGTCGCGCACGCGCTGCGCGGCCTGCGCGTCGCTCATGCCGCGGATGTCGACGAAGCTGCACGCCGAGCTGATCAAGCGCTGGCGCAGCGCCGAGCCGTCGTCGCGCCCCGACGAGTACAGCACCAGCTCGAAGGCCTCGCGGTCGAGCTTTTCGAAGGTGTCCACCAGCAGCTGTGACACCGGATGCTCGTGGAAGTCGTACGACAGCATGCCCAGCCGCGGCCGCCCGCCCAGCCGGTCGGCCGGCAGCACGGGGGGCAGCTCGGTCGCACCCAGGGCGGCCGACAGCGCTTCGCCGCGTGCCGCGGTCTTCAGCAGCACCGGCTCGATGGGCAGGGACAGCATCGCGAACACCGTGGCCACACGGGCCAGGCCTTCGGGCGCGGTGGCCAGGATGGATTCCAGCTGCCTGATGTCGTCGTTCAAGGAGGCCCAGTCGCAGACATGGCGGCGCTCGTAGCTCAGGTGCGACAGGGCCTGCAGGTTGCCCGGATCCAGCGCCAGCACGGTCTTCAGGCACTCGATGGCCTCTTTCTGCAGCGCCATGTCGCGGAACGAGGTCGCCATCAAGGCATGCGCCTGCATCAGCTCGGGCTGGATGGCCGCGGCCTGCATCAGCCGGTCGATGGCCTCGGGGTGGCGGCGCAGCGCCTGCAGCATGGCGCCGTGCTGCACCATGGCGTCGGATTCCGTCACGCCACTGGCCTCCAGGCAGGCGTAGGCCTCGACGGCTTCTTCATAGCGGTGCATGGTGCCCAGGCCATCGGCCAGGATGCGCAAGGCCAGCGGCTGCACCGGGTTCAGCGCCAGGCAGCGACGCGCGGCGGCCACTGCACGCGCCGGGTCGCCGGCACGCCTGCGGGCATTGGCCAGGTTGATCCAGTACAGCACGTCGTCGGGCGCACTGCGCGTGGCGCGGCGAAAGGCGCGTGCCGCACACGTCCACTGGCCGCGGTCGGCCAGGGCGCGGCCTTCGGTCCAGTCAGACTGGCCCGAGCTTGCCTGGGTTTCTTGTCTGTCGATCACAGCCGTGTTCATGCTCATGCCCATGCTTATGTTCATATTCATGCAGCCACCAGGGCGGGTTTGTAGGCGTTGAGGTTCAGGCTGATCGGCGTGCCGGCCACCACGGTCTCGCTGGTGTCGTTGAACAAGGCGTGGCGTGACACGCGCCGCAAGTCAGTGAAGCCGGCGCGGCCCAGGTAGGCGGCCATGAAGTCCTGGTTCAGTCCGACGCGGTGGTGGTCGTGTTCGTGGGTGTGGCCGCCGAAGATCATGCGCATCAGCTGGAAGCGCTGGTTGACGTCGAAAACATGGCGCTGCAACAGCAGGTGAGCCAGGATGTCCAGGTCGGGCACCGACACGCGCAACACGCCGCCCGGCACCAGCACGCGGTGCCACTCGGCCAGCGCGCGGGGCAGCTCGTCGGCGTAGTCGAAGTGCTCGAGCACGTGCGAGGCGTAGACCTCTGCGAAGCAGCCGTCCTCGAAGGCGCCCAGGTCCAGCGCATTGCCGACATGGTCTACATGCGGCCCGGGCCGGGCGTCCAGGATCTCCCAGCCGCTCCTGACCTCGTGCCCGCCGATGTGTAGTCTTCGTTGCATCTGGTTGTGTCCTTTACGCTTTGCCTGAGCCCGCCGCATGCACCCGGCATGCAGTGCCCCGCGCGGATGATTGCCCGTGGTCGCCCCGCGCAGCGCTCGATAAGGCCGACTTTGGCGCCGCACTTTCACCAGCACGCCGGCGGCGGCGCTGTTCACGGCTGGTGCAGAAGGGGCTAAAGCTTTCCGCAGGCGTTCCGAAATAGCTCTCAACGTGCTTCACAAGAGGTGCGGGGTCCGGACCACAACGGGCTGCGAGATTCATGCCTTCCACCAGGAAGGACCGGGTGAGTCGGCGGCCGCGGGAGGACCGGGCGAGTTCTGCCCAGGCCGGCCTTTGCGGGCCACTTGAGCGGAGTTGCAGGCAGGCACAGCACGTCATGCGGCGCCGACTGCTCGACCCTGTCAGGCATTTGCCTGTGTTCAATCAACCCACTGGAGATCTTCCATGCCCCAGACCCTCAATACCAACCTGATCTCACTCAACGCACAGCGCAATCTCGGCTCGAGCCAAGCCTCGCTGGCCACATCGATGCAGCGCCTGTCTTCAGGCATGCGAGTCAACAGTGCGAAGGACGACTCGGCCGGCCTGGCCATCGCCGAGCGCATGAACGCGCAGATCAAAGGCATGTCGGTGGCAGTGCGCAACGCCAACGACGGCATCTCCCTGACCCAGACCGCAGAAGGCGCGCTGGGCAAGGTGGGTGACATGCTTCAGCGCATGCGTGAACTGGCCGTGCAGGCTGTCAACAGCACTAACAGCACCGGCGACCGCGACAGCTTGAACAACGAGTACCAGCAACTGGCCAGCGAATCGGCCCGTACGTTGGGTGGCACGCAGTTCAACGGCCAGAGCATCTTGGCCAACACCACCGCCTCGGTTTTCCAAGTCGGCGCCAACACCTCGTCGACGCTGGACCAGATCTCGGTGGCCGGGGTCGACTGGACGACCGTGGGCGCGATCACTACCGCCATCGGCGCGGCCGTGGGCACCGCCCCGACCACCGCCGTGGCCGGCACCGACGGCAGCTTCGCCACGGCGGCCATCACGGCGCTGGACGCTGCCATCACGGCGGTGAACGACAGGCGCGCCACGTTCGGCGCAGTGCAGAACCGCTTCGACAACGTGGTCTCCAACCTGATGGTCAACGTCGAAAACCAGACCGCTGCGCGCAGCCGGATCATGGATGCCGACTACGCGTCGGAAACGGCCAGCCTGTCGCGTGCCAGCATCCTGCAGCAGGCAGGCAACGCCATGGTGGCGCAGGCCAACCAGTTGCCCCAGCAGGTGCTGGCACTGTTGCGCTGATTTTCCAGGGGGTGCCCAATG
>ENA-OFCE01001126-OFCE01001126.1-metagenomes-genome-assembly--contig:-NODE-1126-length-14625-cov-6.997049_pt1 | contig 14625 bp, 10 predicted proteins | sample MGYA00153388_OFCE01 | MGnify analysis MGYA00153388
GGCAGAAAAAAGGCTATTATTGCTGTAGCTAGAAAATTATTAGCAGTTGCTTATATTCTGCTAAAAAAAGACGAGTTCTATGACTCAAATGTGGGCTGCTTGACCCTATCATAGCTAACGCGTAAATGAGGAGCACCCATAAATTGGGTGCTCCTCATAGTTAGTCATTTACTATTTTAAATTCCTTAAGCATATTGTAAAATCTGGCGCCATGCCCCTCAGCTGCCTCCAGGAAGTATTGTTCTTTTATAATAAAGGAACCTCCGTTTTGGTTATCTACGATATAATAATGAACAACAGTATCGTTCCACTTATTACCGCTAGATCCTTTAAGAAAAATACCCTTAATAGGTTCAGTTACTTCCCCCTCATTGGTCACATTTTTAAGCTTGGATTTTAAATCCTTTTCTATAATAACGGCAACTTCAGAAGGTGTTTTATTTATATTCTGTTCAATAGTCATAGATACTTCCGGATAACCTTCAGGAAGATTTTTAGGTTTTATAATGTCTTTTCCGTTTGAGCTTTCTAGAGTATATCTTTCCTTATCCACATAGATTATATATTTCTGAGAACTTACTTGTAACTCAACATCTGTTTTTTCGTTTGTTCCCTCTAAAGGCTGTTGAATTGTTTTTTTAGGCACAAACAATTCACTAATTCTATTTACTGCAGCATTCACATAATCCGTGTTTGCCAGTAATATAACTGTCAGAAATGCTGCAGCAATGCTCCCATATTTTAATTTATTACTCTTTTTTGGTTTCTTCATAACTATAAGATCCCCCTCAATGGAATTTAATCTTTTCTCTATATTTTTCCAAACCATATCCTTAAGCTCCGAAGCTTCGTTGGTACCTTTAAGTAACGCTTCTTGTATTTTCTTTTCATCAATTTCATTCATGATTTTTATTACCTCCTTCCAATATTTCGAGAAACTTCCTTAATTTTTGTCTCCCCTTAAACAAACGGGATTTTACTGTATTTATATTTACTTCTAGAGTCTGTGCTATTTGGTTTTCTGTAAATCCCTCGATATATTTTAGCACAATAGGAATTCTATTTATATCTTCTAAGCTTCCTATTGCTTTATATAAACTCTCATATTCCTCAAAGTGATATTCATCATCGCCGGCAAGGTAGATACAATTTGTGGTAAAATCATCTGTTAGAACAGCTTTAGAATTCTTATTTAAAATTCGATTACACTCATTAACTAATATTTTATAAAACCAGGGATTAAAGGGTTTACTGTCATCAAAGGCTCTTATGTTGCTGAATACCCTTATAAAGGTTTCTTGAACAGCGTCTGCTGCATTCATCCTTTCTTTTGTGATTGCCAGTGCGACTCTAAGAGCTGACTCCGCCAACTCATCATAAAGTTTGGCAAAAGCATCTCTATCACCAGCTTTTATTTTAGCCATTAAGCTTTGATCCACTTAAGAACCTCCTTCCTGTATTTCTATTTAAAATTTATGACTATTAACCAATCATTCCGGAATTGAAACTGATTATACTATATATACCCTGCATACTAGAGAAAAGTTTTCGCTAGTTTAAAATATTATTATAACCTATTGAAGTTGTATAATTGCCGATTTACAGTAAAGACAAAGACGTAGCTCCTGTATAATAAAAGGTATATGGAGCATTCCTGTAACAAACAAAATTGAACTTTGAAAAGGAAAGTACCTCGAGGTAAAATTTGAAATGTGAGCCCGACCAAAGTGTTCACATTTCAAAATTACAGGAGGTACCTAATATGAAGTATAGTCAGAATGAAAAGATTTTGCAAATCACAGAAGAGACGTTAATCGTTGGTATAGACATTGCCAGCAAGACGCACTTCACCAGAGCTATCGATTTCAGAGGATTTGAACTTGATAAGGTTACTAAATTCAGCAATGATGCAGAAGGCTTTACGCAGTTTGTATCCTGGGCTGGAGAACTGAAGACGAGGTTCAACAAACTAAATGTAATTGTCGAATGGAGCCTACCGGACATTACTGGTTCAACTTTGCCCAGCATCTAGGGATCGCAGCAGGGACAAGGGGATTCCGTTAAGTTTGGTTAATTTGGAAAACCCCGCATCCTACTATTCCAAGAAGGTTCTTCTCTACTACACGCAAAAGGTAGAAAGAGCACCAGGCAACCCGGGCCATTGGTATCATTTGGAAGAGACGCTGTAAAAAGTTGGCCGGTAGGAGGATGGACTCCAGGCTGTAAATGTCGGGCTGCGTCTAAGCCTCTCCGCCTTCTCACAGAGGATTTTCTGGCTTCGAAAGAGCAGTTGGAAAGAAACAGGAAGTAACCATAAGAGCCGCTTGCTGTGAAATGAAATTTCACAGCAAGCGGCTCTTGCGTTTTATTTCTGTCCCTCCGGAAAGGAAACCTCACAATATTCCGGTTCAGGGTTTACCGGGGGCAGCCGACACGGCTTTCGTCGCCCCTTAAAATCCGCATTCCTTTAATTTCTGCGTTTCGATGCCCGCCAGCATCACAATCCCAATCCCGTGAGGGTCGTTCAAAAGCCAGGATAAATCGTTCTTGTAATAGCCGGCGGAAAAAGACGAGCCGGACCCTCTGCAAACGCCATAGATATTTCCAGCCTTATCGATGGATTTCCTCGAGATTCCTTCCCATGCCTTAAATACGGACCGGGCATAGGCTTCTGTATTTTTCAGCCATCCCAATCGCACCCCCCGGGCAAAGGCATAAGCAAACATGGAGGTGCAGGAAGTCTCCGGATAGGATTCAAAATCCGTCAGCACCTGATGCCACATTCCCTCTTTATCCTGGAGGGCAAGGTATCCCTCCGCCAGGTCGTTAAACATCGCCAGCAGCGCATCCCTCTTTTCGTGTCCTTCGGGCAGTACAGCCAGCAGCTCCGATAGGGAAAAAGCAACCCAACCGTTTCCTCTTCCCCAGGGCACTCCGGTGGCGGCGTCATGCCGGAAATCATAAATGTGGGACATAATTTTTTTCTCTGGAATGTAGAGGTACTTTTTATAAAACAGGAACTGTTGTGCAGCATCGTCGATATACCGGCTTTCTCCGGTAAGCCGGTAATACCTGCACAGGAAGGGAACGCTCATGTATAAATCGTCCGCCCAGAGTGTTTCCAACATCAAGGCACTGTGGGAGCCTTTTCTGTATAAAGTCCCTTCTTCCAGCCGGGATTGCTGGTTACTGATATAGTCGGCAATATCATCGGCCAGTTCCCGGGCGCCTGTAACCTCCGTGTGCTGCAAAAGCTCCAGCATCGTTGATCCGAAGGAACCGCAGTCATCCAGGCTGTCTACCGCAGAAATCTGGTTATTGATCCCGGCTGCGCCGTATTGCAGCCGGTCCCACAGAGAATACCAGTAGCCGGAGGTGCAAAGCTCCACGTGGTGCTTGATATATTCCACAATATCCGGCCGTTTCAGCAAAATCCCTGTCTGCAGCAGCCCGTACAGGGTCACCCCCAGGGGATAATTCCATTTGCCGAAGAGTGTATTCTCCAAAAACAGCCTCACTCCGGCTCCCGGCATATCCAGCTGCCAGAAGGTGATTCCATCTTCACTTTCCAGCAATCGGTCTCCGCTCTTTAGCGCTTCATAGTCCACTGGGGCGGCCTTTGCAAGAAGCCCGGCATAAAGCCATTTCTCCCGGGTTCCTTTCACCGGCAGGGGAAGGGTAAAGGGGAGAGGGCGGTTTTCCAAGAAAATTTCCAGCTCAAATCCCCATCCGGTTTCACCGCAGCCGCTTTTCACAAAAACATCCTGCGCTCCCGTTTCTGCTGAAATCCTTTGCTCAAAGCTGCCTCCTGTTTTTGAGGCATATACCTCCCGGCCGCCCAGATGAATTTGAATGTCTCCGGTACTGCTTCCTTTCAGTATGCAATCCTGTTTTCCCTGTCCCGGAATGCGGACCCTGGACCATCCCACAGCGGCAGAATCCTTCCTGAAACCGAAAACACGCTCCAATTGTCCCTTACGGCTCTCTTGCTCACTCCATTGCCTCTGGGGAAACCAGGTCTCTCCCGTTTCTGCTTCGGATGCATTCGCAGCCGGAAGATATTTCATATCCTCCCATCGGGGCTCTGTGACAATCCAGCTTTCCTGCCCATCCCGCTCCAGGGAAGGCATGAGAAAGTGAAGGGGGAAGTTCTTATAGGCTCCCGTACCAAAAACCCCGCCAAAACCAATGGGGGTTTTTGTAAAACGAATCACGAAGGAATTCCATCCGCTTTCCAGCTTCACAGAAAAGTTTCTTTTCACGGAAAAGTTTCGTTCTTCCTGATTAGTGGATTTATACACCAGCTCTGCGTTGCAGAAGACTTTCATGGGTCCGTAGGCGCTGGCGGAGAAAGTCATTTCTCCCCCCTGATCACTCCAAAGCTTCGCCCAGGCATAAGCAATCTGCTCATTTTGTGCCCCCGGATATAATGCTTTCAAGTCGAACTGGTACCGGTAATCCTGCATCCGTTTAAAACCATTTTTGTGGGACGCTCTATAAATAAAGGGGTGGGGAGGGTTCTGCCCCATGTACCGGTTTGCAATGGTCTCCAGTGTTTTCTCAATATCCTCTCCCAATTTATAATAAATACTGTTCATCTCATCGATATATTTTTCCATGTTTTCATCCTCTCTGATCCCTTCTCGGGTGAGTTTCCTCTATTTTTCAGGCCGTGGAAACAAGAATGCTGTTACCGCAGCCGGATACCTAAGGATCGGCTAAAATATTACTTCGGATACTTTTTTAGGGCTGGTCGCAAACTATGTTTGCTGCTCGCCTATGCATCCTAGATACGGGGCCAAGCTGTAGTAGCCCGAAAAAGTTTTAGCCGAAGTTATATTTTAGCGATTCCTAAGGCATGGGGTTTAGTCCTTCCCAGCGGACCACCCAGGAACCATCCGCGGGAAAACCTGGCGCTTCCCGTTCCGGCCCGCCATCCCAGCCTGCGGCCATCATCGCCACCGCTAAAAGGAGTCCTCCGTTTCCAGGGAGATATAAAGGAAGATCCTTTCTTGTTACCTGCCGGTTATGCCCATTGGTCAAATAAGTATTTTTAGGGGCGTCCATCAGCAGTGCATCAATGGCAAGATCTCCTTCTCCCAGACGGGCTGCCGTCATGGCTACCATGGGATAATCCCATCCCCAGGTCCGTTCCCAAGTCCAATCTTCCATCACCCTGTGAAGCGTTCTCCGCATGGTTCCCTTGTCTGCAAGCTTTCCGGGCAGAATCCCGTAAGCCCCCAGCATGGAAGGATGATCCACATTGAACTCGGTGAAGGTTTTAGCGCACTTTTCGTGAGCCAGATATACCCCCTCGGACTCCGGAAGCCTGGATATCTTGGTTATAATTTCCTCCCATTTTTCTTCCATGGGCAGACCCAGCCTTTTTTTCCATTCCTGGGCCGTATGAAGTCCAAAAACCCAGTACTCAAGCTCATAAGTAGGGTTTAAGGTTTCCTCCGGCTTATGATTTTCCTGGGCGGGAATCACCGGGGGTCCTAAAACAAACCGGTCCTTCTCTTCCTCATAGTGGGCGAAAGAGGCCATAAATTCCGCTGTATGGAAAACAATGTCCTTATGGGTTTCCAGGGTCTCTTCATCCGGATGCGCTCGATAGCACAACTCGGCAAAGTAAATGGGGTGGGGCTGCTGCCAGATTAATAGAGGAGCGATAGGGGAAGGGCTGTTATTTCCTTCCGCATCTACCATCTTCGGCCAGCGCGCGCCCTCATATCCCTGCATTTGAGCGATTTCAAAGGCTTTCCCCAGGATGGATTTATACCACCAGAGGCTTCTTTCCAAAAGCGGTGCTCTTCCCCAGAGCGGAAAATGGGCGGCATGCCAGAAGTGCATTTCCAAATGAGGTTTTCCATACCAACTGTTGCAGGTGAGACCGGTTTCCTGTGGAGGGATGGTTCCTGCACATTGAATGGCCGTCAAATATTGAGACAAAACAATTCGTCTCTCCAGTTCCCATGCTCTGGGATCTTTGCTCTCTGCCAGTTCAATGGCTCCGCCCTCCGTCCAGAACCTTTCCCAGTGCTTGATACTGGCCTCTTCTACAGCCTCATAGGGGGGCAGTTCCTCCCGTATGAATAGGGGAGAGAAGCCGGTGACAAAGGAAATCCGGTCGGTTTCCTCCTCCGGCTTACAGGTAAAGCGGTTTTTCTCTCTTTGGGTCACAATCACTTTCCGGGAAAAGGCTGCAGTAACAAAATACCGGTCATGATCCAGAACACGAAGCCATTGAATTTGGTTGGAGGAGCCGCCGATTTTCTCCGTGCTGTGCCGGTCCATCCGGCTCCAATCGGCTGCGTGCTTTTCACGGGACCCATAGGGAAAGTCAAAATCGATGGACAAGCGTCTTGCCTTGATCAAGGGGGATTCTACCGATACAGCCAATTGATCTTTTACCGGATGGCACAGCGTTTTCACCTGCACCGGAATTCCTTCTACCATAAAGCGGCTTAGCAGAATGCCACTCCAGAGGTCCAGCTTCTGGCAGATTTCCTGAATCTCTCCGATTTCGATCCTTCTTCCATCGGCTCCGAGCATTCGCAGGCCGATCTGCCCCAGATGCAGCCGGTGCGGGTTCTGCCGCATCCAGTCGTAAATTTCTTTCTGCTCTTTATGGTTGGAAGCATAGGGCACTTTGCGTCCATAGGTATCATACATTTTAAACCGGTACTCTTTGGGATCTACCCCTTCCGGTGCAGGGATGGTATGCCATCCCCACTGGGACTGGGTGCACAAAGACATGCTTTCCCGGTAAGCTTCCGGAAAAGACTGGAGCCCTGTGATATCCGCGCTAAAAGCAAATTCCCCATTTCCTATGGAGAGAGGGGAAAAGACGTCAATTTCTTTTATTTCCGGATTGTGCCGGGTTACTAGTTGAAAACGATTGATGGTCACAGTATCATCCTTTCTTTAAAAACCTTTTTGTTCCATCTCCAGGCTTGCCAATATGAAGGGGCCGACTCCTTTATAGTCATCGGAAACCACCGGCTCACTCACGTAGTAGGCATAGGAGCCGTCCCGGTAGGGGTTGCCTCCCAGTCCCGCAACTTTGCAGACTCCTTCCAGCGTTACTTTTCCCTCGGCATCAGTTTTGACAAAATTCCGGATCAACCCATCGTAGCCTTTCTGAGCTGCTGTGATCCAATCCGGGGAAAGGTATCCTTTCCGTACTCCCTTGGCAATGGCGTAGAGGAACATGCTGGAGGCTGAGGTTTCCAGATAGTTTTTCTCCTGGCCTCTTCTGTTCAGCACCTGATACCATAACCCGGTGGCAGGATCCTGCACCTTCACCAGAGCAGCAGTCAATGAAGCAAGCACCTGAAGAATCTCTTTCCTTCCGGGGCGCTCTTGGGGAAGATAATCCAGCACATCCACCACTGCCATAGCATACCATCCCATGGCTCTTCCCCAAAAATTCGGGGAACAACCGGTAACCGGATCCGCCCACTTCATCCCTTTGCTTTCATCCCACCCATGGTACAAAAGTCCTGTTTCCGGGTCCTGGGTATGCTTTTCAATTAAAAGAACCTGACGAACAACGTCCGAAAAGCATTCCGACTCTCCGAACATTTCCCCAAACCGGGCATAGAAGGGAGCTGCCATATAAAGTCCGTCCAACCACACCTGATGCGGATAGATCTGCTTGTGCCAAAATTCTCCTTCTTTTGTCCGGGGCTGGTGCTTTAACTGCTCCCGTACACTCCACGCCGCCTTTTTATACTTTTCTTCCCGGGTTATTTCATACAAGCTCAGCAATACTTTTCCCTGATTTACCTGGTCGATATTGTAGTCTTCTCTTTTATACGTCCTGATTCTGCCTTCTTCATCGACAAACCGGTCCATATTCTGCTTGATATAATCAAAATACCGGGGATCTTTTGTCTTCTCCCAGACCGCTTCTACCGCCTTCAATATCAAACCGTTTTCATAGCACCATTGATCCTTGTAGGGAGAAGAAGTTCTCATGACTGTTTCCGTCATTCTGACAGACCAACAATTTTCCATTCATTTCATGCCCCTTTCCATCCTTTTGGGTTAGTTTTGATTCCTGGTTTGGGCATCCTGGGCAATATGCGTTGCGGGCCACAGCGATAAGGGCATATTTAGCCTTTTACCGCGCCCACCATGACGCCCTTGACAAAATATTTCTGCAGGAAGGGGTACAATGCGAGGATGGGGGCTGTCGCTACGACGATGACCGCATACTTGATGGTCTCACTGATCAACTCCCGGTCACCTGCACCGGCTCCTGTCGTCATAGTATTGGTATCGTTCTGTATGATAATTTCTCTCAATATCAGCTGCAGCGGGAACAGGTTCCTCTTCCGCAGGTAGATCATCGCGCTAAACCAGGAGTTCCAGTGGGAAACCCCGTAGTACAGCACAAGAACTGCCACCGTGGGCAATGCCAGGGGGAGCATGATCTTGAAAAGGATTGTGATATGGCTCGCCCCATCCAGTTTTGCAGATTCCTCCATACTGTCCGGAATCGATGCAAAGGCCGTCCGCATGATGATCAGGTTAAAGGTGCTGATGGCCCCGGGGATGATGAGCGCCCACAGGGAGTTGTCCAGCCCGAGGTTTCTGACGGTCAGGTAGGTGGGAATCAGCCCGCCGTTAAAATACATGGTAAATATAATAAAGAATGTAATAAATCCGTTGAACAGGACCCCTTTCCGTGAGAGAAAGTAGGCTCCCAGGACCGTCATGATAATATTCAAGAAAACGCCTACGACCACCACAAAGATGGTGACGGCATACCCGCTCAGAATGTTGGGATTTTGTGCCACCGCTTCATAAGAGGCCACACTGAACCCCAGCGGCGCGAAAAGCAGTCCTTCATGCATCATAAACTCCGTAGGTTTGCTGAAGGAAGCAAAAACGATATAGAGCATCGGGTAAAGCGTTAGCAGCATGAGCAGAAACATCAGGCACACATTGAGGGTATCAAAAATTCTTTCACCTAAACTTACTTTTATTTTCATATTCTCACCTTTACCAAAGACTGGTTTCACTTGTTTTTCTGCTGATCCAGTTGGAGCAAATTACAAGTATAAAGTTGATTACGGAGTTGAACAGTCCTACAGCGGAGCTGAAGCTCCAGCTGAACTCCTGGATTCCCTTCCGGTAAACAAAGGAGGATATTACATCCGCCGTCTCGTAAGTGGTCGGGTTATACAACAGGATGATCTTTTCAAAGCCTACGTTCAACACACTTCCCATCCGGAGGATCAGCATGATGATGATGGTGGGAATCAGGCAGGGGATCGTAATATTCAGGGTTTGCCTCCACCGGTTTGCACCATCGATCTTCGCAGCCTCGTACAACTCCTGGTCAATACCTGTTAGCGCTGCGAGGTATATGATAGATCCCCATCCCACTTCCTGCCAGACTCCTGATATGACATAGACCGGAAGAAACAGGGAGGGGTTGTTCAGCATGGTTTCCTTCGGAAATCCGAAGTAGGAAAGGAAGGTGGTTATGGCTCCCGTATCCTTCGTGAACTGTGTAATCATACCGCACACGACAACCGTCGAAATAAAGTGCGGCATATACGTGATGGTCTGCACCGTGCGGGAATATAACCTGCTTTTTAATTCATTGATGAGCAGGGCCAGGAGAATGGGGGCCGGAAATCCCACAACCAGGGAAGTTACGCTGATGGTCAGCGTGTTTCTGATCAGCCTCCCGAAATAATAGGAACTGAAAAAATCCTGGAAGTGCTTAAAGCCAACCCATGGACTTCCCATAATTCCTTTTGCCGGGTTAAAGTTTTTAAATGCGATGATGGCTCCATACATGGGCGCATAATGAAAAAGAATATAGAATGCGATGACAGGGATGACCAACAGGTAGAGCTCTTTGTTTTTCCTGAAATCCATACGCAAGGTATTTCCAAGGGAAGATTTTTTTCGTGCAATGTTTTTAGGTGCTGTGCTAATTTCCAACTTCGGCACTCCTTTCATTTCATAGGAACCGGAGTCAACCGCTTTGTGCCGGTGGCACAAAGCGGTTAAATCCTATCAGCAGGTTATCTCTTGTTGAACCGGTCCAGCGCGTTTTGTTTCAACTGGATAACCCGGTCAATGTTCATCTTCTTCAACTGATCCAAATATTTATCATAGTCTTCGATGGGAGTCACTCCCATGATAAACTTATACTTCATTTCCTGTATATAGGTTAAAATGTCGTTCATCAATTTAGCGGATTCGGAGCTTTCTTCATCCGTAGGAGTGACGATGGGCAAAAGCGGCGGCTTGTTGTGATTGGACCATATTTTTACGGCTTCCTTCTGCTGCGGCAGTTCATAATACTGTTCCAGATAGCCTTTATCCTGAACAAAAGGACCGTTTACGTTAGCCCGGGTATACTTGGACATGGCTTGCGCTACGCTCAGCTTGTCCGGATTCTTCATGACAAGATCGGAATAGGTCGGCTTGCCGTTCACCATGTTATAGCTGACTCCTTCGGTACCAAAGTTGTACAGCAGATTGCCTTCCTTGCTATATCCGTAGTCCAGGAAGCGTGCGGCTACATCTACATTCTTACAATTTGTCGTGATGACAACCTGGCTTTCGGAAGCCACCATATTATCGGAAGCTGTTGATTTCGGCGACTGTCCCTTTTTAATTGCAGGGAATTTCACAGCGGTCAAATCAAACTTAGGATCTTTTTCCTTCATAACCGTTAAATAGCTTCCCAGGTTTCCTCCTCCTGCCCCATAAATAGCAGCGGTTTTCCCGTTCAGCACGTTCGCATCTACCGTTTTCCGGTCTGTGCTTGCCACATTTTTATCCAGCAGGCCTTCCTTATATAGCTTGGCCAGGAAAGCCAGCATGTCTTTGTATCCCGGTTCGATATATCCGTATTTCACTTTGCCGTTGTCATTATAAAAATCTGTCCGTATCCCAAAAGCATTTTCAAAGATCAGCATGACATTGCTTCCGGCTTTATCACCAAAGGAGCTTAGCGGTATGGGAACCCCTTTCTTTTCCTTAAAGGCTTTCAGCGTGTTGTACCAGTCGTCCAGTGTCTCCGGTAACGGCAGCCCCAGTTCATCCAGCCAATCTTTTCTCATCATGGGTCCGGAGGTGTTTAGGAGGGTCTTATCTCCCCGGATAAACGGATAACAGTAATAAGAGCCGTCGTCGGTCTTTACTTCCTTATCAAAATTCGGATTTTCTACAAGATACTTTTTTAAATTGGGAGAATATTTATCCAGTACATCATTCAGCTTGAGCACAACACCGCTATTGATGGCATTGACCGGGCCTCCGGGAAAATCCGACCATCGGTATTCGATAATATCGGGCAGATCACCGGATGCGATCAGTATATTCATGGTTTCCTTGGCCTGTCCCGTGGCAGGATGAATATACTGGATTTTAACGCCGGTTTTTTTAGTCAGTTCCTTTCCGATCTCCGTATCGCCAAAATTTGTGGCATAACCGGAGATATTGGTTGCCAATGCCATCCAATATTTTAAGGTTACATCGGTCTGTATGGGATAGGAAACAGCTCCCGTCTGAGCGCTGGCTTCGCCTGCTTTACCTTTTTTCTCCGCCCCTGCGTTGTCTTTTTTCCCGCAGCCGGCGAAGGAAGCACCGAATAAAAGCAAGGCCAGGGCCATCGAAATTCCCTTTACATGTCTTCTTATCATGCATTTTCCTCCTTATGCATTTTGCATCCATTTTTATAGTATGTTTTTATTTACAGATAACCACCTTTAAACCTTATAATTCCCAGGGAGAAAAATGCCCGGGTTTTGGGGCAGTTTTGCCCCTGGATAAATTCATGCCTAAAGTTGGTTATCTATGATGAGGCATCCGGTTATCGTGCTGATTTTGCAATGCCCCATTCATGTCGTATCAAAGCTTTGTACTATAGACAGCATAATACAAGAAAACCCGGGAGTAAATTGACAAATTAAAAAAGCAGATGACATTTCTAAACAGCCTACAGGCCTTGATTCATCTGCTTTCCAAAGAAAATGGACATTTCTTTCATTCCATGACAGGAATTACACAGCACCGGAAACCCGGATTGCCGCTGCTATTCGATTCTTTTGTATTTACCGGGAGTTATGCCTTCCAGTTTTTTGAATACCCGCATAAAGGTCCGTATATTACTATAGCCGGCAGCTTTGGATACATCCTCCAGATTGTCCAGCTTATTCAGCAGTTCCTTTGCCTTATGGATCCGCACGCTATTGATATGATCCGAGAGGCTTTCTCCGAAGTGTTCCTTAAAAGCTCTGGATAAGTGCACCACATGCACACGGAAGTGTTCTGCGATGGTAGTCACGCTTAAATTGGGATCGGAGTATCCATTTTGTACATATTCCATGACATTGTTGACCAGCTGCAAATCGGTTCCCTTATTTCTGCTTTTTTCTTTTGCCTGAATATGTTTGCAAAAGCCATCCAGGATGTAAATCATCTCCCGCCGCATATCATTGATATTTTCACAGCCAATCAAGGTCTCTATGGGGTTCAGAGACTCCATCAGATCGTTATACCCGGCATAGCTGGCTTCATTCATGGTCTTTATCATGGTGCTTACCAGATCAAACATCAGGCAGCGGGCAACCTTGACGGATAAAATAGAGCTCTCGAAATTCTTTTTGAAAATATCATTGAGGATGATTTGCGAGTGCTCCAGGTCCCCAACCTTTATATAGTTGATCAGCTGCTGCTCCACTTCCAGGGGATAATAATAATCACCTTTGGGCATTTCAATAATATCCTGGTAGTGATTGAAGTCCTCAATTCCAAGTACCTTCTTGTATTCCAGCACCTGTAAAGCCTCACTGTAGGCTTCGGGTATTCCCATCAAGGTTTTGTGGGCACTGCTGATGGCTACCTTGAATTGAATGCGGAAATGCTTACCCATGAATTCCTGCGACTCATTGCCGACCCGCGACAGCTCTTCTTTAGCATGTTCCGCTCCACCCGGTCCGAAATTTACAAGACAAACCAAAATATCATCAATATCCGTCATAAATCCGAGGTTATTTTTTTGCCCGATCATTTCCTCGATGACATTGGTCATAATAAACTGGACCATTTTGAATTTTTCCAGACTGCTGGCATCTTCCCGGATGGGCAGTTCTCCTGAAAAAACCTCTGCATAATCTTCGATATAGAAGATCATCACGGCAAAATCCTCCGTGGTAAAATGGATGTCGCTCAAAGCCAGAGCATCCTGAACCGGAAGGTTCCCTCCGGTTTTCCCCTTGATCAGGCGCGTAAGCAGTTCCGACTTGATTTCCTTATTCTGCTGCTTTAGAATGGCATCCACTTTGTTCTTATCCGATTGAATTTGATGAACCATTTGATGGATAAACATGTATTCATTATCTTTTTTACTAAAATTCATTCCCTGGCTTTTTTCCAGCAATTTTACCAGCTCGCTCACCGGATTATAGTTTTTCCGCAGGGAAACACAAACTAAAACTCCGCCAATGCAGAGACACAGCACAATACCCACCAGGGTGAGCCTTTTAATATATTGGGCTTTTTTCCAGAAAACCTCATTCGGAACGACAGCTACATACTTCCAATCGGTAACCTGCGAATTTGTATAGGAAATGACGGCTTTCCTTCCGTCAATCTTCGTATGGGTAAATCCATCCGCTCCCTCCAGGTCGTCATACCGGAGTCCGGTGAGATCAAAATCCCCGCTGGAGGAGGTGATGATCTTGTTCTTGTCGTCGATGATGGCCACAAGGCCCTGGTTCAGTGCCTCAATGTCCGCAGCATCCCCCATAAACTTCGATTCGTCCAGGGATATGACGATATTGGCATACCGGCCGCTCCGGGATAACAGAGGAACCGTTCTCACCATCACAATGCTCTTCTTTCCCTTTTCCAGGGTGCTGAAATTCATGGAGGTGATAAAACTTCCCTTGTAGGATTGGGAGATCATGCCATACCATGCTTCAAAGGTAACACCGGAACGGTTAAGATATGTATCATAATGAAACCGGCTGTTTTTGTTTGAATAGCTGGATAGCACCAGGTCCATATGCTTAAAATAGATAAAAAAATCATCGACAGAGCTTCCGGGAATCTTATAAGTACCTAGGCTGTTGAGGGTCTGAAACAAATCGTAGCTGGATAGGTCATCCAGGTCCTTGTCATTGATGAGCAGGGCATTGACTCTGGAATTCAATGAGATTTCTTCACTCAGGCGTTGTGCGTCCGTCAAAAGGCTGTCCATTTTTTGCTGCATTTTCTTGAGAAGCAACTTATTGGAGTTGTTGATTTCGCTTTCAAACATAGAAAACGTTTGCAGGTAAATCACTCCGCTTATGAAGATGGGAATCACTAAAATCAAGGAGTATGATACCAGCCATGTAAATATGACACTGCGTTTCTTTGAAAACAGCGTTTTCATCTTTTGCCCACAACCCCTGTTACATAAGAATACGGCACAGCCCTTTTTCTATATAAGGTACTTTCCAAGCCACCCTAATTATAGTATAAAACTTTATATTTTTCAAGTGCGCCCCAATCCCGAACTTTTCATGCAAAGCGAAAGGCTTTACCGGACAAGACCAGCTAGTTAAAGTCAATAGTTTTTTAATAAAAAACTTTAGGTGTTTA
>ENA-OFCE01001127-OFCE01001127.1-metagenomes-genome-assembly--contig:-NODE-1127-length-14614-cov-2.664194_pt1 | contig 14614 bp, 12 predicted proteins | sample MGYA00153388_OFCE01 | MGnify analysis MGYA00153388
CCTGATGCAATTCTGGTTCCGAAAGTAGAAAGTGCAGCCGATATTCTTCAAGTGGCTGCTATGATTGCCGCGGCGGAAAAACCAGATCAAACTCCTGTAAAGATTATTGCTCTATTAGAAACACCTTGCGGGATTGTCGAAGCGTATCATATTGCAAAAGCAGACCCGAGGGTAGTTGCTCTTGCTTTAGGTGCAGAAGATTATACAGCTGGTCTGGGTGCTATGCGTACCAAAGAAGGTACTGAGATCTTTACAGCACGTACCATTGTTATCAATGCAGCTGCGGCTGCGAATGTTCAATCCATTGATACTCCTTATACCGATGCCAATGACGAAGAAGGTCTGCTTGCTGATACACAACTGGCTAAAAGGTTGGGTTTCAAGGGGAAATTGTCCATCAATCCTAGGCAGATTGATGTAATTCATACTGTATTTAACCCAAGTCTAAATGATATTGATTGGGCCCAGCAAGTCATCCATGCCATTCGTAAGGCAGAGGCCGAAGGATCAGGTGTGGCGTCATTAAATGGTAAGATGGTGGATTTGCCAATTGTAAATCGTGCAGAACGCATCTTGCATTTAGCAGAATTGTTAGGTTTGATGGGGGGAGAAAAATAATGAAAAATGCAATTGGACGTGAAATACCTGAAACCATTTCCGGCATAGCAGCAATAAAGCCCTTTGCTGGTGCTTTTACTACCGTACCAGAAATGACACGTCAGGCACCTAAGGTCAAAACCATAAAACCTACCGATCGCAAATTGGTCGATAGTTTAGTTGAAGTATTTAAAAAGATACCTGTAACTGATGGAATGACCTTATCTTTTCATCATCACTTCCGAAATGGTGATGGCGTTGTAAATATGGTCCTGGCAACTGCGGCGCAGTTAGGATTGAAAAACCTAACTGTTGCGTTAAGTTCTGTCTTTCCTGTACATGCACCGATTATTGAACATGTAAAAAATGGTGTGGTAACGGGGCTTGATACGAATTATATGTCCGGTCCAGTCGCTCAGGCTGTATCGAAAGGTTTATTTGATAAACCTGTCGTACTGCGCACTCATGGAGGACGTGGACGAGCGATTGAATGTGGTCAGCTTAAAATTGATGTGGCGTTTATCGCAGCGCCGGCAGCTGATGAATACGGTAATTTAAATGGTGTAGAAGGTCCGGCGGCATGCGGTTCACTCGGTTATGCTTTTCCTGATGCTCAGTATGCAGATTATGTAGTAGCTGTGACGGATTATATAGGTGAATACCCTCTATCACCTATATCCATACCTCAGACGAGGGTAGATTATGTAGTAAAGGTAGAATGCGTAGGGGACCCTAAAGGCATTGTTTCAGGTACAACTCGTATTACTAAAGATCCAGTAGGACTTAAAATTGCTGAAACGGCAGCAAAAGTAATCCAAGCTACTGGACTGATAAAAAATGGATTTGCATTTCAAACAGGAGCAGGTGGTGCTTCCTTAGCAACGGCTGCTTTTGTCCGAAAAATGATGGAGAAAGACAAGGTTGTGGGGAGTTTTGCCTTAGGCGGCATTACTGGTTATATGGTGGATATGCTGGAAAGCGGTTTGTTTAAGAAATTGATGGATGTTCAGGGGTTTGACTTAGAAGCGATTCGTTCTTTATCTACCAATCCAAATCACTTAGAAATTGGTGCTGATTTTTATGCAAGTCCATTTAATGCCGGATGTGCCGTTAATCAGCTAGATGTGGTCATTCTAGGGGCTACAGAAATGGACACTGATTTTAATGTGAATGTAGTTACTGGCTCCGATGGCGTTATTATGGGTGGTTCAGGCGGCCATGCGGATGCAGCGGCAGGTGCAAAAGTTACGATCATCGTAGCTAATTTATTACGTGGACGTTTGCCTATTATTGTGGATAAAGTACTTACGGCCACGACTCCAGGTGAAACGATTGATGTTCTTGTTACAGAAAGAGGTGTGGCAGTAAATCCTCTTAGAGCCGATTTAAAAGAAAAATTCCTGGCAGCAGGATTGCCGGTTAAAGATATACAAGAATTAAAACAATTGGCAGAGAAAATAGCCGGAGCCCCTAAAGCAGTAAAGACAGGGGAAAAGGTAGTTGCAGTAGTAGAATATCGTGATGGCACGATTATCGATGTTGTGCGCCAAGTGGAGGGCTAGTGATGTTGTGGGGCACTATGGAAGAGCGGGTAATCAATCTTAATAATGCTAGACAGGTTAGTGCCGTGAGAGAGTTTCTCTCCAGATTTTCCTTAACCTTTACTGAACAAGTAGACTATACTATTGCCTTATATAAAGATGATTCTATTGTAGCGACAGGTTCGTTTGCTGGAGAAGTATTGCGTAACATTGCGATTGATGAGTCACTGCAGGGGGAAGGTCTGACGTCAGCAGTCGTCAGCCATTTAATGCAGGAAGCAGGACGGCGGGGAATCTATCATTATTTTATTTTCACCAAGCCTGACAAGGCGCATTTATTTAGTGCATTAGGATTTAAAGAAGTTGGGCGGGCAGATCCATATGCGGTGCTTTTAGAAGCTGGTATCGGGTCGATTGATTCGTATTGTAAGGAGATGGCTGCTTTGACAGCCCATCTGCCTTCGGGAAAAAGAGCTGGCTTAGTAGTAAACTGCAATCCTTTTACTTTGGGACATCAGGCGGTAATTGCCAAAGCAGCTAAAGAAAATGCAGCTGTGGTGGTATTGGTAGTCAGTGAAGAGGGGTCTGTATTCCCTTTTGACATCCGCTTTTCTCTGGTTAAGCAGGGATTAGCTGACTATGATAACGTAGTCGTGCTACCAGGAGGTAAATATATTGTGTCGGCTGCTACGTTTCCTGGCTATTTTACTAAGGGAGACGAAACGGTAACAGCTCAGACAAGGCTGGATGCTACTATTTTTGCTAAGCATATAGCACCTGCCATGGGAATTACTTGCCGGTATATGGGGGATGAACCTTATTGCTTAGTGACAAAGGCTTATAACCAAGCTATGCTCGATATTTTACCACAGCATCGGATTGATGTGCTGGAAATGCCAAGGATTTCTGTTCAAGGAAATGCTGTGAGTGCCTCTAGGGTTCGAGAACTCATTCGGCAAGAAGGATGGGACGAGATTCGTACTTTAGTACCGGATACGACCTATCAATTCCTTCGCTCTCCTGCAGCAATTCCTATTATAGAAAAAATACAAAGTAGTATATCGAGACATTAAAGTATATATTGAAATAAATAAGATAGTCTGTCAGGAATGAATATAGAGATTTGAGTGCTTATTATATAATGTCGTTTATCCCTGTATTCTATTTCTGACGACTAACATATGTATATATAAACACCTTTTAATGCATGATAGATATGTATTTTTTCTTATTGCAAAATAGAAAGAATTTTGCAATAAATCAAAAGAATAATGTATACAAAATACAATTGCCATGCTATAATCAAGTAAAAGAATAGTGGAGGTGCTGTTTTGTGCGCATTGAGCATGATTTTCTAGGAGAAATACAAATACAAGATGAAGTTTATTATGGAGTACAAACGACTAGAGCCTTAGAGAACTTTATTATTACTGGTCATAGAATGAATACTGATTTTATTGCATCCTTTGGTATTGTAAAAGCCGCAGCAGCCAAAGCTAACATGAGAACTGGCCGTATGCCAATCAAAATTGGCAATGCAATTGTGCAAGCAGCGCAAGAGATCATTGAGGGAAAGCTGCATGATCAATTTATAGTGGATTGCATCCAAGGTGGAGCAGGAACTTCCATGAATATGAATGCTAATGAAGTCATAGCGAATCGAGCACTTGAAATCTTAGGTGAGGCAAAGGGAAATTACGCGCTTATTTCACCTAATAATCATGTAAATATGGCACAATCTACTAACGATGTTATGCCAACAGCTATGCGTATTTGTACCATTACAAAGGCCAAAAAGCTGATTGCTGCATTAGAAGATATGGCAGCTACTTTTACTGTTAAGGGAGATAGCTTTAATCATATCTTGAAAATGGGACGTACCCATTTGCAAGATGCCGTACCTATTACATTAGGACAAGAGTTTTATGCATATGCAGAAGCCACAAAACGGGCAATCAAACGCATTAGAGAAAATGTTAGGAATATGCATTTTGTGAATATGGGTGCCACAGCTGTTGGCACTGGTCTCAACGCCGAACCAGAATATATTGCCTTTGTTGTAGAAGAACTTTCTCGCTTAACAGGTGAAGAAATTCATTCAGCCGATAATTTAGTAGATGCTACCCAAAATACAGATCAAATTGCTGAATTTTCCAGTGCCCTCAAAGTTACGGCTTTGGCTTTTTGTAAAATTGCCAGCGATTTAAGACTCATGTCGTCGGGGCCGCGCTGCGGTTTGGGAGAACTTTCTCTTCCTGCAAGGCAGCCGGGGTCATCGATTATGCCTGGCAAAGTAAATCCTGTCATTCCCGAAGTTGTGAATCAAGTGGCGTATCAAGTGATTGGTAATGACTTGGTTATTAGTTTAGCTGTAGAAAATGGACAGTTTGAGTTAAATGTTATGGAGCCAGTCATGGCATATAATCTCTTTAATTCTTTAACGATTTTAACGAATGTAGTAAATACATTAAATCATAAATGCGTGAAAGATATTGAAGCTAATGAAGAGCGCTGCCGTGAAATGATTGATAAGAGTGTGGGAATTGTAACTGCGCTGTTACCTCATATTGGATATGAACAATCTTCTGCAATTGCAAAAGAGGCTTTAAAAACAGGAGCATCTGTTAAAGAACTGGTTATTTCTAAAGGCTTATTAACAGCTGCTCAACTAGAAATTATTTTATCACCAAGTGAAATGACACAACCTGGTATCGCTGGAAAACAATTCTTAAAATAATTGAAATGAATATGGTGAATTTACGGTCAAGAAGTGCATTTACAGTGTACTTTTTGACCGTAAATCTTATGGGAAGGCTATGTATAGAGTTGCGTTACTATAAAAAAAGTTATATAACGCAAATATTCTATAAAATTTATATTATTGTGATAGAGTGAGTGGTTTACCTGAAAAGTTTGTGATATAATACACTTGAATATTAGAATAGGGGGATGAGCATGCGTACAATTGAGGTTGAGCAAATTACTCAGGCGATAGCAAAAATGTGCATGGATGCTTGCTATTATTTGTCCGAGGACGTGTATGACGCTTTAGTGTCAGCTGGAAGAAAAGAAGAATCGGCTTTAGGTAAAGAAATTATTGGAAAGCTGGTAGAAAACGCCAATATTTCCAGGAATGAACAAAGACCTATTTGTCAAGATACTGGTATGACAGTAGTGTTTATGGAAGTAGGACAAGATGTTCATTTGGTAGGTGGAAGTTTGGAAGAGGCAGTAAATGCAGGTGTTGCTAAAGGTTACACAGAAGGCTATTTGCGTAAGTCTGTAGTGGCCGAGCCTTTGTTTAATCGTAAAAATACTACAAACAATACTCCTGCGATTTTACATACTAGCATTGTGCCTGGTGACAAAGTCAAAATTAAACTAGCACCTAAAGGTTTTGGCAGCGAAAATAAAAGTGCCTTAAAAATGCTTGTACCTGCTGATGGTGTTGAAGGTTTGAAAAAAGTTGTTCTTGATACGGTAAAAATAGCTGGACCTAACGCCTGTCCTCCGATGGTCATTGGCGTAGGTGTAGGTGGAACCATGGAAAAGGCTACAATACTCGCTAAAAAGGCTCTTTTGCGTTCTGTCAACAAACGCAATGATCATCCTGAATATGCAAAATTAGAAGAAGAATTATTAGAGATGGTTAACAAAACAGGTGTAGGTCCTCAAGGATTAGGTGGGGTAACGACTGCTTTAGCAGTAAATGTTGAATATTTTGCTACCCATATTGCGGGTTTACCAGTTGCTGTTAATATTAATTGCCATGCCACACGGCATGCTGAAGTTGAACTTTAGGAGGTGTAGAGAAGATGGCAGAAGTAAAACGTATTACCACTCCATTAACAAAAGAAATGGCTCGTTCCTTAAAAGCTGGTGATAGTGTGTTAATTACTGGAACGATCTTTAGTGCTCGTGATGCAGCTCATAAGGTAATGACAGAAGCTCTTGATCGAGGCGAAAAATTACCTGTAGATTTTACAAATCAAATCGTATACTATTTGGGGCCTACGCCGGCAAAACCAGGAGATCCTATTGGTTCAGCTGGTCCGACCACTGCTGGACGTATGGATAAGTATACACCACAAATGATTGAACAAGGTCTTAGTGGTATGATAGGTAAAGGATATCGCTCTCCAGAAGTAGTGGAAGCTATGAAAAAAAATAGTACCGTGTTCATGGTAGCCATTGGCGGTGCAGCAGCTTTGATTGCAAAAACCATTAAAGCCTATGAGGTGTTAGCATATCCTGAATTGGGTGCAGAAGCATTAGCTAAGCTTACAGTAGAAGATTTTCCAGCAATTGTAGCGATTGACTGTGATGGCAATAACTATTACGAAGAAGGTCAAAAGCCCTATCGTAAAATATAATCATCAATTAGGTAATAGAGCGATCTTGAGTCGGACAAGCTAAGAGAGCTGAAAAGTATTGAAAATAGAAAGGGCCAAGTTGCACGGGGTCTACTACTGATAAAGGAGAGGCCTAGAGTTACTTGGTCCATAGGATAAAACTTTTCTGCTTAGTAAAAAGACATTTGCGAATAAATTCACATTTATGTAAATTTATTAAAGGAAAAAGTGATGCAGTGTCGAAGTAGCTTTATTTGTACAGTGTGTTGGTATGTATTTTATACCAACTATGTAAATATTACAGGAGGTAAAAGCATGAAGAATTTTGATTTTTGGATTCGTCGTATTCATTCTCTATCTGGTGTTATAGCATTGGGTGCATTTTTATTGGAGCATATATTTACTGTATCAACAGTAATGGGGGGCCCTGCGAATTTTGATAAATCCGTAGCGGCACTTGCAGCTATGCCTTTTTTGGTTCCAATTGAAATCATCGCAATCGGATTGCCAATTGCTTTTCATGGTATTTTAGGTGTAGTGTATGCTTTAAAAGCTAAAAATAACCCACTTCGTTATGGTTACTGGAACAATTGGATGTTCTACTTACAACGCATTACTGCTTATATTGCCTTTATTTTCATTATCTGGCATGTATGGACATTGCGTATTGTTGGTAAAGCAATGGGCGGTCATCTGATTGGTTATGACTTTATGCATAAAGTATTGTCTGATCCTTTGACTTTCGGATTTTATGTGATTGGTCTATTATCTTCCGTTTTCCATTTTACCAATGGTTTGTTTGGTTTCTCAATTACTTGGGGAATTGTATCAGGACCTCGTGGACAACGTGTTGTAAGTGTAGCAACTTTGGCATTATTTGTACTCATCTCTAGTGTAGGACTTACAGCTCTTACACATTTTGTGAAATAATTTAAAGTAAGGAGAGAGCTTAGTGAAAAAGAAAATTATAGTTGTTGGCGGCGGTTTATCCGGCCTCATGGCAACACTTAAAATTTGTGAAGCTGGCGGAGAAGTAGAATTATTCTCGTATTGCCCGGTAAAACGTTCTCATTCCCTTTGTGCACAAGGCGGCATGAATGCTTGTATGGATACAAAGGGTGAAAATGATAGTGTCCATGAACATTTTGATGATACTGTTTATGGTGGTGACTTCCTTGCCGACCAGACTGCAATAAAAGGCATGTGTGAAGCCGCTCCAAAATTAATTAAAATGTTCGATCGTATGGGTGTTACATTTACTCGTACACCAGAAGGTTTACTTGACCTTCGTAATTTTGGTGGTCAGAAAAATAAACGTACTTTGTTTTCTGGTTCCACAACAGGTCAGCAACTTCTTTATGCACTTGACGAACAAGTTCGTGCATGGGAAGTAAAAGGTGCTGTTAAGAAATATGAATTCTGGGAATTCATTAAAATTATTAAAAATAAAGAAAGCGTTTGCCGCGGTATCGTAGCACAAGACATGAATTCTATGGAAGTAAGAGCTTTCCGTGCTGATACGGTTATCCTTGCAACAGGCGGTCCTGGTATGGTATTTGGTAGATGTACTGCTTCGACAATTTGTAATGGTTCAGCAGTATCTGCTGTATATCAGCAAGGCGCTCTTATTGGTAACCCTGAATTTATTCAGATTCATCCAACAGCTATTCCTGGTTCAGATAAAAACCGTTTGATGTCTGAAGCTTGCCGTGGTGAAGGTGGACGTGTTTGGGTATATAAAGATGGTAAACCATGGTACTTCTTAGAGGAAATGTACCCTGCATATGGTAACCTTGTACCTCGTGACGTAGCATCTCGTGCTATTTACGATGTATGCGTAAATCAAAAACTTGGTATTAATGGTGAAAACAAAGTATATCTTGATCTTTCCCATATTCCAGCAGATTACCTTGAACGTAAATTAGGCGGTATTTTGGAAATTTATACGGAATTCGTTGGCGATGACCCACGTAAAGTTCCAATGCAGATTTATCCATCCGTTCATTATTCCATGGGCGGTATCTGGGTAGATACAAAACATAACACAAACATTCCTGGTCTTATGGCATCTGGTGAATGTGACTATCAATACCACGGTGCAAACCGTCTTGGTGCAAACTCACTTCTTTCCGCTGCTTATTCTGGTACTGTTTCAGGTCCGGAAGCTATGCGCTGGGCTAAAGAAGGAGAAAAAGGTTCAGAACTTACTGATGAAGAGTTAGCAAAAGCAGCAAAAGAATGTCGTGAAGAGTATGAAGCTATCTTAAAAATGGATGGATCGGAAAATGCGCATGAACTTCACCATGAACTTGGTGAGGTAATGAACAAATACGTTACCATTGAACGTGTAAACAAAGACCTTGATTATTGTTTCGATGAAGTAAAGAAAATTCTTAAACGTTGGGATAATATCGGTATAGGCGATAAATCAAACTGGGCAAACCAGGAAGGTATGTTCGCAAGACAGCTTCGCAATATGATTATTTATGCTTTAGTTGTAACAAGAGCAGCACGTATGCGTGATGAAAGTCGTGGGGCTCACTATAAACGCGAGTTTCCAACCCGTGATGACGAACGCTTCATGAAAATAACAGTCGCTGAGTATGACCAGGCAACAGAAGAGCCTAAGATCAGTTATGCTGATTTTGATCATTCATTGGTTAAACCCCGTCCTCGTAACTATGCTGTTGCTAAGAAAGAGTAAGAAGGAGGTAGATTATAATGGCAGAAACAAAGAAAAAAGTACATTTTATCATAGAAAGACAAGATGGTCCTAATTCTAAGCCCTATACAGAAGAGTTTGAAGTTGACTATCGTCCTGCGCTTAATGTTGTTGCATCTCTTATGGAAATTCAAAAGAACCCTGTAACAAAAGACGGCAAAAAGACAACTGCTGTTGTTTGGGAATGTAACTGTCTGGAAAAAGTTTGTGGCGCTTGCATGATGGTCATCAATGGTAAAGCACAACAGGCTTGTGCTGCTCTAATTGATCATCTAGAACAACCAATTCGTTTAAGTGCTTCTAGAACCTTCCCTGTTATCCGTGACCTTGCAATTGACCGTTCGGTAATGTTTGAAAGTTTAAAGCGCATACACGGATGGGTAGATGTAGATGGAACCTGGGAAGTTCATAATGATGCTCCGCGTCAGAATCCAAAAACTGCAACTACTGCTTATGAAATATCCCGTTGCATGACTTGCGGTTGTTGCATGGATGCTTGTCCAAATGTAAATCAGAGTTCTGAATTCATAGGGCCAGCTCCTATTGCACAAGCACATCTATTTAATTTGCACCCAATTGGTGAATATCAGAAAGAAGAGCGTCTAGATGCCTTGATGGAAAAGGGTGGATTAGCAAGTTGTGGCAATAGCCAAAACTGCGTACAAGCATGCCCTAAAGATATTAAGCTGACTGAGTATATTGCGAAACTAAATCGTGATACGAATAAGCAAGCACTTAAGAGCTTGTTTAATAAGTAAGCTAGTAGACCTTGGCAAGATCTCATGTATCCGCCAAAGTAAGTAATTTACCACCGAGATATATGCAGATTTTTAGAAAATGTTATTGACATAATAATTTAATTATGTTATTATATTATTTGTGAGTTGGCTGTAGCCGAGAATAATGCTCGGCTACAGTTGATTTATGAGTAGACATAAAAAAATACTTCAAAAAAAGTATTTGACAATCTCACTGGAATATATTATAATAGATAATGTGATTAACGGGGCGTGGCTCAGCTTGGTAGAGCACCTGGCTTGGGACCAGGGGGTCGCAGGTTCGAATCCTGCCGCTCCGACCATCAAAATTAGTATCCAATTTATGTGCGGGTGTAGCTCAATGGTAGAGCGCTAGCCTTCCAAGCTAGTTACGAGGGTTCGATTCCCTTCACCCGCTCCATTTATTTCAAAAAAAATATGTGCTTGTAGCTCAGCTGGATAGAGCAACGGCCTTCTAAGCCGTGGGTCGCACGTTCGAATCGTGCCAGGCACACCATTAAGAAGTTGAAAGTTTGCATACTGTGCAAGCTTTTTTTTATTGTCTAAGAGTGCAATAGAACACCACGAAGATGCAGCGTTAGAATTTAAATTTAATTAGACTGTTATATTGGAAGGTCATATTTCTTTTATGTAGTGGTCATAATAACTATATCTGTAAATGGAAGTTTGATAATGACGTTAACAACTTTTTGATGTTTGTAAGTAAGTTGCTTTTACAGCCTGGTACCGATTAATAGCGAGCAAGGAGTAGTGGAGAATCATATTAAAAAAGCTAAAGTATCTTAATTTCCTAGTAAATATGAATGCTCGTTGCTGTATTTCGCAATTGCTCTATACTGTTCTATTGATTTTATATTGAATATTCTATATAATGTTAGTACATTTATAAACGACTATTTAGAAGAGATGTATATTGAATTTTATATTATATCCTTGGATATATCTTTAGATCTTAGTAATCTATATAGATAGAGAAAGGAAGGTGGAGTCTGTATAGAAGGCTCTGCCTTTTTGTTTAAACGAAGCATAGTAAAGACAGTGGCATGTCTATTGTACAAGGCTTTTTAGGCGGAAAGATGTTATATCGAAACATTAGGAGGTACTATTATGAGAATACTAGGGTCCATTTTCGTATTGCTGGTATTGGTATGCAATCAGGCTTTTGCTATATCTCTTATTAATAGAGATGAAATTAAAGCAGCACAGTATTATGGGGAGAAGCATGCTCATATGGAATGGGAAGAGTTCTTATTGCCATGGATTTCTTATGAAGAAAAAACGCCAAGGCTTAATGAATTTTCCGAAAAAGCGTATCTATATACAAAGTTTTTATTAATTGCCACTGATGCGAGAGAGAAACGTCTGAAAGGAGTAAGCCCTCAGTTAGAGGACAGTGAAGATATCTTAACAAATTATAATGGTTATCTGACCTTTAGCGTGACTTTGTATGGTTCGCAGGAGAAGTTTGGTCAGAACGCTATTGTTACTTTAAAGCAAGGTGATGCCTCCATAAAAGCATATCAGGTTGTTATACCTCCTATAGCAGAAAGGATGGCAAAAAGTACTGAAAAACCTACATATAGATTACAATGCTATGTATATTTTTTAGAAAAAAATATAGTCTATGATAAACCTGTTATATTATCAATTTCTACAAAGAATAAACAGAAGCATAATTTTTATTTTGATTTTGCGCAGGTGAAATAAAAAACTAAAAATGTAAGAAACTAAAGATAGATGTATTCATGATTTCATTTATTGCGGGGCGCGTAATGATGTACTAGCGGAGGGTAGAATATGGATGATACTACAATTCTGGAAGTCGATTTAGATAAAATTATATATAATACTTCTCAAGTCGTAGAAAGATGTCATCGTTTGGGAATTGCAGTATTGGGAGTAACTAAAGGGTTTAGCGCTATGCACCAGATTGTATCAGCTATGGTAGAAGGCGGTGTTGATGGCTTAGCAGATGCTAGGCTTGAAAATATCATAGAACTTCGTAAACGAAATTTTAACCAGGAAATAACATTATTAAGGCTTCCGCGGTTAAGTAATGTTGAAACGATTATTCGGTACGCTGATACGAGTATTAATTCGGAAATGACAGTAATTCAGGCTCTATCGGAAACTGCCGAAAGGTTAGGAAAGAGACATAATATAATTTTAATGGTAGATGTAGGGGATCTTCGGGAAGGATTAATGATTGATCAAGTTCTTGATGCTGTGATGCAAATTTCTAGTTTAAAAGGAGTACGTTTATTAGGCTTGGGGACTAATATGGGATGTTTTGGTGGAATCTTGCCTAGTCCAGAAAATCTAGGGGTTTTAGTTACATTAGTAAATGTGATAGAGAAAAAGGTAGGAATCAAGTTAGAAGTAATTTCAGGAGGTGGAACTTCCAGTTTATCATTGGTAGAGAAGAATAATGTTCCGGTGGGAATTAATCAATTGCGTATTGGTGAGGGTATTTTATTAGGTACGGATACAACTCATAACCGCAAAATACCTTGGCTGCTGCAAGATGCCTTTCTGCTTAGAGCTGAGGTGATTGAGGTAAAATGTAAGCCTTCTGTACCGACTGGGGATATTGGTAGAGATGCATTTGGGAATATACCTCAATTCATCGATAAAGGAGTACGGAATAGAGCGATTTTAGCTTTAGGCAAACAAGATGTGGATGTAGAAGGGATTGTTCCAGTCCGGGAAAGTATAAAAATTATGGGGGCAAGTAGTGACCATTTAATTCTTGATATTACAGATTCTGAGGAGCAAATAAAGGTAGGAGACGATGTTGAGTTCTCCTTATCTTATTCTGGATTGCTTTCAGTGAGTGATTCTAGTTATGTTACGAAAAAATTCAAAAGGGGGATATTATGATTGAGTTGGTGCAGAATGTTGAACCGGCTTTGATAAAGCGACTAGTAGAGCTAGAAATAAGCGCCTTTGGTGACGGTGGATTAAATAAATGGCATCTGGTTCCATTCATCAGGCATGGACGTGTTTTTATCATTCGCAAGGAGAGAGAAATTGTTGGTTTGATCCAATACATGTTAAATTGGGGATGCCCTCAAAAAGCATATATGGTTGGCGTATCCACGGATAAAAATTGTCGGGGGCAAGGGCTGGGAACCAGACTTCTACAAGAGAGTTTTAAGAGCTTGCATCAAGAAAATATTACAGAAATTGAATTAACAGTAGATCCGAATAATGTTGCAGCAGTCGCAATATATGAAAAACTTGGATTTCAGATTATAGAACGTAGAGAGAATGAATATGGGACGGGAGAGAATCGGTTAGTAATGAAACTAACGCTTGCCGATTTTATGGATAAAAATATAAAATAAAAACTGTTGACATAATTGGTTAAAACCATTATACTATTTAAGTAAGGCAATTACACAATGACTCCGTAGCCCAGCTGGATAGAGCGTTTGACTACGAATCAAAAGGCCGCAGGTTCGAATCCTGCCGGGGTCACCATTAGATATCTCAAGGTTTTACGAAGCTTTTTCGTAAAGCCTTTTTCGTTTTTTATAGCAGTTTGACAACAACGCGACCGAACTGCTTTTTTAAAATCTTCTAATGAAGTGGTGTTTCTTCCAGCACTACTGGCGATCTGGTGAGTGCCAAAGAAGCACAAATCCGTCAGTTAGCGATTACCGAATTAACGTAAGGAACGAGAGGGGGGCCTGCAAATGGACCTAAAAGGAAAGCCAACACTGTTATAGATGCCATAATTGAAAATGATGCAATAGTTCCTACCGTGCTATTAGGGTTTTCACAAAGTATAAGAACTGATATAGCAAGAAAACTCTGAATGATCAAGATAGAAACGCTCACCACGATGAGAGTACGTATAAGCTTCTTTACTTTCACATAACCACCTTCTATCTATTCGCAGCGTATTATATATACCTGTTTTTGATTAAAATATTAATTGAACCAAAACCATATAGAGGATTGTTCCCCCCGCTATGGAAAGAAGCATGTTTTTTTTCAAAATATGAAGCAGTGCGACCAACGCTGCGGCCATGAGTTCGGGGACACCATGATTGCCAGAAAGGAATTTCACATTCTTAAAACAGTAAATTACCAGAAGTCCCAGCACTGCCGAGGGAAGTACCGTACCAAGAAATTGTACATATTTTGGTATTGTTTCCCGCAAGAAGCAATTAGCACAGTCTGCTAATGCCATATATGAGGGGTACTTTCCGCAAAACAGTCCTACCGGCCATCATCCTCTCAGTTTTTATCGTTGGCTCCCAATTCAAGGACATTTTAATGCAGAGCAGATAGTGGCTGATTTGGAGCAGGCTGGCATTCGGGTGTTTCATTCCAATCGTTTCCTTAGCGGGCACGCTACATCCGATCAGTATCTGCGTATTGCGCTATCGTCTACAAATTCATTAAGGGAGCTGAGAAGCGGATTAGAAGTCTTAAAACAGTATCTAAGCTAATTAAAAAAGTATATAATCAATGAATATCTCGAGTTATTGTAGAAGCTTTTTCATTTATTGTTTCCATTTGTCGAATCATCTTTTCTTTAAATGCTTTTCTGGTCGTGTAATGATGCATAGCAAATTATTCTGTCAATGTATAGTTTGATAAGTAATAGTGGCA